>JGI10216J12902_100924535_pt1 | contig 13588 bp, 11 predicted proteins | sample KanNatreferecore_FD_12902 | JGI IMG/M metagenome (IMG submission 12902)
TTCGTCCGCTCGGTGCCGGCGCTGATCAGGGAGGCGCGGTTCGCGACGAGTAGCCACCCCGGTCGGAGTTCTGGCGCGTGCACCTCGACGACGTTAATGGCGCCATCCTTCGGGCGTTGGGCAACCTGCTTCATGCGCGATCGTCTCGTCTTGTCGGCCGGCCGAACGCATGTCTGACCATCCGACCCACGAAGTACCCAAGTTCTCTCCCCGACACGTCGCGGGGCCGCGGGAATGCTCGCTGAGTTCTCTCCAGCAGCCGTGGATGGACGAGCGAGAGAGGGAGGTACGGGTCAGCCGCCGGAAGCAGCGGAAACCGGTCGGCATCCGCGCCCCGGACGTAGAGAACCACGTTCTGTGCGTAGAAGTAGCGCACGCGATCGTCACGCCAGAGCCTCGCCCTCAGGAAGTCGTAAGGCCGAAAGCCTCGATCGCCGAAGCGCGCGGCCCAGTATTCGGGCCACTGCTCGTTTCGGTGGCCGGTCCCTCCTTGCCCCGGAACAGCTGCCGAAAAGAGCACTACCGGGGCGAGTGCAGTCAGTTCCGTGATCAGAAGCTCTGCCCTCTCGGGAACCAGGTGCTCACCTACCTCAAGGGACAGAGCAAGATCGAATTGACGATCGAGCTCAAGTGGCGCGCTCAGGTCGTGTGCGACAAACTGGGCGCGCGGGATTTCGAGCTGCGATAGATCAAGGTGCGGCGCATCGATTCCGAGCAGTTCGCGGACGCCCATCTCATGGAACACGGCGAGCCACGAGCCGGTTCCACAACCAAGATCCACCACCGACATCGGCCGGATAGCGTCATAGACCATCGGTAGAACGACGCGTGCCGATTGCCGTGCGCCACGTTTGCGTGACTCGTACCATCGTTCGCTGTAGGTCTTCAGTACAGGATCCTCATCTGATAGGGAACCCGCCCTCCAGCCCATGCTTCGGGTGGCGAGCGTAGCCGGGGAGATGTTCGGATGTCGGAAGCCGCCCCATTTGAAGCTCTTGGCGTATCGCAGAACTAGCCGGACCGAGACTGCCGCCAGCCCGTCTCGCGCCGAAACGAGTCGGTCTACCCACGAAGTTCGTTCTATACCGACTCCCGCGATTCCTGGCTGGGTGATTGCGCCTGCGCGATGATCCGTGACCAGATGCAGCGAGCCAAGGGCTGATAGTAGTAGTCGAGGGAGGAAACTCGAACATGGGTGAGGTTCGAACTGCTTCGCGTTCGCGCACCGAGCGGCCGTGGCTTCCAGCGCTCGCAGTCTGGCTGGCTTGGCTCGTCGCTCTCCTGACCGCCACCTTGCTGAGCCAGTGGATTGAACCGACTGCGCTGCGCTGCACGCTCAATCCCTCCGTGCTGTGGATCGACCTTAAAGGCGATGGCTTGTTGTGGCCGCTTCGGATCTGGGACTACAAGACCTACTTAGACATATCTCGGCACGGATACCCGCCGGTGCTCGGGGGCTTCGAGTACGCCTTCTTTCCCCTGTGGCCCGCGATCCTTGCGATGGGTGGAGCAGTGGTCGGTCCGGCAGCGACGGGGTCACTTGTGGCACTGGCTTCCAGCGGCCTGGCGTTTGTCGGCGTGGCAATCGGAAACCCGTCCGGCGAAACCAGAAGAACCGCTGTCGCTCTTGCATGCATGCCTGGCTCATTCGCACTCTTGCTGGCATACCCGGACGGACCGGCGCTGGCCGCTGCAGTGTGGGCATGCTTGCTTGCGCAACGCGAGCGCTGGATGCCTGCTGCGGGGTTGGGCTTCGCTGTCGGACTAGCAAGACCCAACGGTCTGCTGATAGCGATTCCACTCCTGCTCATAGCCCGTCAGTCCCAGCGTTCCATGAGATGGGTGGCGGCTGCAGCACCCGGCGTCGCGTTCGTCCTCGTGATGGCCTACTTCTGGGCGAAAAGCGACAGTCCGTTAGCCTTCGTGCGGACCCAAGCCCAGTGGCACAGGGGACAGCCCTGGGATCTGCCAGCTTCCGCGTTCGGTGAGTGGAACTGGACTCGTCACTACGACGGTGTCCTCGCGATGATTGCAGTCGGGCTGTGCGTGTGGCTCTGGCGACGACGCGACTATCGCACCTGGGCCATCTATTCAACCGCGGTCTTGGCGATGTCACTGGGCTCAGGAACGGTCACGAGCATTGGTCGCCATATGCTCTTCGCCTTCCCGCTTGTCTGGGCTGCGGCGAATGGCCCTAGGATCGTGCGCAACACTCCTTTCGCATCCCTGGGTTTCTCCTTGAACGTGTTCTGGATCTTTCTGCTCCGCTGCTATTACCCCTAATCGCGACACCTGTTGCCGAACCCTTGATCCATCCAGTTGAGGATTCGAGCCGCACGCTTAGTCCATGCGTACCGCGTGACGTCCATAAGAGCCTGAGCCGCCAGAGTCTGCTGCAGCTCAGGCTCAGCTAGGAGTCGCTGCACGGCAGCAACGAGTTCGTCCGGATCGTCTGGCGCCACGAGCATCGCGTTCTCCCCGTTTCGCAAGACCTCGCGCAAGACTGGCAGGTCGGAGCAGATAATCGGGCGTCCTGAGCCCATGTACTCGAAGAGCTTCAGCGGCGACGTGAACTCCGCGTACGGAAGGGAGGCCGAAGTCGGCATGACGAGAATGTCCGACGCAGCCACGTACTCCGGAACATCGCTCGGCGGAACGAAACCGGTCATGGTGACATTGGCGAGGTCTGCCTCGGTTGACACGGCATAAGACCCATAGCGCTTGCCGATGATGAGAAAGTGAACCGGGGCTTCTTGGAGCGTTTGCGCCGCTTCGAGAATCGTGCCGATGCCCTTCTCCGCGTTGACTCGGCCCGTGTAACCAACCACCGTGAGGTCCTCGGTGAGCCCGAGTTCTCGGCGCACGGCTTCGCGGTTCTCGATACGAGCGGTGGTGCTGAGATCGGCCCCGTCGTGCTCGACGAGCGCGCGATCGGCCGCGGCAACGCCCACCTCGACCAGATGGCGACGCAACGCCTCACTGATGACCACGAGTCCATCGGCAGCAAATAGCACCTTGCGGGCGCCTACCTGTGGCACGTCATGAAGTTCGATGAACACCCGCTGGCAGGCAGAACGACGTCCCCAGAGGCGACGAATACGAACTGCCAGCCAGGCGCCGACCATTGATCGGCTATAGACGGCGAATGGCGCTGCACCTGGACGGCTCCGAGCGGTGAGCCAGGAAGCGAGTGGGATCGCTCGCGCAATCCTGGCGAAGCGTTGGAAGCGTGACAGTCGAAGCGTCAGGAGTGTCGGGAGCGTCACGCGGCGGAACGTTTCAGAAACGCCGTAAAAGGCCCCGACGTCGCCATCGAACCCTTCAGGTGTGTTCCCAAATCGATGAGGGTGGACGAGCGTCACATCGATCCCGTTCGCCGCGAAGGCCGCACACATGCGCATCACCTGGATCCCGTTTGTGGCGCGCGATGGTATCTGTGTATCGGCCAGGTAGACGAGCCTCATCATCGAAGCATCATGCGGGAGGGCAGAAGTCGGGGCTCGTGAAGCCGCCGTGCGGAGCTTTGTCAATGTCTGAATGCATCGCCTGCAACCTCTGTGGCCGGGACGACGCGCGAACGCTGTTCCAGCTCCGCGACTACCGCCTTCGGATCGATGATCAGCTCTGGAACGTAGTCAAGTGCCGCCATTGCGGGCTCGGCTACGTCAATCCGCGACCGACGCTCGCCGAGTCGAACAAGTACTACCCGACGGAGTACTTCCAGCATCGTCCGTCGATGGAAAGACGATATGCACGGCAGGCGGAGTACCTGCCGTCGCGCCCGGGACGCATGCTCGACATCGGAACCGCCGAGGGAGACTTCCTCGCTGTGATGCGCGACCGTGGATGGTCGGTCACGGGTATCGAGTTCATGGATGCCGGTAATCCGCACGCGCTGGAGATCTACACGGCGCCCTTTCCAGAGTCCCCTCCGCTGCCGCTCGGCCCCTTCGACGTCGTCACAGCGTGGGCCGTCTTCGAACACTTGCGCGATCCACGTGCCGCCTTCCGCCGTGTCGCAGAGCTCCTCCGACCCGGGGGGACATTCGTCCTCCAGGTTCCGAACTTCCTCAGCATCAATGCCCGACTGGCGCGCCTGGAGGACGTCCCACGACACCTGTACTTCTTCACACCCAGAACGCTCAACGCATACGCTCGGCTGGTCGGGCTCCGCCTCTGCCGCGTTCATTACGTGACCGACCTCCACGGAGGCAGCGGTCGGGGGGCACTCCGTCACGGCCTGACGCGCGCGGTCGGCAAGTCGACGGACGACTTCTTCGAGTTCTACCGCTCGACTCGCCGCCAGCGGTTCCGCCGCGCTCCCGGGTTCGCTACCGCATGGACGTTGGTCGGCGGGATCGAACGAATTCTGATCCCGGATTGGTTCGTGCGGACGTTTCGGATAAGCGGTGAGATGGTGGCAATCCTGGAGCGCCCTTCGTGAGCGGAGATCCAGACCTCGCACTGCACGCACTCGCGCAACTTGGTGACCATGCCCGTCTCGCGGTCGAGGCCACAGGACAGGATCTTGTCCGTCTCAGCCGGATCGCCCGCGCCTACGGAGTCGAGGACCGTGTCCAGTTCTCGGAGCGTGCTCGGCGCGCCGAACCGGGGCCCGTATTCAGCATCCATGGCACGAACCGGACTTGCCCCGACGGCTCGTTCGCCTCGGTCGTTCACGCGCTCTCGGACGTCGGCGCTGCCGCGAGAGGCCGCGGAGACGACAGTGTCCTGCGGGGCGCTCGCGTTGCGCTCGTCACCAACCGGCCCGCCCACTACCGGCATCCGCTCTTCGACGGCATGGCGGAACGTCTACGGAGCGTTGGCGCGTCGTTCCGCGTCTATTTTGTCGCCGGCGCGTCCGGCGAGCGGCCCTGGCTCACCGACGATTCAGGGACGTACGACCGCGAGTACCTATCGAGCGTGTCGCTCCCCGTCCGCCGTCATCGGCGACCGAGTGTTCCAGCCCGGCTCGGCCCGGTTTTCGATGGCTTCAAGCCGACCATCCTCCTCGTTGCGGGCCTGTCGCCGCTCGTCGCCGGACGTCTCGCGCGGACGGCGCGACGGAGGCGCGCGACCGTCGGCGTCTGGAGCGGCGAGATCGGCACGGCGTCCACGGCCCGGGGGGCCATCCGGGGTCGGCTGCGTCGAGCCCTCCTTACCGATATCGATTTCGGGATCGTCTACGGGTGGCAAAGCGCGCGTTACCTTCGAACGCTCGCCCCGTCGCTCCCCGTGGTCATAGGTCGTAACACGTCTCCGCTGCCCCATCGTCGTCCGCGGCGAGCTGCGTCACGGTTGCGACTCGTCGCCGTGGGCGACCTAGCCACCGATAGAAAGGGGATGGACGTACTCGTGGACGCGATTGCGTTGCTCCCCGACCTGAATTGCGAACTTCGGCTTATCGGTGGTGGGCGTCTCCTGCCCCTGCTCACACGTCGAGCCGAAGACCCGCGAATCAAGCTCTTCGGCTCGCGGCTGCCCGCCGAAACACGCGCCGAAATGGCAAAGTCGGATATCTACCTCTTCCCGACGAGATTCGATCTCTTCGGGCTCTCGCTCGTCGAGGCAATGGGCTGCGGACTCCCGAGCGTTGTGACACCGTACTCAGGAGCAGTGGAGGACTTGTGCGTGCCCGGTCTGAACAGCATCGTTGTCGGTGAAGATGGCCCGCGAGCATGGGCTGAAGCCGTATCCTGGCTGGCGTCGGACGAGACGGCCCGAATCTCGCTCGGCGATGCGGCAGCGGCCACGATCCATTCGCGGTGGACCATCGCACACGCAGTTGACGCGATGATCGCCGGATTGCGCCTGGGTGCGTTGGGGGCCTGATGAGCTCGTACGACTCGAACGGTAACGGCGCACGCGGTGCGACAGCGCCCAGGCGGGCGGAGCGAATAGCAGCAGCTCGGCGCGAGGCGGGCCTCACCCAGCGTGAGCTGGCCGAGCTTGTCGGAACGACCGTCTGGACGCTGGACCGGATCGAAGCCGGATTGTGTCTTCCGCACGATTACACCGAGCGAATCGAGATCGCCCTCGGCCAGCAGCAGGGCTGGCTCGACACCGCACCAGAGGGGGCTCCCGTCCCGCAAATCGCCCGCATGGCCGAGACGCGCGCTCCGAGTGTCGACATGGTGGGCCGCAACCTCGTGCTCGGAGCCTTCGCGGTCATCATCACGATCAGGTTCTTCACCGAGTCGATCCCCGTCCTGCCTTCGGCTGGAAACTTCATCGACATCCTGTTCCTCCCGATTCTGCTGGCCGCTGCTCTGCACGTCCCAGCTCGGGGGTTTCCGCTTGTACGGCGCGAGTCTGCCTACGGCGTGCTCGGACTCTGCTTCCTCGTGATCTGCACCGTATCGGCAACGGTCGACGCGTCCCGGATCGCGTATGGCCCGATGCTTCTCTTTCTTTACGGCTTTCTCGGCCCGCTGCTGTTCTACTTCGCGACATATCGCCTGTGGCCGGCCGGTGAAGCGCTGTCACTGTCACGGCTCATCGTCGCGCTCGGCGTCCTCCAATTCGCGGTCATTGCGGTGTTCGATCTTCCGAAGTTCGTGTCGAGCAGAAATCCCGACGACATCGTCGGGACGTTTGGAGAAAACGCCTACCAGCTCGTCTTCTACCTCCTCGTCTTCTGCGCGCTGGTGGCCGGAATCGCGACCGTCGAACCAAGGCGTCCGTCAGCGCGCGGTGCACCTCTCATCTTTGGCGCGACATTCGTTGTGATCTTCCTCGCTCAGTACCGCGCGCTTCTCGTTGCCACAGCTGTCGTCATCGTCGTTGTCGCTCTGATGCTGCGGCGCGAAAGCGGAAAGGGCGTGCTCGTGGGAGGCGCCGTGGTTCTTGCCTTCGCTGCAGGACTTGGTTACGTCGCTACGCATTTTCCGGAGTTCAAGTTCGCGCCGACGATCAGGGCACTGCAGGCGGACCCGGGTTCATTCGTCGAGGGCAGACTTGCTCCGGCCAAAGACATAGCCTCGCTGTACGCGGACGACCCGCGTTTCGTCGTGACGGGCACTGGGCCCGGAACGTACTCGAGTCGTGCTTGGCGCACCTTCGCAGAGGTCGGGGACCCGTCGAGCGCGGAGGGCGCCGCACAGCCCTACGCCGCCAAGCTGACTGGAGGAAAGCCGTACCGCACGGACGTCTCGGATCGTTACATTGCTCCGAGGCTCAAGAACGCGAAGGCGCAAGCGTTCCTCGGCTCAACGGCACTGGGGTCCCCATTTTCGAGCTACTACGCGCTTCTCGCCGAGGTTGGCGTCCTCGGGTTCGTCGTGATGACGACGATTTATCTTCGCGCGCTGCTCGCTTCCTGGCGAATAGCAAATGTCTCTCTCAAAGCACGACCACGGGAAGATCCGATTCCGGCGTTGGCGCTCGCCACTTTCGTTGCCTTCTTGCTCCTCATCCAGATGGGAATGCTCGACAACTGGTGGGAGGTGGCGCGCGTAACGGTGCCCAGTTGGATCATGCTGGCAGTCTGCACCAAGGAGGATGCGGCGCGGCGGAGGGCCGGCGCGCGGACTTGACCAAGCCTCGGCTCATCGTCGTCGGCCCGCTCCCACCACCCGTGCACGGAGTGACGGTGTCTACGAGCCTCGTGCTCGCGAATCCGCGGCTTCGCGAGCACTTCGCCGTTGCCCATCTCGATACGAGCGACCACCGAGATGGCGCGAACATTGGTCGATGGGATCTGACAAATGTCTATCTCGGCGTCAGGAACTTGATCTGGCTCGTGAGGCTGCTCAGGGGTGGGCGCGGCGTCATCTATCTTCCGATCTCGCAGAGCACGGGCGCGTTCTTGAGAGACTCTGTCTTCATTCGACTGGCGCGCCTCGCAGGTTGGCGGATCGCGATTCATCTCAGGGGAAGCGAGTTTGGTGACTTCTACAAGAGCCAACGAGCGCCGTATCGCTGGTGGGCGAGGACAGCGCTCTCGCGCGTATCGGCAGCCGCAGTCATGGGGGAAACGCTCCGCGACGCCTTTAGCGGTCTTGTGCCGGACGAGCGGATAGTTGTTGTTTCCAACGGCACGCCTCCAAACAACGCCGCAGAGCGTAATCGCGACACGCAGTGCGTCCTCGTCTTAACCAATTTGCGTCGCCGAAAGGGTGTGATCGAGGCAGTCGAGGCCGCGCAGTTCACGCTACGAAAGGTTCCATCTGCTCGTTTTCTGTTCGTCGGCTCGTGGGAAGATGAGGCACTCGAGAGGGAACTTAAGAGATCGACTGACGACACGCCGCGAATCGAATTTCTCCCACCGGTCTCTGGCCCCGCGAAGGAGCTGCTACTCGCATCCGCGGGTATCCTCCTGTTTACCCCGCGTGAGCCGGAAGGCCATCCTCGCGTTATTTTGGAAGCGATGGCTGCCGGCCTTCCCGTCGTTACCACTGATAGAGGCGCAATACGGGAGACGGTGAACCACGGAGTGACAGGATACGTGCTCAAGGATCCCGATCCAGCCGAAATTACTAGTCGGCTGGTGGAACTCCTAGAAAACCCGGATTTGCACAGACGAATGTCGTCAGCCGCTCTCTCTCACTACGAGGCGAAGTACACGCAGACGGCCGCAGACACTCGTCTTGCGGACTGGCTCGGAAACGTTGCCGCCCGGTAACTCTACTTCACCCTCGGTCGCGGCTCGATCCAGTATGCGTGCTCTCGTCCGAAGTACTGTTGTGTTGAGCCCTCTCGCTGCGACGACAGTGGGGGCGGCTGTCTTGCAGGGAAAGGTTCTTGCGGAGGTTCTTGGACCAGAGGGAAATGGCGCATTCTATCTTGCCGCCGCTTTCTTCTCCCTCGCCACGACCCTTGCGGCCGTAGGGATCCACTCCGCCATGACCAAGCTCGTCGCCGAGTTCCGCGGTGTCCACCAGATAGGAATGCTTTGGGGGGTCGTTTATATGGGCGCGCTTACGGTGACCGCTACAAGCATCCTTTTGATAGCGGTATCCGTGCTTCTTTCCGGCGATGTCAGTGACATCTTTCTTGCCGGTCTCGGATCAGATGCCGATCGTCAATTCATTGTCGTCGTGACCGCCGTCGCACTCATTCCGTCCAGCTGGGCGCTCGTGATGATCGGTTTTCTCCGCGGACTTGGTGACGTGCGCGTCTACGCTATCGCCGGCTCGTCGATGGCACTCCTCACCGTCGCCACCGTCGCCGGTGGCGCCGTCATCGCCGGCTTCAAGGGAGCATTCGTGGGAGCCGTCGCGGCACAGTCACTCGGCGTCGTCATCTTCGGATTCGCCACCTTGAGGACCGCTCCGAAGGCCCCCGCTCGACACGAGACCTTCAACCTTAAGTCCCTCGCGCTGGAGAGACGCGTCCTCATTTTCGGACTCCTTGCCGTCGCAGCTGCGCTCGCCGGCAGCCTTGGCCACACAGCCTCGAGAAGCTTCCTCGCAAACTCGCTGGACCTTCGTGCCGTCGGCTTCTTTGCCGCGGCGTGGTCGATCACGAACAGGCTTCCGACCCTCCTCTATCAGACATTCAGCACATATCTCGTTCCCACGATCAGCTCGCTCGGACAAGATTGGCGCCGGATCTCGGAGGAACAAAACAACGCTCTACGTCTTTCACTCCTCGCAGGAACACCCGTGCTCGCCGTGGCGATCGTTTCTTCGCCCCTCGTTATCCGTCTTCTTCTTTCGAGCGAGTTTCTGCCGATGACTGATCTCCTCAGAGTGATGTTGGTCGGAGAACTGCTGAGTTTGATCTACTGGGCGACCGGTCTTGCGCTCTATCCATCGGGCCGGCCATTAGCCAATGCGGTATGCGAATGGTCTTGGTGGCTCGTCTTCGGACTAGGCCTGGTTGTCCTGACGCACACAAGCGGACTCCTGGGAGCCGGATACGCGTATGCGGGAAGCTACGGAATCATGGCAGCGTCCGTCTACACGCTCGAGATGCGACGAGGCCACCTACGCTGGTCACACTCCAATGTACGCCTTCTCGTGCTCTCCGTCACTGTCCTTCTTGGCATTACGACTGTGAGCACTGTTGCAAGCGGCTCGGAGGTGACCTTGATCCTTTCACTCCTCGTAGTGCTCGTCGTATGGCCGTTCGTAAGCCTCACGTCGAAGGAGCGCGTGTATCTCAACAGTGCGCTACGACGCACGTGAATATGAGGACCGAGCATGCGAACTCGCCACGCGTCAGCGTGCTGATCGTCAACCACAACTATGGGCGATTCCTTCACGACTCGCTCGCAAGCGTGCGCGCGCAGACCGCTACCAACTACGAGGTTGTCGTCGCTGACGATGGATCAACAGACGACTCGAGTCTTGTGTGCGATGGGTTCGCCGATCTCGGTGTCCGATTCGTGACGGGAAAGCATGTGGGACTCGCTCGGAACCTGGAGCGCGGTCTCCAGCAATGTAACGGAACATTCGTTGCGTTCCTGTCAGCTGATGATAGGTGGCTGCCCGATCACCTCGCCACATGCCTAACTGCGCTCGACGAACACAAGGAAGCAGCGATTGCATATTCGTCACTTCTAACCATCGATGAGTCGGGAGACCTAGTTTCCGCGAAACCATCCGTTCGCGTCGCTCGATCGTTGCCGTCGGGCAAAATCGACCCAAACGACTTACTTCCCAGTCAGTTCATACCCACACAAGCCGCCGTTGTGAGGCGGGACGCAATCCTGCGGATTGGTGGGTTCGACACACGCCTTCACTACGCGGAGCTTGACCTCTTCATCCGTCTCGCTGGGCTGTATCCAATCGTGTACACGAGCAGAGCCACGGTGGAGTACCGCAGTCACGGCTCAAACCTCAGCCGTGACCACGAGAAGGCCCTCGCAGCAAGACTGGCGCTCTACGAGAAGCACCTAGCCACGTCGCCTCAGTTGCGACGGCGCCTTGCCGCCCGCGCGTACGCGAAGACGGCCTATCGCCAACTCAGAACCGCGACTGAAAGGGCGAGCGTGGTTCGCGCACGACGCAATCTCATACGTGCGATTCGCCTCGATCCTCGAACGACTATCCGGCCGCTGAACCTCGCAACGCTCGGCGCAGCCCTCCTCGGTGGTGCGTTTTTGCCTGTTCGGAGCCTCTATGAAAACCACCTTGCCAGGAGCCGGCTGAAGCTCGCAGTCCAGAGACTCCTGCTGATGCATCGCTAGCGAAATGGTGTCAACGTCGTCCATACGTATGGGTGGAAGCCCTCTAGCTCTCACCGGCGCGACCGACGTCGTCGTCGTGCTTGCATTGCCGTTGCTCGCCCTCATGAGCGTGTGGCTGATGAGCTCGATAGCAGTATTCGCGCGGGTACGGCTCTCGCATACATCGGCGCTGCGGGCCGATCTCGAGCACCGAATCGACGCCAGACGGCGCACGGTGTCCGGCCACCGAATGAACCTCTCCTTCCTCTACGTAGCTGGTGCACTCGCTGGCGACAATTGTGTCCAGGCGACCGTCCTCTATCGCATCGGTCACACACTGGTTCGGTGGCGCCTTCGCATGCCGGCACGAGCGGTCCACGCCTTCTCGCGTTTCGCGACGCATGCCGACATCTCTCCGCGAGCAGAGATCGGTCCCGGTCTCTATCTGTACCACGGCATGGCGACGGTTGTCGGTAAAGGCACCGTCATCGGACGAAACGCATTGATCTGTCAACAAGTCACGACAGGGGGCGGCCCCAGAATAGGAGATGACGTGCGGCTCTGGGCCGGCGCGAAGGTGATCGGGAGTGTCGCGATTGGCGACCGATCGGAGGTTGCCGCAAACGCGGTAGTTACGGCCGATGTGCCAGCCGACACGATCGCGATGGGCGTACCCGCCGATAGGCATATCGCGAAGCCTCCAGCCGACCGGGGGGATTAACGACTTACGGCCATCGCGCGGAGGTAGAGGGCCTCGTATCGCTCGAACATTGCGTCGAGCGAATAGGTGATTTGCGCGTACTGCCTACCAGCCTCGCCCAGGCGCAGCCTCGATCCCGGATTCGCAGCGAGCTCCCGCAATACAGCGACGAGCTCGTCTGTCCCGCGCACGATGTGGCCCGTTTCCCTGTCGCGCACGTGCTCCACCAGGCCTCCTCCATCGGCGAACACGACGGTCGGAATGCCAACGCCCATCGCCTCCACCGCAGCATTTCCAAATGCCTCCTCAGGCCCCGACGGAAGAACAAACGCATCGAGCAGTTGCAGGTAGTCCCCCACGTGGTCGATTCGGCCGAGGAACGAGACGCGGTCACGGAGACCGAGCTTGTCCGCTAGCTCTTCGAGCGAGGCTCGCTCGGGGCCGTCGCCGAGCACGAGGCAATGAACGAGCGGTTCGTCGAGAAGCCCAACCGCCTCGAGCAGCAAGTGCACCCGCTTCAGCGGCTGGAGATTTGCCGCAGTTCCGACGAGAAAGCTACCGTGAGGCCAGGCCGGCAGATCGAGACGCACGTCCTCCGGCTCTCGGTCCGGTGCGAGAAGCGCGAAGTCCAGCCCGTTGTAGACGACGGCGACGTCCCGATCCGGGATGCCAAGAAAGCGAGCCAACACACGTGCGCTCTGGCGGGTATTGCCTGAAAGCGCGGGAAATTGGCGCACGTAGGGCTTCGCAACTCTAAGACGAAGTCGCTTGCGCCAGCCGTGCTCGCGAATGCCTCCGCGATGCGTGTAGACCAGACGCGGGGAGCGGGCGCGCATGGATGCCGCCAGGAGGAGCGGCTCGATCCCATGGTGGTGGACGATGTCGTACTCCCTGGCTAGTCGCGTGAGGCGCCGTGAGCCCCGGAGATCGAGTGCGTGACGACAGCCGAGCTCGTGTACCAGAGCACCGGCTTCCCGCAAGCGCTCGCCGTAGATCCCGAGCTCGCCGGCCACAGCAACGTCCGCCTCCGTCCCTCTTCGGCGCTGCTCCCGCACCAGCTGATAGACGGCACGCTCGGCGCCTCCGATCGACATCCGCCACATGACGTGGAGGACTCGCATGCCCGGGGCCACGTTCTATGGGATGACGGCCGCCAGATCGCGCTCGACCGGCTTGCCGCCGAAGGAAAGCGAGCAATCGACCATCTCGACGACCTGCACAACCTCGAGGCCGATCATGGGGGACGAACGCGGCTGCGGACCGCCGCGGATCGCCGTGCAGAAATCCACCATCTGCCGGTAGATCGGCTCGACGGGCTCAACGCGGGGCGAGACAATGTCGCCGGTTCGATAGCTGAGCTGATACTCCCCGAACGTCTCGGGGTCGGGGAGCGTCGCACCGGAATCGAACACGCGCACCGGTTCGCCGCTCGTGTCGTCGTAGACAACCATCCGCTCCGAGCCGACGACGGTAGTCCGCCGCAGCTTGCTGGGTGCGAGCCACGCGAGCTCGATCTGCGCGATCGTGCCGGACGAATAGCGCATGTTCACGAACGCGACGTCTGGCATACCGGGGATGACGCAGGCGCGGGAGAGGGCGCTCACCGACTCGGGCGACTCGCCAAGCCAGTAGCGGAGGATCGAGAAGTCATGCGGCCCGAGATCCCAGACGACGCTCACGTCGGTCTGATGCAGCCCGAGGTTCACGCGGCTCGACGAGACAAAGTAGATCTCGCCGAGGTCGCCGCGGTCGATCATCTCCTTCACGAGCACGAC
>JGI10216J12902_101668798_pt1 | contig 13583 bp, 18 predicted proteins | sample KanNatreferecore_FD_12902 | JGI IMG/M metagenome (IMG submission 12902)
GGCCTGGACGCCTGCCTGAGCCGGCACGGCGAACGTGGGACCCTCTCATAATTTCGCCAGGTTGTCAATCCCCGGAGCATTCCGGGCGTCCGCCTAAAAAAAGTGGCCCCCCGTGAGGATCACGGGGGGCCGGGGTGTACCCCACCCGAACGGTTCGGGCAGGGCGCGGGAAAGGAGGAACTTTTTTGAGGCGGGTCAGCCTCGGGACTTGCGGGTCAGGATGACCACCAGGCAGACGGCGGAGAGGCCGACGACCCCGGCGACGAGCGCGGTCTTGATCATGACCTCGGCCACGGAATCCGCGACGGTCTCGGCGACGGTGTCGAGCAGGGCGAAAGGATCCATAGTGTGGCACCTCTGCCGGCGGGCCGGCGTTGCGGTCACCCCTTCGGCGACGATTCACCGTAGCCCGAAGGAGGTTCGGCGTCAACCCTGGCGGTCGGGATACTGAAAAGCGGGGGTAGGAAGTCCTACCCCCGCTTAAGCAATGTGCGTGTCGACGGTCGGGCCGTCTCGTGTGCGCTTCAGCGCTATTCGGACGCAGGCGTCCAGACGTTGCGACGCTCGTCGGTTTCCCGATTGAGCGAGTGCACCGCGTGGTTCCAGGCGAGGAACACCATCGTCAGGCCGATGTAGGCTGAGATCCCGGCGATCCACGCGTGGCCCTGGATGAGGGCGAAGGGCGCGATGCCGAGAAGGATGACGACGGACGAGAGGAGGAAGCTTCGTCGGGCGAAGGTCGCGGTCAGGATGACCGCGCCGACGAGGACCGCCATGCCGGCGGCGAACACCGAGGCCTTGATGAAGGCGAACGGCGCGATGACGGCGATGAGGGCGAAGGCGGCGAGAGAAGCGACGGTCTTGATCATTGTGTGGACTCCTTGGTTCGGGTTCAGGGGGTTGATGTTGCGTGCAAGGTCAGTGCGAGTCTTTGAGGCTATCCTCATGGTTCGTGTCCGTTCCCTCTTCGAGGGGGCGGCCGCATTCATTGCAGCGGGGCGTGAAATGCTCCGCTTCTTTGATGATGACCATCGTGTTCAGTGCGATGGCGCCGAACATCAGCATGCAAGCAAGGAACGGGTATCCCATGATCGCGATGAAGATGAAGGCCGGCATGGACAGGACCAGGAGGAGAAGCGTAAGGACGCTTTTCATCGGGCCTCCGCCTAATGCGTAAGATGTAAAGTGCAATGTCGTCAGGGCTTCCCTTTCGACAATAAGGACTATAGCACGAATTGAAGAAAAAGTCAAGGGTGCCAAGGCTCATTATTACGCTTTGTTGAGCCAAAAAACCCCCATCTTAACCGTGCTGGAATAGTAGACGCATCGGACCTTATTTTCTTACGAACGAGCACGAAAAAACCGCCTGGTCGGGCGGTCTCAGGAGGTGTGGCGGATGATCATTTCCCAGTAGCTTTGGACGTCCTTCGTGACGGCGACGATGGTGCGAGCACCGCCGTTGCCGATACGGAGCCGCCGCACGGTGGCCAGGAAAACGACGCTGCCGAGCTCAAGGATGGTGAGCGTCAGCGATTCGGCCTCCTGGCCGTCGTCGTTGCGCTGCTGGTCCACGACGATGCGCATGTCGCCGCGGTCACGGTCGAAGATCACGCGGGCGCCGCGGTCCCCGCTTTCGCGCCGAACGAGGTGTTCCTCGCGGCGCGCGAGCTTGAGCGCGCGTTCGATGATGTCGCGTCTTCGCTCATCAAGGCGCTGGTCGCGGAGCATGGTCGCGACGATGTTGTCGGACACGGGGGCCTCCGTCCTTGCGAAGAGAAAGAAAGAACGCCGGTAGGGCGGAACGAACGACATCCGACGTTACCATTCCCCGTCTGCCCGGTCAAAATGAAACCCCCGCCTGACGGGCGGGGGTCGGTGGGTGGATCAGGCCGTCACCATGAGGAAGGTGCCGTCCTTGAGGGTCCCGATGGGGAAGTTGCCGTTGCGGAAATAATGCACGAACGGAGCGACGGTCTCGGCGTCGTTGCGGCGACCCGCGAGCGTGAAGCCGATGTACAGCCGGAGGGCCTCGTGGTACGAGCGCCAAAGCCGGTCGCCGAAGTGATCGGCCAGCCAGGTGCGGCGGGCCATGAGCGGCACGGTAATGGCGCGGGCGATGATCTCGGCGAGATCGCTGCAGGCATCGTGTCCGATGGCCTTCAGCAGCCGCTCGCCCATGACGGCGAACAGCGCGTCGCCCGTGGGCTCGGCCATCTCGTCGAGCAGGGCTTCCGCGGTCGCGCTTTCCATGCGGGACAGCGCGGACATGGCGGCGGGCTGCGGCAGCTGCGAGGCGAACCGCATCAGGTCCCTGCTCGAGACCACCCTCACCTGTTCGGGACCCATGTCCCTGCCCAGGTTGAGGAACGCCGTCGCCACGCTCATCTCGAGCGAGTCGATCGCGTCGGTCGGGACCGGCAGTTCGGCAGCGAACGCGTTCACGACCAGGTCGATCTCGAACCGCTTCTCGGCCACGATGTTCGACTCTTCGACCGGCTTGCCGACCACGATGTGGATCCCGGTCTCGTCGTCCACGATCACGTCTTCATCGCCGAGTTCCATGATCTCCTCCACATCCTCCTTCTCGGCCACGAGGCGAGGAAAGCGGACTTGTTCAGGGAAGAAAAGCAGGTTTGATGATGGTGCAGGATCCATGCCCGACATTGTTGCTCCTTTGCGAAGGTGCGCCCTTTTCGGGGGTCCCGACGGATTGCCGGAGACCCGCTTTTTTAGCATAAAAACGCCGTTTCGTCAAGATGGACAGGCAAAAGAAACCCCGCCGGTGATGGCGGGTTCATGGTGATTCAGGCGACGACCATGAGAAAGGCGCCGCTGGCGAGGCGGCCGACCGGGATGTTGCCCAGGCGGATGAGCTCGACGAGCGAGCGCAGCATGGGCACCGCGGCGGTGACGCCGAAGGCCCGGAAGCCCGCCAGGTACGATGCGGCAGACCAGCGGACCTGCATGGCCATGCGGCCGAGCTCTCCGTCCTGGTTGCGCCCGTCCTTCGACGGCACGCGGACGAGCTCGAGCCAGAGGCGGCCGCGGAGGCCGTTGGCGCGGTCGTTGCCGGTCGCGTCCATGAGGAGCGATCCGAGCTTGGCGTCGAGGATCTCGTCGAGCTGCGTCCCGAAACGCCAGGCGATGGCGCGCGCCAGCGTGTCGTTCGGGCGGAGCTCGATGAAGCGCTTGGCCTCCGGAGACAGTCCGGCCATGAACGGTCCGGGATCGGACGCGGAAGCCATGACGATGCCCGCGTGCTCGATGCCGAGACCGGCGAGCGCGCGCTCGAGAATGGTCTCCGCGCCGTCCATCGGCTCGCGCGGCGTGAACGGAGAGCTCATGATCGGGGCGACGACTTCCGCGACGGCCTTGGCCGCCTCGGCGCCGACGAGGTTCTTCCAGCCTTCTGCATGCGTATAAGAGATCTTCTGCACGGTGCTACCTCCCTGGTGAAAGGACGAACGGTTCTCTTTAGCAGGAACAGGTCCCCCGGTCAAGGCGGCGGCAATGAAAAAAGGCCCTGTGCAGGGCCTTTTACGAGTCACTTCGGACCACGCTTCTTGTTCAGGTTGAGGGTCCCGAGGAAGATGGCGACGGTCACGGTGAGAATGGAAAGGTGCGAGGCGATCATCGCGCCGCCGCTCCAGCCGAAGATCGGCGGGATGGCGAACGCCGCGACGAGTGCCAGGACCATGAGGACCTGGTAACCCATACCTTTGCTCCCCGCCCCCAGGAAAAAGGGGGCGGCGCGGGCGACGGCCCGCAGCGGAACACGCGCATTGCCGGCGCGTCACGGCTCGTCCTGTCAGCGGACCAGGACGAGGAAATCTCCGTCCTTCATGATGCCGAGCGGCCAGTTGCCGGCCCGGTAAAGGAAGGTGTAAGGCTGCGCTTTGGCGGCGAGGTCCGGCCTGCCGTCGGCGAGGGCAGCGACCTGCGAGCAGAGCGACTGCTGCAGACCGAGCCGAGTGCCGGTGTTGGACAGTCGTCCGAAGTCGCGGTCCATCCGGCCGATGAAGGCATCGAACAGGCTGGCGTGCAGGAGCCGGAAGACGTTGTCGTAGCTCGGAGCGCGCTCCACGTGCTTGTCGAGCAGATCGACGAGCGGACGCGACAGCGATTCCGCGAGCCCGACGACGAGACCCATGGCGGCGCCGCGGCGGCAGTGCTGGGGCAGCGCGTTCACCGCGGCCATGTAGGCCTCGCGGGAGACGACGTTTGCCTTGGCCTGGGCCAGGCCGAGCACGAGCAGCGAGGCCGGCACCTCCTTTTCGAGATGGGTCTCAGGACGGTCGAGCTGCAGCGGCATCTCGTGGAAGGGCATGAGCACCCGGACGATGGCCTCGCCGGCCGTCGTACGGAGCTCGCGGTCCCAATCCTTGGCGCAAAGCGGTGTTCCGATCATGGGTAATCTCCGGGGTGGTGAAAGAACGGGGGCTTGGCCCCGCTTCGTCGTACCGCGACCGTTCCCCATGGTCAAGCGTCAAAAAAAGCCGCCCCGCGATGCGGGACGGCGTGTTCATGGTTCGTCGTCCTTGCCGCCTTGGCGGGGCAGCGTGGCGAGGACGAGCGCGGCGTAGCCGCCGATGATGAGCAGCGATCCGCCGACGTAGGCGGCCACGGTCGCTCCCGACATCTGGTCCGGCCGCGAGCGCAGGATGGCGACTATCGGCACGGCGAAGCCCGGCGGGATCAGCAGCAGCGCCAGAAGGCGCAGCTTCCTCATTTGGGTCCATCGCTTCCCTCGTCGCGCTTGTCGTTCTTGTCCGACAGTCGCTGTGTCGGAAAAGCTCCGATCAGCAGCAGGATGAAACCGAACAACACGAACGGCGAGCCGATGAAGCCCACGAGGATCTGGTTCTCGTTGGGAAAGAGCAGTGGCGGCAGGAGCAGGCCGATGAGCAGAAGGACGATCCCGAAGAAGGTCGCGACCCTCTTCCCGTCGTCAGGCGGTCTCTGTGGAGACATGGTGGTCCCTCCTTATGTCGGCGAGCAGGTTCTCCCATTCGCCGGGTACGTCGTCGTAGACCTGCACTTCGCAGCGGCGCCTGCCGCCGCCGTACAGCTTCTGATGGAAGACCGCCTGGAAGACGGTCTGCCGGCGCCAGCGGACCCTCACGTCGAACGTGTGGCTGCCGTGCCCGTGGCTGACCCTCGAACCGAGGGCGATGTGCAGGCCGCGCTTCCGGAAATACCAGGACGCGGCCGCGCCGACGTTCGAAACCAGGTATTCGCGGGACTTCGCGACCGCGGCCGCGAGGTCGAAGAGCGTCTTCTGACGGGCATCGAGCCCGGTGATCCTGCGGGGCAGGAAACCTGAAGTTGCCATGACTTTCCTCCGGGCGCAGCCTACGCCCGTTCGACGGTCCGGTCAATGAAAAACCCCCGATTCACGGGGGTGTCAGAGAGGTCGGTCGGGCCGCGACCGGACGAGCGAGAGCCGGCCTGACGCGCCGCGTGCGCGAGAAGCGGCGGAGCGCGGCCGCGAGTGGATCATCGGCGTCGAAGTCCTTGTTCCCGCCGTCGCCGGCGCGGTACGACCAGACGAGCACGCCTTCGGCATCCTCGTGCCAGGCGGCCTCGATCTTCTCGATCATGAGCGTGGCGCGCTGCGTCGGCGTGAGCGGCGGGGAATCCATGCCGACCTCGCCGATGAAGAACGGGCGGCGGATGGCCCGGGCCGAGAGGAGCGACAGCCAGACGTCGCGTGGCATGGCGACCGTATCGTCGTGATAATCGTGCGCCTCGACGACGTCGAGCCCGGCTATCTGGTGCAGGAGCGCATAGAACGCGCCGCCCGAGCCCGGCCTTTCGACCCCGCTCGTGCCGAGCGACAATACGTGGACGCGGTCGATGCCGCGGACAAGCTCCGCCATGTCATTGGCGAAGGCGAAGAGCGCTTCCGGGTCGTCGAGACCCTGGACCGTCTTCGATTCCGCCTCGTTCATGAGCTGGAACATGAGCACCGCCGGTTCGTCGCGATAGCGCGCGACGACCCTGGCGACATGCTCGCGGTAGGACAGCGGATAGTCCCCGTACGGTCGCCGATAGCCGGTGCGATACCAGTCGGCGTACTTGTAGCCGCCTTCGGTGCAGTCAGGCCACTGGTTCTCGAGCGTCAGGATGACGCGGATGCCGCGTGTCATGGCCTCATCGAGGATCAGATCGAGCCTCGAGAAATCAGTGCCACCGGCAGTGAACGATTGATAAGCGTCGATGCGGACGGCGTTGCCGCCCATCGCCGCGATCTCGTCGAGCACTTCGCGGACGCCGTCGTCGGTACGAGCATTGCCACAGGCGAACCCGTCGGACCCCGGCGCCATCGAAGCGAGCGAGTACACGTTGACGCCGAGGAAGCGGTACCTCGCCGTGCCGAGCCACAAATGCCCTTCGCGCGAGGTCACGATCTCCTCGTTCGCCGCGCGCGTCGGCCGTCCTCGCGGGACGCTGACGCAGGTCATGAGCGCCATCGCCGAGGCCGTGAGCGCGAAGAACGCCGGCTTCGCCGGAAACCTCGTCCTGTCCATGTCATCGCTCCATCTTGAAGTACGAAAAAAGAGCGTTACGAATGTAACAGCCCTTCCCCCGCAGGGCAAACTCAGCCCTTCTTCACCGCCGTCTCGATGAGCGCGGCGAACATCCGTTCGGGCGACACGGGTTCCGTGTCCGCGACCTCGCCGTCACGACGCCGCTCTTCCAGCCGGCGACTCGCTGCCTCGACCAGCGCCCGGCGCTCCGCGGGCATCAGGTCGCCGTAGATCTGGAGTATCGAGACCTTGCGCGCGAAGGCGGGCTCGACCTGCTTGTCGTCGGCCATCTTCATTTCGGTCATCTTGGAAACGCGTTCGGCGAGCGTGTCGATCCTGCCGGCGAGCGCGCCATCCTTCTTCCAGACGCCTTTCATGGCTTCGAGCGCGGGCCCGACCTTCACGTCGCTCGTCCCCCGTTCCGCCAATGTCGCACGTTCCACGGCGTCGAGCGCCTGGCGGGAACCTTCTTCGTTCTCGGCCGTTTCGCCGGGCTTGCCGGCGAACGCGGCCCGCGACGCATCGATCTGCTTCGCTTCGGCGGACGTGACGTCCTTGCGCCCGTACATCTTCTCCTGGAGATCGTCGCGCATGAGCTGCAGCTTGTAGAGCTGCTCGGCACCGGCGGCGAGATGGGCGTTGTCCTGTCCCTGCTTCACGGCATCCTTGTTATCGAAGTTCATCCTCGAACGCATGCGCATGAGGTCCCCGGACTTGGCCAGGATCTCGTCCAGCTTCTTCGCCAGTTTCTTCGGGTCCTCGTCGTACATCTTCTGGAGGTCGCCGGGGTTCATCTCGGGGATGAAGGAAGCGTCGGATTCCTCGCGCAGCATGCGCGAAGCGTGCTCCAGCTCGGTGCCGAAGGTCTTGGTGTCGTAAGTGACATGCGGGAACGCCTTGTCAGCGGCCATCATGAACACCTTTTTGGCTTCGCCGTAGGCGTTCGCGTTCTCGCCGTCGATCTTCGGATCGCCAGTGACATTGCCCGCGCGGTCCGGGTTCATGGAAGCCATCTCGCCGGCCAGATCGCCTAACGCCATGGCCGTGTCCTTGGGCTTCATGGCCTTGGCCGTCTCCGGGTTGGCCATCTTCTCAAGGCTTTGCTGTTCGGCCGCCAGGAAGGAGTCGTAATCGAAGAGCTCCGTGTCCTGCGCTTCGGTCACGTTGGCGACCTTGCGCTTCTCGTTGAAGAACTTCGAAACGGAACCAGCGTAGCCGGTGTCGATCTTCGAAGGCGCGCCCTGCTCGGTCTCCATCGCGTTCAGGTCGGGGCGGACCTCCTTGCCCTGCTCCGGCTTGTTCGCCGGAGGTTCGACCTCGTAGCGGTTCTTCGTTTTCTTCTTCTTCGGATCGACGTACATATGCGGTAATTTTAGCATTTTTCCGACCTTACGTCGATGGTCGGTAGCGCTTCGTTCTGAGCCGGCCTGCCTGTATGCCACCGGCGTCAGGACCCGCGGAAGTCTTCATGCGCACGGGTCTTTTTTAATAAAAAACCGGCCCGACGGATCGGGCCGGTCTTTTCACTACATCTTCGGCTGCGGAGCTTCGGGCGCCTTGGGCTTTTCCATGCCCTTGTCGTCGCAGTGCGAGCAATCCTTCGCATCGCATTTGCAGCCCCCGTCCTTCACGCAGCATTTGCCGAGGCCGAGCATCGACAGGGCCGAGAGGCCCACGAGCACGTAGACGGCGCGGGCGACGATGCTGCCCATGCCGAGGCCCAGCAGGACGAACAGGTCCTTCTGGAACAGGCCCACGAGGAGCCAGTTGGCGCCGCCGACGAGCAGCAGCACCCAGGCGGCCTTATGCACGCCGCACATCTTCTTCATCATCATAACGATGATCTGTTTAGGGACGTTAACGCGCCAAGTATAGCAGAACAACCTCCGCTCCACCTATTCGCGGACCGCGCTCTTGGAATGGAACTTGGTCCGGCGGATGCGTAGCGAGTTACCGACCACCGACACGGAGGAGAACGCCATCGCCGCGGACGCGATCATCGGCGTGAGCAGGCCGAGGGCGGCGACAGGCACCGCCAGGACGTTATAGAAGAAAGCCCAGAAGAGGTTCTGTTTGATGACGTTGAAGGTCTTTCGCGCCAGGTGGAGCGCGTCGACGACCTTCGAAGGCCGTCCCTTTACGAGCACGATATCCCCCGCCTCGATGGCGATGTCCGTGCCGGTACCCACGGCGATGCCGAGATCGGCCTGCACCAACGCCGGGGCATCATTGATGCCGTCGCCTACGAAGGCGACGCTGCGCCCCGCATCCTGGAGACGTTTGACCTCGTCGGCTTTCTCATCGGGCAGCACCTCCGAAAGTACGTGGTCGGAGGAGATGCCGACCGCGGCGGCGATCGCCATCGCCGTCCCCTTGTTGTCGCCGGTGAGCATATAAACGTCGATGCCTTCCTGTTTCAGCGCCTTGATCGCCCAACGGGCGTCATCCTTGGGTGTGTCCGCGATGGCGATGATGCCTGCCGCGTGGCCGTCGACGAACACGCGCACGACCGTCTTACCCTGGTCTTCGAGCTTGGCGAGGGTGAGCAGCGCCTCGGCCGGGATCGAACCGCTGCTTTCGCCGATCTTGCCGCTGCCGATACGAAGCTTCTTGCCGTCGACAAGGCCCTCGATGCCTTTGCCCGGCACGGCCGAGAAATCCATGGTCCTGCTGCGGGTCAGTCCGTGCTTCTCCGCTTCGGCCACGACGGCCTTAGCGAGCGGATGCCCTGAATAGGATTCGAGGGACGCGGCCAATCGCAGCATTTCTTTGACGTTGTGATCGCCGAGCGGGATGACGTCGGTGACGGTCGGTTTTCCTTCGGTCAGCGTACCCGTCTTGTCGAACACCACGGTATCGACCCTGTGCGCTTCCTGCAGTGCCTCGCCGTTTTTGATGAGGATGCCGTTCTGGGCGCCGACGCCGGTGCCGACCATGATGGCGGTAGGGGTGGCGAGACCGAGCGCGCACGGACAGGCGATGACGAGCACGGCGACCGCGGGGATGAGCGCGGCGCCGACGTCGCCGGTGGCCATGTACCAGACGACGGCCGTGAGCGCGGCGAGCACGAGCACGACGGGAACGAACACGCCGGAGACGCGGTCGGCAAGTTTCTGGATCGGCGCCTTCTTGCCCTGTGCTTCCTCGACCATGCGGACGATCTGCGCGAGCACCGTGTCGCCTGGCAGCTTGCGGACCTCGACGATGAGCATGCCGTTCTGGTTGACGGTCGCGCCGTAGGCTTCGTCGCCGGGATGCTTGCCGACCGGCAAGCTCTCGCCGGTGAGCATCGATTCGTCGACGGACGAGTCGCCTTGGAGCACGACGCCGTCCAGCGGGATCTTCTCGCCCGGCTTCACCAGCATCGTGTCCCCGAGCTTCACGAGCTCGATCGGCACTTCCCGGTCGGAGCCGTCGGCGACGAACAGGCGCGCCTTCTTTGCACCGAGGGCCAGCAGCTTGCGAATGGCGTCGGAGGCGCGGCCACGGCTCTTCTCTTCGAAATATTCGCCGAGCAGGATCAGCGCGGTGATGACGGCCGCTGCCTCGAAATAGGCGTTAGGAAGATGCGCGAACGCGGCCCAAACGCTGTAGGCGTAGGCTGCGAGCGTGCCGATGGAGATGAGCGTGTCCATGTTGGCCGCGCCCGCGCGCGCGAGCTTGAGCATTCCCAGATGGAAGCTGCGGCCGAGCCAGAAGACGACGACCGCGGACAGCGACATCTGGACCCAGGCGGAGGTCCCGACGCCGAGCCAGGACCCGGGCAGCTCGGCGCCCGTCATGGCGAGCGTCATCACGGGCGCGGCGAGCGCGAGCGCGAACCAGGCGTCGCGTTTTGCAGCGGCGATGGCCTTCTTCTCATGCGCGGCGTGATCGACGTGCTCGCCGGCGGCCATCACCTTGTATCCCGTCTTGATGACGGCGTCATACAGCTTTTGTTCGGTCGTCGCGGAAGGATCGAAGGTCACCGTGGCGGTATGGGTGCCGAAATTGACCGCGGCGTCCGCGACGCCGGGCATCCGCGTGAGCGCCCGCTCGTTCCGCTGCGCGCAGGACGCACAATGCATGCCCACGATCGTGAACTGGATGGTCTTGTTCTTCATAATGAGGGCATTCAGCTTTTCACGACGTTAAACGAACCGCGATACATCCCCATCGAACAGCTGAACACCGCCTCGCCGGTCGAGGTCGGCGTGAATTCGACGACGTTGACCTGCTTGTTGAGCGCCAGCTGGACGTTGAACTTCGGGATCTGGAACATCGAGCGGCAGCCCATTCCCACGCCATTGATGACGAGGCGGACCGGTCTGCCGGCCTTCACCGTGAAGCGGTCGCTCGGCGCGTAGAAAGGTTCCTGGCCGAGGAGGCTCATGGTGATGACCTGAACATCCCCTTCGTTCGCGACGTGGGGGTCCTCAGCTCGTTCGGCGTCAGCCGCAGCCGCGGGGACCTGGAACTTCGGCAGCGCCAGCGGATGACCGGCGACCGTGAAGCCGTTCTGGACGTTCCAGAGGCCGAGGACGACGACCAGGGCTCCGGAGAACCTGAAGAACATCATGCCCGCCCTGCCCTTGAGCGAAGAGGAGGCCCAGCCGATGCCGAGCAGCATCGGCGCCGTGCCGAGCGCGAACCCGCCGAGCACCATGGCGCCCGCAGCGAAGCTTCCGGAGGTCAGCGCGTACAATTGCAGGGATTGGGTGAAGCCGCACGGAAGGAAGAAGGTCGCGCCTCCGAGGATGGCGGGCATGACCGGATGTTCCTTGCCGTCGGCGCCGAGGATGCGGCGACCGAGCGACTTGGGCATCTTCGGCATCAGCCGCAGGAGCGATCGTGGTGCGAGACCGAGCATGTCGAGCCCCATCAGGACCATGTAGACGGCGGCAAGGATGATGAGCGCGCCCGTCGCGAGCGGCGGCGGTGCGATGGCCTTGCCGGCGAACCCGATGGCACCGCCGAGCAGTGCGTAGGATGCGAGCCGGCCGCCGACGAAAAGCATCACCGGCCTCATGCGACCGGCCACGCTGCGTCCGCCGTACCGTTCGTGGAACTTCTTGGCCGACGAGAGCAACAGACCGCCGGCGACGGCGACGCAGGAAGAACTGCCGGCCACGAGACCGATCAACACTGCGCCGGCGAAGGTGGTCCCGCCGCCGATGTCGTAGGCACGGTCCAGCAGCCCGGTCTTGGAAAACGCCCATGCTGCGGCGAGCACGACGGCGAAGAGCGCAGCGGTGCCGGCGAGCGACGGCCTTTCGGAAAAAACCGGCTCGCTCATGCCTCGAACGGCATAGCCTTCTTCTTTGACGGCGTCCTGCAGCGCTTCGAGCGACGGCGGCCGGCCATCGCTCACGATCGTCGCGGTGCCCTTGGCGGCATCGACATCGACCCTGGCGACGCCGGGCAGCTGCTTGAAACCTTTTTCCACGGCGATCTCGCAGCTGCGGCAGGTCATGCCGGAGATGGCGATCACGCTGGTCGTCTCGGCGCGTTCTTCGACGGGGTCGAAGCCGGCGGCATGGAGCGAGGCCATGGCGCGGGCGGCTGCGGCGGCGTCGACGCAGCGGATCTCGGCCCGGCCGGGCCAAGTCTCGACGGCGGACACACCCTCGACCGAGGCCGCCTTCTCGAAGGCGGGCGCCGAGGATCGGTCCAGGCCGCTGACGCGCAATTTCAGTGTCGTCATACGTGCTTCATTGTACGTGATTGAATCAAAAAACCAAGCGGATCTCCCGGAAGGGAAAACGCTTGGTCCTCAATTCCTCATCACGATGCCTTCGAGGGCGAGCGTGCGCAGTGACGGTCCTCTATAGGATGGCGAGCCGCGTTGCGGCATCCGGACGGTCTGGACGCGGCCGTATGCGACGGCGAGGGAGACGGCGAACAGGAGCAGCGTCATGGCCGGCGATGCAGTTCCCTGCCGTGCCTGTGCTCCGCGCAGGCAATGGTCGATGCAGTCCGCATCGAAAGGCATGGCCGGACCCATGGGGTCCGCGGCGCAAAGACCCTGGCCGCAGGGTTCCATGGAATGCGAGCCCATAGCGGACATCGCGCCCGCGGCGCGGAAGGCTCCGCTGATGCTGGCCATGATGATGATCGCGGCGATGAGACGCTTCATACCCTCAGTAACCCACTTTTTTCAGCGAATGTCCAGACCGAACAGCGCGCCCGCGACCCTGCCGATGCCGTACCCGATGACGGCGGCGGCCGCGGAGATCGCCATCAGCTCGAGGCCGCTCTTGATGCCGTCATGGGCGAGCATCCTGCCCTTGGCGAAACCGACCGCGAAGAGCGTCGCCAGGGTGATGACCGTCGCGGCGATCATGGCCGTGGGCACGTCGAGCAGCGCGAACGGCACGATCGGGACGACGCCGCCGGCGAGGTACGAAAAGAACATCACGACGGCGTTCTTTTTCGGCTCCTCAAGGTCGGCGCTGTTGATCTTCAGCTCCTTGGCCATCATCTCCTCCAGCCAGAGCTTTTTGTCGCTCGTGATCCGCCTCACCAGGACCTCGATCTCCGGTTCGCTGAAGCCGCGGGTCTTGTACATGCCGCGCAGTTCCTCTCTCTCCCGCTCCGGCTCGGTCTCGATCTCATGTTCCTCTTCGGCGATCGCCTGCTGCAGCATCTCGCGGTGCGACTTGGACGACACGAACGAGCCTGCAGCCATCGACAGCGCCTCGACGATCACGAGCACGACGCCCGACAGCATGACGACCCTGGCGTCCTGCGTGCCGGCGCCGACGCCGACCACGACGCCGAGCGTGGAGACCAGGCTGTCCTCCAGCCCGAAGACGATCTCGCGGATCGAGGAGATCAGGCCAGCCTGAAGATAACGGTGACGGGCCTTCACCATACTCACTTCGCGTGCCAGCCTCGGTCGTCCTGGCGGCGGATATCCTCCGTCTCCGTCCCCCGCGCGTAATCGTCCTCGAGGCGGAAGGTATTCCCCTTCTCGATGTCCGAGGATTCGATCACCAAGCTGTCCTCGACGGCTTCGACGCGGTGCTTCTGCATCAGCGCGACGTTGTAGCCGACCTCGAGCTCCATCGGCTT
>JGI10216J12902_101416286_pt1 | contig 13579 bp, 26 predicted proteins | sample KanNatreferecore_FD_12902 | JGI IMG/M metagenome (IMG submission 12902)
AAACTTTATGGCTGAAGAAACCCCAGGACAGAAAATTCGAATTCGACTCAAGGCCTTCGACCACAAGTTGTTGGACCAGTCGGCTTCTGAAATCGTCGACACCGCCAAACGGACCGGAGCGCGCATCGCGGGCCCGGTGCCCTTGCCGACCAAGATCGAGCGTTACACGGTCTTGCGTTCGCCTCACGTCGACAAGAAGTCGCGCGAGCAATTCGAAATCCGCACCCACAAACGCTTGTTGGATATTCTCGAACCGACCCAGCAGACGATCGATGCCTTGATGAGGCTCGATCTCTCCGCCGGCGTCGAGGTCGAGATTAAAATGGTATGAGCACCAAGAAAACAGTCAAACCCGGCTTGATCGGGAAAAAAATTGCGATGACCCAGATCTTCGCGGAGGGCGGCGACTACTATGGCGCCACCGTCCTCCAGGTCGGACCCTGCATCGTCACCCAAGTCAAGAGCGCCAAGAGCGACGGCTACAGCGCCCTCCAGCTTGGCTTTGGCGAACTCGAGTTCCGCCGGGTCAACCGGGCCCAGCGCGGGCACTTCGAGAAAAAGGGCCTCCGTGCCTTCCGCCACTTGAAAGAGGTTCGGGTCAACGACGCCGAAGGCTTCAAGGTTGGCCAAGAGCTCGGGGTCGGCGCCTTCGAAGTCGGTCAGCGAGTCGACGTCACCGGCGTCTCCAAGGGCAAAGGGTTTCAGGGCGTCATCAAGCGCCATCACAAGGCCGGCGGACCGGCGAGCCACGGCTCGACCTTCCACCGTTCGACCGGATCGATCGGTCAGCGTACCTATCCCGGCAAGGTCTTCAAGTTGATGGGCCTGCCCGGGCACATGGGTGACGAGCAAGTCACCGTCCGCAATCTCAAGATTCTGAAAGTCGACGCCGAGCGGAACCTCTTGGTTCTCAATGGCGCCGTCCCCGGTGGCGAGAATGCGATCCTCCTGATCCGCACCTCCAACCCCGAATTCGAAAAGCGGCTGAAGAGCCAGGCTCCGGGCGAAAAGGCCGAGGCCGCTGCTGAGGCTCCGGCGGAGAATGCGGCTGAAAATTCCGGAGAAGCTTCGGCTTAAATAATCGAGGAAAACGATGAGTACTTTAGCTTTATACAATTTGACCGGAAAAAAGGTTCGCGACGTCGAAGTCGCCGATGCTCTCTTGGCCGGCCCGATCCGCAAGTCGTTGCTTTATTACGCGGTTCGCATGCAGCTCGCCAATCGCCGAGCCGGCACCCACTCGACCAAGACCCGCGGCATGACCAGCGGTTCGACCAAGAAGATCTATCGCCAGAAGGGCACCGGCAACGCCCGTCACGGTGATATCAAGGCCATGTCGGTCGGCGGCGGTCGGATCTTCGGGCCCCATCCCCGCGATTACAGCTATACCATGCCCAAGGCCGCCAAGCGCCGGGCTCTTCAAACCGCGCTGGCCCTCAAGAATAAAGAAGGCTCGCTGCGAGTCGTCGAAGTTCCGGCTTGGAAAGAGATCAAGACCAAGCATGCGATCGAATTTTTCAAGGCGCTCGAGAGCACCTCGGCTCTCTTCGTAATCAACGGCGTTAGCGAGGTCATCGAACGTTCGGTCCGCAACTTGAAGGGTTTCAAGGTCATTCGGGTCGAAGGGCTCAACGTCTATGACGTGTTGAAATACGACCACCTGATCATCGCGGAAGACGCTTTGAAGGCGGTCGCCGACCGAGCGACGGTCATTCAATAGGGAACAGAAAGGCTGGGCTTGCTCCGGCCGCGCGGCAAACGAAGAGTTTGCAAAGTGAGAAAAGGCATTATGGAAATTCATCAGATCATCCGACGCCCCCTGGTCACCGAGAAAGGCACTCAGCTGCGCGAGTTGCGCAACCAGTACCTCTTCGAAGTCGACGACCGAGCCAGCAAAGGCCAGGTCAAGGGAGCCATCGAGAAGCTTTTCAACGTCCACGTCGAGGACGTCAAGACCTTGAATATCCGCGGCAAGATCAAGCGTGTCGGCCGCAGCATCGGTCAGCGTTCTAACTGGAAGAAGGCCTACGTGACTTTGCGCGAAGGCGAGAAGATCGAATTCTTCGAAGGGGTTTAGCCATGGCAATGAAAGAATACAATCCGACCACCCCGTCGCGACGCGGCATGAACGGCTTCGACTTCTCCGAAATCACGAAGTCGACTCCCGAAAAGTCGCTGCTCGACAAAAGAGGGCGTTCCGGCGGACGAAACAACCACGGACGTATCACCACCCGCCACATCGGCGGCGGTCACAAAAAGCGTTACCGCATCATCGACTTCCGCCGCGACAAGAAGGACATTCCGGCCAAGGTCGCGGCGATCGAATACGATCCCAACCGCACCGCTCGCTTGGCTTTGCTGTTCTATGCCGACGGCGAGAAGCGCTACATCATCGCTCCTCAGTCGCTGACGGTGGGCCGGACCGTGATCGCCTCGGAATCCGCCGACATCCTTCCGGGCAACGCCTTGCCGCTCAAGGCCATTCCGGTCGGTACCAATATTTATAATATCGAGCTCAAGGTCGGAAAGGGCGGACAGATCGCCCGCAGCGCCGGGACCTTCGCCCAGCTCATGGCCAAGGAAGGCCGCTACGCTCTCGTCAAGATGCCTTCGGGCGAAGTCCGCAAGGTCTTCATCGACTGCATGGCGACCATTGGCGAAACTAGCAATCCCGAACACGAAAACATCACTTGGGGCAAGGCCGGCCGCACCCGCTGGCGCGGTATCCGCCCCACGGTCCGCGGTATGGTCATGAATCCGGTCGATCATCCCCATGGCGGCGGCGAAGGCTGCAGCAAGGGCGGCAACCATCCGTCCAGCCCCTGGGGCACTCCGGCCAAGGGTTACAAGACGCGCCTCAACAAGCGCACCCAGAACATGATCGTGAAAGACCGGCGAAAGAAATGATTGGGCCGTCGCTGAACGGCTTCTGGCGAAAACGCTAAAGAAACGGAAACACTATGCCTCGTTCGTTAAAAAAAGGTCCCTGGGTCGATCGTTCGCTGCAAAAGAAGGTCGACGCCCAACAGGATCAGAAAAGCAAAAAGGTGATCAAGACCTGGTCGCGCCGCTCGATGGTGACGCCCGATTTCGTCGGCTTGACCTTCGCCGTGCACAACGGCCGCAAGTTCATCCCGGTCTTCGTCACCGAAAACATGGTCGGCCACAAGCTGGGCGAGTTCGCGCAAACCCGAACTTTCCACATGCACTCCGGCGATCGTAAGGGCAAGGAGACCAAGTAATGTCGGCCACCGCACGCATCAGCTATCTGAGAGTGACGCCGCGCAAAGCCCGGTTAGTCGCGGATTTGATCCGCGGCAAAGGGGTCCAAAAGGCGCTCGACATCCTCTCGTTCACCAATCGCTATGTCGCCAAAGATTTCAAAAAACTGCTCCGGTCGGCCTTGGCCAACGCCGAGCAGAAGGGCGGGATGGATCCGGACAACCTCATCGTCAAGACGGTGATGGTCGACCAAGGCCCCACCCTGAAGCGCTGGCAGGCCCGGGCTCGCGGTTCGGCTTATAAGATCGAGAAAAAGACCAGCCACGTGACTTTAATTCTGGAAGAGAAGTAGGAATTTTATGGGTCAAAAAGTTCATCCAATCGGATTTCGGGTCGGCATCACCAAGCCCTGGCTCTCGAAGTGGTATGCCAAGCGCAACTATGCCGAGTTTCTCCACGAGGACGTGAAGTTCCGCCGCGAAGTGAAGAAGAAGCTCTATTCGACCGGCGTTTCCAAGGTCGAAATCGAGAGGGCCGCCCGCAAGGTGAAGGTCATCATCCACACCGCGCGCCCTGGCTTGGTCATCGGCAAGAAGGGCGCCGGCATCGACGCTCTCCGCGCCGACCTGGCCAAAATGAGCTCCTGCGAGGTTTTCCTCGATATCCAGGAGGTCCGCAAAGCCGAGATCGATTCCCAGCTGGTCGCCGAGAACATCGCGATGCAGCTCGAGCGCCGGGTGGCTTTCCGCCGGGCGATGAAGAAAGCCGTGCAATCGGCCCAGAAGTTCGGCGCCAAGGGCGTCAAGGTCATGGTAGCCGGCCGTTTGGGCGGAGCCGAGATCGCCCGGACCGAGTGGTATCGCGAGGGACGAGTTCCCTTGCAGACCCTTCGCGCCGACATCGACTACGCGACCGCCGAGGCCAACACGACTTACGGCGTGATCGGAGTGAAGGTTTGGATTTTCAAGGGCGAGATCCTCGGGCCGGTCGAGACCAAGGCCTTGCCTTTCCAGGCGAGCACGACGCCGGCCCCGGCCGCGCCTGCCGCTGAATAGTTAAGGATTGCAAGATCGGGCTTTGCCCGATCGCGCAGCAAATTCGTAGAATTTGCGAAGCATAGAAAGACGTTTATGTTGATCCCGAAGAAGGTCAAATATCGAAAGCAACAGAAGGGTCGGATGCGAGGCAAGGCCTACCGCGGCTGCAACCTCAATTTCGGCGACTTCGCCATCCAGGCCACCGACTGCGGTCGCTTGACCTCGCGTCAAATCGAGGCCGGCCGTATCGCGATCAACCGTTGCATCAAGCGCGGCGGCAAGGTCTGGATCCGGGTTTTCCCGGACAAGCCGATCACCAAGAAGCCGCTTGAAACCCGGATGGGTAAAGGAAAGGGCAACCCCGAAGAGTGGGTGGCCGTCATCAAGCCGGGCCGGATCATCTACGAGATGGAAGGCGTGACCGCCGACATCGCGCTAGAAGCTCTGACCCTGGCCAAGCACAAGCTGCCGATCAAGACCAAGATTTTGACCCGGGAGGGATACCGTGACGCCAAGTGAGATCCGCGAAAAGAATTTGAAGGAACTGACGGCCCTCGAGAAGGACCTCCGCGAGGAGCACTTCAAGCTGAGGATGCAGAATGCCACCGGCTCCCTGGAAAAATCCCACCGCCTCAAAGAGGTGAAGCGGGATATCGCCCGGGTGCTCACGGTGGCCAAGCAGAAGCGGGCCGCCGATAAAGGAGCGAAGGCTTAAGTATGGCTGAGAACAATAACAAAAGAAAAACCAAGGTCGGCACCGTCGTCAGCAATAAGATGCAGAAGACCGTCGTCGTTTCGGTGGACCGGTTGGTCATGCACCCGGGCTACAAGAAGTATTACAAGCGTCGCTCCAAATTCAAAGCCCACGACGAGAAGAACGCCTGCAAGGTCGGCGACGTCGTCGAGCTCATCGAGACTCGGCCGCTGTCCAAGACCAAGCGCTGGGCGGTCCATTCGATCCTGAAGAAGGAAGGCGCAGGGGAATAAGCCATGATTCAACAGCAAACCATCCTCGATTCCGCGGACAATTCGGGCGCCAAGAAGCTGATGTGCATCAAGGTGCTCGGCGGAACCCGCCGTAAGTACGCCACCATCGGCGACATCATCGTGGTGTCGGTGAAGGAAGCGATGCCCGATTCCAAGGTGAAGAAGGGCGACGTCAAGAAGGGCGTGATCGTGCGCACCCGCCGCGAAATCCAGCGGAACGACGGTTCCTACATCCGCTTCGACCAAAATTCGATCGTCCTAATCAACGATGCCGGCGAGCCGATTGGGACCCGTATCTTCGGGCCCGTCGCCCGCGAGCTGCGCGCCAAGAAGTTCATGAAGATCATCTCGCTCGCTCCGGAGGTCCTTTAATATGTCAGCGATCCGCAAGAACGACCAAGTGATCGTGATCACCGGAAGAGACAAGGGCAAGGTCGGGCGCGTGCTCCGCGTCTTCCCCAAGGAGAGCCGGGTCCTGGTCGAGAAAGTCAACGTCGTGAAGCGCCATTCCAAGCCTTCGGCCAAGAACCGCCAAGGCGGGATCGTCGAGAAAGAGGCGAAGATCCACATTTCGAACGTGATGTTGCTCGATCCCAAGAAGTCCGAGCCGACCCGAGTCGGGTCCCAGGTCAAGGACGGCAAGAAGGTCCGAGTCAGCAAGAAGAGCAAGGAAGTCATCGCGACCGCGACAAATAAGTAGCAAGGACGGGCTCGGCCCGTTCGCGCAGCAAGCAATAAACTAGGCAGGTATACCGTGGCTAAATCCACTTACTCTGAAAAATATAAGAACGAAGTCGTTCCGGCTCTGATGAAGGAATTCAACTTCGCCAACGTCATGCAAGTGCCGAAGCTGACCAAGATCGTCATCAACATGTCGCTGGCCGAGGCCCTCCAGAACTCCAAGGTCTTGGATACCGCGGCCGAGGAATTGAAGACCATCGCCGGCCAGAAGCCGGTCATCACCAAGGCCAAGAAGTCGATCGCCGCCTTCAAGCTGCGCGAAGGCCAGAAGCTCGGCGTCATGGTCACCCTGCGCAAAGAGCGGATGTTCGAGTTCCTCAACCGGCTTTGCAACATCGCCTTGCCGCGCGTTCGCGACTTCAAGGGAGTCAGCGGGCGAGCTTTCGACGGCCGGGGCAACTACACTTTGGGCATCACCGAGCAGATTATCTTCCCCGAAATCAACTACGATCGAATCGACAAGATTCGCGGAATGAACATCACCATCGTGACGACGGCCCAGAACGACGAAGAGGGCAAGGCGCTCTTGAAGCACCTCGGCATGCCCTTCAGGAATTAAAGGAAAGATTTATGGCTAAAACATCCCTCATGGTCAAAGCGGCCCGGAAGCCGAAATTCAAGGTCCGGGGCTATAATCGATGCGGTCTTTGCGGAAGGCCTCGGGCTTTCTACCGCAAGTTCAAGATGTGCCGCCTCTGTTTCCGCAAGCTGGCTCGACAAGGGGAAATCCCCGGCGTGACCAAGGCAAGCTGGTAATTTGGAGAACGTAAGATGACTGATCCCATTGCAGATATGCTCACCCGAATCCGAAACGCCGTGACGGCGCGTCACGAAGTGGTGGAAATCCCCGCTTCGAAGATGAAGGTCGCCGTCGCCGAGTTGCTCAAGGAAGAGGGCTTCATCAAAGATTTTCACGTGGTTGACTACAAGAACCAGGGCAAAATCCTGGTCACCTTGAAGTATCGCGGCAAGAACCAGTCTTGCATCGTCGGCCTCCGCCGATTGAGCAAGCCGGGTTGCCGCCGCTACGTCGGATATCAGGAAATTCAACCGGTCTTGAACGGCCTAGGCGTCGCGATCCTCTCGACTCCCAAGGGCGTGCTGACCGACAAGAAAGCCCGCGAGTTGAAAGTGGGCGGCGAACTACTTTTAAGCATCTGGTAGGAAAACATGTCACGTACAGGTAAAAAAGAAATTCCGATCCCGGATAAAGTGAAGATCAAGCTGGTCGGCCATAAGGTCGAAGTCGAGGGTCCGCTGGGCAAGCTCAGCCGCGACGTTCATCCCGCCATCAAGGTGGTGCAAAAGGACAAGATCCTCGAGCTCCAGCGTGGCAACGATGAGCCTCAGACCCGCGCGCTTCACGGCCTCAGCCGGGCGCTAGTCGCCAACATGGTTCACGGAGTCAGCGAAGGCTTCACCCGTGAGCTCGACATCACCGGCGTCGGCTATCGCGCCGAGGTGAAGGGCAACGACCTCAACTTGACCTTGGGATTTTCCCATCCGGTGGTTTTTCCGATTCCGACCGGGATCAAGATCCAAGTCGATAAGCTGACTCACCTGGTGGTGAAGGGCCAGGATCGGGAGCTGGTGGGGCAGGTGTCGGCCGACATCCGCGACCTCAGGCCGCCCGAACCCTACAAAGGCAAGGGAATCCGTTATTCCGACGAAGTGATCCGCCGCAAAGCTGGTAAGACCGCGGCGGGAGGTAAATAAGTATGAGCAAGAAAATCGAAGGGCGAACTCGCCGCAAACAACGCATTCGCAAAAAGATCTCGGGAACCGTCGAGCGTCCCCGTCTCACGATCTATCGCAGCCTGAAGCATCTCTATTGCCAGGTGATCGACGACGTGAGCGGCAAGACCATCGTCGCCGCGTCGACCAACGAGAAGGGCCAGACCGAAGGCCGAAGCAACAAGGCCGGCGCCGTCGACTTGGGCAAGCGCATCGCCGAAAAGGCCAAGAGCGCCAACGTCGCCAACGTGGTCTTCGACCGGAACGGTTACATCTATCATGGTTGCGTCAAGGCCTTCGCCGACGCCGCCCGCGAAGCCGGATTGCAATTCTAAAGAACGGAACAGGAAATATATGGCAAGAAGACTTGATTCCAATGAAAGCGAATTGACCGAACGCCTGGTCAGCATCAACCGCGTCGCCAAGGTCGTGAAGGGCGGACGGCGCTTCAGCTTCAGCGCGCTGGTTGTGGTCGGCGATGGCAAGGGCAAGGTCGGTTCGGGCTTGGGCAAAGCCAACGAAGTTCCCGAGGCCATCCGCAAGGCCACCGAGCAGGCCAAGAAGAGCATGGTCCCGGTCTCGGTGATCAAGGGGACGATTCCCCATGAGATCCTCGGCAACTACGGAGCCGCCAACGTCCTGCTAAAGCCGGCTGCCGAAGGTACCGGAGTCATCGCCGGCGGCGCGGTCCGCGCGGTCGTCGAATCGGCCGGCATCCATAACATCCTCACCAAGACCATCGGGACCAACAACCCGCACAACGTCGTCAAGGCGACGATCAACGGGCTGACCCGATTGCGCTCGATCGAGCAAGTGATGGCCGCCAGGAGGGCTTCGTAATGGCCGGTTTTCTCAAAGTCGAATTGCTCCACGGAGCCATCGCCCGCGACCAACGCCAAAAAGACACGCTCCGGGGGCTCGGCCTTCGCCGTCGCCACCAGCAGCGCGTCCTCGAGGACACCCCGGCCATTCGCGGAATGATCCGCAAGGTGTTCGACCTGGTGAAGTTCGAGACCGTCGCCTCGGCTAAGTTGACGAAGCCCGAGGCCGTGGTCACCTACAAGCTCGGCCCGAAGCCGGATAAAGCCCCGACGCTGTCCAAAACCCAACAGCGCAAGGTCAAGGCCGCCGAAGCCAAAGCTTCGGGCGCGGTTAAGCCGAAAAAAGCGGCCAAGGCGCCCGCCAAGCCCGCCGCCAAGGAAGCCAAGAAGCCGGCGGCTAAGAAGCCCGCCAAGAAGAAGTAAAGGGAATATTCATGGGAAAATTTTTAAGCGAGATGAAGGCGCCGCGCGGCGCCACCAAGAACAAGAAGCGTTTGGGCCGGGGCGATGCCAGCGGTCACGGCGGGACCTCGACCAAGGGACACAAGGGCCAACGGGCCCGAGCCGGCGGTTATCATAAAGGGCCGACTTTCGAAGGCGGTCAGATGCCCCTTGCGCGAAGACTCCCGAAGCGCGGCTTCACCAACATCTTCCGCAGGGAATACGCGGTGCTTAACTTAGGCGACCTCGAGGGGATCCCGGCCGGGACCGTCGTCGATGCCGCCTACCTCAAGTCGAATCGGAAGATCCGCAGTCTTCGCGATGGCCTCAAGATCCTAGGAACAGGCGAGATCAAGGTGGCCTTGACCGTGGTGGCCGATAAATTCTCCGCCACAGCCAAGGATAAGATCGAAAAGTCCGGCGGTACCGCCAAGCTCGTTCAAGCAGCCTCCTAACGAAGACGGCGCCTCCCTCCGTTTTCTAAAAATTTAGGTTCAACATGTCGAGTCTCGGAAACATTACCAAGCTCCCCGAATTGCGTAAGCGCATCCTTTTCACGATCCTGATGCTCGGAGTCTACCGGCTCGGCGTCTACGTGCCGACCCCCGGAGTCAATCCCGAAGCGATTCAGCGCCTGGTCAGCCAGGGCACCGTCTTCGGTATCTTCAATCTCTTCTCGGGCGGCGCGCTCGAAAACTTCTCGGTCTTCGCCTTGGGCATCATGCCCTACATCAGCGCCTCGATCATCTTCCAACTCCTGACCGTCGTGATTCCGGCGCTGGAGAAGATCCAGAAAGAAGGGGACGCCGGCCGCAAGAAGATCACCCAGTGGACCCGTTACGGCACCATTGTATTGGCCATCGTCCAAGGCTTGGGCATCAGCTACGGCCTCGAGAAGCAGGGCGTGCTCCTTCCCCAAACCGGCGGAATCTCTTTCTACATCCTGACCGTCGTCACCCTGGCGAGCGGCACCGCCTTCATCATGTGGTTGGGCGAGCAAATCACCGAGCGCGGGATCGGCAACGGCATTTCGCTCATCATCTTTTCCGGTATCGTGGCCCGAATCCCGAGCGCGATGCGCGACGCATGGACCACCAAGGAGCAATTCGGCAGCCTTCTCGGCTTCCTTCTCCTTTTGGCCTTCATCGTGGCGATCATCGGCGTCATTATATTTTGCGAACGCGGCCAGCGCCGCATCCCGATCAACTACGCCAAGCGGGTGGTCGGTCGTAAGATGTATAGCGGCCAGACCAGCCATTTGCCGCTCAAGATCAACACTTCCGGCGTCATCCCGCCGATCTTCGCTTCTTCCTTGATCTTGTTCCCGGCCACCATCGCCCAGTTCGTCCAAAATCCCAAGATCCAGGCCCTGGCCAATAGCCTTGCGACGGGCTGGCTCCATACCGGGCTTTACGTCAGTCTCATCATCTTTTTCTGCTACTTCTACACGGCGGTGACCTTCAATCCGATCGACGTGGCCGACAACATCAAGAAGTACGGCGGCTTCATTCCCGGCATCCGTCCGGGCAAGCCCACGGCCGATTATATCGACCGTGTTCTATCTCGGATCACCCTCGGCGGAGCTCTCTACGTGGCCGCCATCTGCGTCCTGCCCGAAATTTTGATCACCCGCTTTGGCATTCCCCAGTCGCTGGCCGTCACCTTCGGCGGAACCTCACTGCTGATCGTGGTTGGCGTCGCCATGGACACGGTCGCTCAAATGGAATCGCACCTCCTGACCCGGAATTATGAAGGCTTCCTCGGTGCCAAGGCCGGGAAGTTCAAGGGCCGAAGGGCGGCTATCCGATGATCTTGATCCTGTTGGGAGCCCCGGGCGCCGGCAAAGGCACTCAGGCCAAGCTGCTCCAGGAGAAGCTGAAAATCCCGCAGATCTCGACTGGCGACATGCTCCGAGCGGCCAAGCAGGCCAAGACTCCCCTGGGGCTAGAAGCCGAAAGTTACATGAATTCCGGCAAATTGGTTCCCGACGACGTCGTGGTCGGCCTAATCCGGGAAAGATTGAAAAGCCCGGACACCCTCAACGGCTTCATTCTCGACGGTTTTCCCCGCACCGTGGCCCAAGCCGAAGCCTTGGGTCAGCTCCTCAACGAGCTTGGCCGCAAGCTTGAAGCCGTCCTCAACCTCGAGGTGCCGGAACAAGAATTGGTGGAACGCCTCACCGGCCGGAGAGCTTGCCCCAACTGCGGGGCCGGCTATCACCTGAAGTTCTCGCCGCCGCGGCACGATGAAGTTTGCGATCGATGCGGGGCGGCTTTGATCCAACGCGAGGACGACCGCGAAGACACGATCCGCCATCGCCTCAAGGTCTACGACAACCAGACCGCGCCGTTGGTGAAGTATTACGAAAAGTCCGGACAGCTGGCCCCGATCCCTGGAACCGGCTCGACCGATGAAGTTTTCCAGCGCCTGGTCGGTAGCCTGGGCTGAAGCAAGGGCTGGCGTTGGACGCGCCGGCCGGACTAAAATACCCGCTTGGTGAAAAAGTGATTACCCTGAAGTCCAAGGATGAAATCGAGAAAATTCGCCGGGCCGGGCAGGTGGTGGCCGAGACGATCCTCCATGTCGCGGGGTCGGTGAAACCGGGGGCGACGACACTGGATTTGGACAGGATCGCCGAGGAATTTATTGTTTCCAAGGGGATGATCCCGGCATTCAAGGGGATGTATGGCTTTCGCCATACCCTCTGCCTGTCGATTAACGAAGAGGTGGTTCACGGAATCCCCTCCAATAAACGGGTTTTGAAGGAAGGCGATATCTTGGGCGTCGATTGCGGAGCGGTTTTCGAGGGTTTTTACGGGGATAGCGCCCGGACCATCCCTTGCGGGACGGTTAGCCCCGAGGTTCAGCGTTTGATCGAAGTCACCCGAGAATCCTTGAACCGAGGCATCGAGCAGATGCACCCCAACAAGCGACTTTATGACATTGGAGCGGCAGTTCAGGCCCATGCCGAAGGGGCTGGCTTCAAGGTAGTCAAAGAATATGTGGGTCATGGCATCGGCCGGGCCCTCCATGAGGACCCCCAGGTCCCCAATTACGGCACCCCGGGCACCGGGATGAGGCTCAAAACCGGCATGGTTTTGGCCATTGAGCCGATGGTCAATATTGGGGGCGAAGAAACGTACATATTAGATGACGGGTGGACCGTCGTCACAAAGGATGGTAGTTATTCGGCCCACTTCGAGGACACCATCGCGATTACGGAAAATGGCCCGGAAATCTTGACTCGTTTGGAATAAATGGGTATAGAGCCGGACCTTTTCGGAAAGGACCGCTCGAAGCTTGTAACCACTTGATATGTCAAAGGAAGAATCAATTGAAGTCGAAGGAGTCGTGCTTGAGCCGCTTCCTAACGCCATGTTCAAAGTGAAGCTCGAAAATGGGCATCAGGTTCTGGCCCATATTTCCGGAAAGATGCGCATGCATTTTATTAAGATACTGCCCGGAGATAAAGTGAAGCTTGAGCTTTCGCCTTACGATCTCAGCCGCGGCCGCATCACTTACCGCGCGAAGTAAAAGCCAGAGAAGAGAGTTTTTTTATGAAAGTCCGTTCCTCCGTTAAAAAGATTTGCCCGAAGTGCAAGGTCATCCGTCGTGAGGGAGTCCTCCGCGTGATCTGCGAAAACCCGCGGCATAAACAGAAACAAGGATAAGCTTCAGCATGGCACGTATCGCGGGAGTCGATCTCCCCAGCAAAAAAAGAATCGAAATTGCGCTTCAGTATGTCTTCGGAATCGGCAAGAGCCGCGCCAAGGAGATCCTGAAAGAGACCAATATCTCCCCCGACCTACGCGCCGAAAAGTTGAGCGACGCCGAAGTCGCCCAGATCCGCGCTTACATCGACGGAAATTTCAAAGTGGAAGGCGATCTGCGCCGCGACGTCTCGATGAACATCAAGCGTCTCGTCGATCAGGGCACTTACCGCGGCCAACGCCACCGCAAGGGTCTCCCGGCCCGCGGCCAACGCACCAAGACCAACGCCCGCACTCGCAAAGGACCGCGCAAGACGGTGGCCGGCAAGAAGCAGGCTCCTTCGAAGGGATAATGAATCATGGCTAAGGAAAAAGACGCTGCGGCGGCTCCCGCGGAAGCGGCGGGCAAGCCCGGTAAAAAGATTAAAAAGAAGAAGAAGGTCCGCAAGAACGTTGCGGTCGGCGTCGTGCACATCAACGCCACCTTCAACAACACCATCGTCACGGTCACCGATCCTAGCGGCAACGTCATCGCTTGGAGCACTTCCGGCGCCAAGGGTTTCAAGGGTTCGCGCAAAAGCACTCCCTTTGCCGCCCAAATCGCCGCTGAAGACGCGGTGCGCAAGGCGATGGAGCACGGTCTTCGTAGCGCCAGCGTTTTGGTCAAGGGCCCGGGTTCGGGCCGTGAATCGGCCTTGCGCGCGATCGCCAACGCTGGAGTGCGGGTTACCAACATCCGCGACGTGACGCCGATTCCGCACAACGGCTGCCGTCCGCCGAAGAAACGCCGAGTTTAATCCGAGGAAATCATGGCTAGATATAACGATTCAGTTTGCCGACTTTGCCGCCGCGAAGGCTTGAAGCTCTTTTTGAAGGGCGACCGCTG
>JGI10216J12902_100520170_pt1 | contig 13577 bp, 12 predicted proteins | sample KanNatreferecore_FD_12902 | JGI IMG/M metagenome (IMG submission 12902)
GCAGTGACCGCGATGAGCGGCAGCAGCAGCACAGTCGAGAACGCCTGCGGTGGATTCGTCAGCTCACCAAGCGAGAACGGCCCATCCGCGAACACCCGGTCGGACACCGCCCACGGCCACGCAACCAGATCAGCACCGGCCACTGTCAGCCCAGCAGCGATCGGAGCCGCGACAGCGCGCCCGGTGAGCAGCATACCGACCGCCGCGGCGCCCATCACCGTCAGCAGAATCCAGGCGAACGGCACCATCCGGTGGGTCAGTACGTCGAGCGGCACGCTGGTGATCCAGTGCGCGGACGCGATGTGGTCGTACGCCGCCCAGTGGCTCGTCAGCCACTTGCCGTCGGCGTACGGGACCCGCGGTGGGAAATGGTGCGTCAGTTCGCCGGCCATCGCGAGGTTGTGCGGCGCGTCCGAATTCGGCCGCAGCGCGCTCGGACCGTTGAGCGGAATGAGCTGCGACCCGACTCGCACGAACCAAGCGGCCGCGACACCCACCGCGACCATCACTCCGGCGGTCGCCCACCACGGCGTCGGCTTCTGGGCGAGCCGAGGGCGCGGCAACGCCCGCCACACCCCGAGCGCCAGCGCCGGTATCAGCAGCGCGGCGAACGGCATCCGGAACAACATCCCGAGCGGATAGACCAGAGCCTCGATGGCCAGGCCGAACGCCGTACCCAGGACCACGTCCGCAGCGAACCACCCGCTGCCACCCGTGAGCCGACGCCAGAACATCGTGCCCGGTACGACGACCACGACCAGGAGGTAGCCGAGATACGCGGCGGGCATCCATGGCGGATGTTCCTGTAAGGCAACGAACCAGGCCAGCGGCAACACCGGCAGGCTCACCATCGCCGCGACGCGCCTGCCCCGTACGGCGGCGATGCGCCGGCCTCGGCCCGCTCTGATCATCGGAGCAGTGTATGAGCCGCTCGTGTCCGCTCGGTGACCGGTGAGCCGTTTACCCGCGGGCCGTTCCCCTTTACACTCAGTAACCTCCCACGGTCGGGAGGTCGGATGATCGTCCTGCACATCGCCGGGCTGCCGGTCGAGGAAGTCCTGGCGGCGGCCCTTGCCGCCGCGAGCCCGCTGATCGCCCTGGTCGGCTGGGAGATCTCGAGCCGAATCAAACGCCTGAAAGCGCGGGTACGGCGTCGCCCGGTGCTGGAGGCGCCCCCGGCGGACCCACCCTGAGCCCGGCCCGCGCCGGAACGGGGACGCTAGGCTTCCGCCTATGAGTTTCGTGGCACGGGGCCGGGTCAGGGAGTTGATGGGTGAGGTGATGACGGCACAAGGACGGACATTGCCGGGTGATGACGCGGCGGACCTGAGAGCGATCGGGTTCCGGTCGCTGGACTTCTCCGAGCTTGCTCTGCGGGTGGAGGACGAGCTGGGTGTCGAGCTGAACTTCGACGCCCCCGGGCTGCGCCGGATCACCACAGTCGGCGACGTACTGGACTTCATCGACCAGCTCCAAGCGGCGTGACCGCGCGACGCCGAACCACCGCTCTGATCGGTGACGACAACACTGTGGTCGTTGCCGGTAAGCGACTGACCTGGCGGACTCTGCACAAGCTTCCGCAACTGCCTTCGCCGGCTGCCGTCCTCGTCGACAACGGCGCCGATGCCCTCGCGGCCCTCCGTCACCACGCAGTCCACGGCACCGAACTCCTCGTCGCCACCGAGTCGCGCGTCGACAACCGCATGCGGGAGGAACTGGGCGAATCCGGGTTCGCGGTCGTCCTGCCCGACGGGGAAGTGACCCCGGCGAAACTGAAGCGGGTCGAGGAGTCCGGCCGCGCCTGGCTGCTCACCTCCGGTTCGACCGGCCGGCCGAAGCGTATCGGCCACACGCTCGAAACCCTGACCACGGTCACCGGCGACCAGCCGCCCCGCATCTGGCTGCTGCCCTATGCGCCCGGAACGTACGCCTGGTGGCAGGTCGTCACGCTGTCCCTCACGCACGCCGACCAGGGTCTCGTCGTCATCGAGCCTCACGAGCTGGACGACTGGCCGACGATCGCGGCCGAGCACGGCGTCACCGCGGCGTCCGGCACGCCGACGTTCTGGCGGCAGGCCATCTACCGTGATGCCGACGGGGTGGGCGCCGTACCGCTGGAACAGATCACGCTCGGTGGTGAGCCGGTCGACCAGGCGATCCTCGACCAGCTCCGGGAGATTTTCCCGAAGGCCCGGATCTCCTGGATCTACGCGTCCTCCGAGGTCGGCGCGTCGATCGTGGTCCACGACGGCAAGGCCGGGTTCCCCAGGACGTGGCTCGATCGCACACCCGACCCGGACCGCCCGGTGCTTGCGGTCGACGGCGAGGAACTGGTCATCCGGTCGCCGCACCACGGGGCCGGCCTGGTCGGGGCCGTACACACCGGCGACCGGGTCGAGTACGACGGCGACCGCGTGCTGATCACCGGCCGGCTGGACACCGACGAGATCAACGTCGGTGGGTCGAAGGTGTCGGCCGGCGTGGTCCGCAACGTGCTGATGGGTCATCCGGGCGTCTCGTGGGCGCGGGTGTTCGCGCGCAAGGCTCCACTGGTCGGCCGGATGGTCGCGGCCGAGGTGGTGCCGAACCCGGCGCTCGGCCCGATCACCCACGCCGACCTGGTCTCGTGGTGCTCGAGCCGGCTGCCGGACTACGGCGTACCGCGGCGGATCAAGTTCCTCGACGAGATTCCGCGGAAGGAAACCCTGAAGAGCGATGTCTGACCCCAGTGTCGTCCCGCCCGCGTCGGTCGTGCTGGTGTCGGGAGGCTCGCGCGGTCTCGGCCTGGCGATCGTCACCGACCTGCTCGCCGCCGGCCTGAAGGTCGCGGCGTTCGCCCGGACCGTCACGGCCGCGCTCACCGCACTCGGCGAGAAGTACCCGGACCAGCTGTACTACGGCTCCGTCGACGTCAACGACGCCGCGGCCGGTCAGGCGTTCGTGCGCGAGGTCGAGACCAGGCTCGGGCCGATCGATGCCTTGGTCAACAATGCGGCGATCGGCCAGGACTCGCTGCACGTCCACACGTCGGCCGAGCAGCTCGACCACATCATCCGGACCAACCTGACGTCTCCGCTGGTCCTCACCCGGTTCGTCCTGCGCCGCATGCTCGCGAAGGGACTGAAGGGCCGGATCGTCAACGTCACCTCGATCTGCGCCCAGCGTGGCTACCCCGGCCTGGTCGCGTACTCCGCCACCAAGGGCGGCATGGACGCGGCCACTCGTTCACTCGCGCGTGAACTCGGTGGCCGCGTCCTCGCCAACGCGGTCGCGCCCGGCTTCTTCGCCTCGGAGATGTCCGCGGTCCTCGGCCAGACCCAACTCGACCAGATCGTCCGCCGCACCCCGACCGGTCACCTGACCGAACCGGACGACGTCGTACCAGTGGTCCGCATGCTGCTCCTCGACAACACCAACATCAACGGCCAGGTCCTGGTCGTCGACGGAGCCGCCTCCATCTAGGCGGGCTTGATATTCGCGTTCCGGTGGAAGAGATTCTCGGGGTCGTACTTCGCCTTGATCGCCGCCAGCCGTTCGTACTTCGCGCCGTACGACGCCCGCACGCGATCCTCCACGCCCGCGTCCTCGTCGGTGAAGTCGTCGAGGTAGAAGCCTTTGTCGTAGGCCTGGAACCCCCACGCGTTCGCCTCGTCCAGCATCTGCTGCAGCGCGACGTACGGCATCGGGCTCGCGAACTCGAACAGTGGCGGCAGCGCCGAGCGGATCTCGTCCATCACCCGCGCGTGATCCTCGGCCGAACCGAAGCCGTTGACGATCAGCGCATACCCGGGCATGAAGTGGTACTGCTCCGGGACGAACGGCGCCGGTGGAGCGTTCACCGCTCCGACCACGACGTTCACGTCGTCCGGCAGTCGCGCGATGACCTCGCGGGCCATCCGCAGTACGTCGACGCCCTGGTCGAGTCCCCAGAACGCCAGGCCGAAGTCGATCATCGGATTGACCTCGTGCAACCGGAACTCGAACTCCGTCACCACGCCGAAGTTGCCGCCACCTCCGCGAACTGCCCAGAACAGGTCCGGGTTCTCGTCGTCGGACGCGCGCCGGATCTGCCCGTCCGCGGTGACGATCTCGACCGAGACGAGATTGTCGATACTGAGCCCGTACTTGCGCGTCAGCCAACCCATCCCACCGCCGAGCGTCAGTCCTCCGACGCCCGTGTGGCTGATCATGCCGGCGGGCGTCGCGAGACCGTACTCCTGAGCCGCCGCGTCGAGTTGCCCGAGTTGCGCGCCGCCGCCGACCCTTGCCCGCTTCGCTTCCGGATCGACCGAGACGCCGTTCAGCGGGCTGAGGTCGATCATCAGTCCGTCGTCGACCGAGGGGAGCCGCTCGGATTGTGCGCACCTCCACGGACCGCGATCTCCAGCCCGTGGTCGCGCGCGAACCGGACCGCCCGGCTCACATCCGCTGCGCTCTGGCAGCGCGCGATCACCGCCGGCCGCCGGTCGATCGCCGCGTTCCAGAGCCGCCGGGCGTCGTCGTACCCGGAATCGTCCGGACCGAGCACCGGACCGCTCATCGATTGTCGTAGATCGCCGATGCCACTGTCGGCAAGCTGAGTCATGCCGAACCCTCCCCCTGAGATGTCCCCTCCGGGCAGCATCGTCCGGGAGAGGGCTGAAGGCAACCCTCCGGTTGTCCACAGGGACAGGCGCGACCGTTTGGGTCAGCACTCCGTGACTGTCAGACTCGTCCGCGTGAGTGATCAGGAAATCCTTCGGTTGTTACCGATCGCGGCTGCCGCGGTTGCTGTGGGCGATGATCGGGCGGACGCCCAGCTGGCGCGGCTGGGCGGGTACGACGAGCGCGACCAGACGCGGGTGGATCGTTGCGTGCAAGGATTTCTGACCGCGTTGGTCCGGGGCGCGTGGGAGCGCGGCTGGACGCCTGCGGACGTGGTCCAGCACAGTCGGCGGAAGCTGGATCCTGGGGTCGAGCCGTTGCTGCTGGCCGCGCTGGCGGCGGAACACCGGACCTATGCTCCGTCGACCATCGATCCGCGCTGGCTCGATCAACTCACCGACGTCGGCGTCTCGCAGCCCTTCTCGGAGCTCCAGCTGACCGCGTGGGCAGCCGCCGCTCGGGTCGGCCGCTATCTCACCTTGCATCACGCGCTCTCGCTCGCGGGCTTCCTCCAAAGTCTGCCGATCATGGCGCGGCTGCTCCCGCTGCCAGGGACGCCGGTCCGTCGTGCGCAATCCGTCGTACCGGCGAACGGGAAGATGCTGGCGCGGATTCGTGCTCTGCTTGCGAAGGCGGAGGCGACCGAGTTCCCGGACGAGGCGGAAGCTCTGTCCGGCAAGGCGCAGGAGCTGATGGCCAAGTTCTCCCTGGACAGCGCCCTGGTGGAGGCCGAGGTGGAGATCCCGGACGACTCCGCGGCCCGCCGGCTGTGGGTCGAGACGCCGTACGTGTCGGCCAAGGCCCAGCTGGTCGGTGCGGTGGCGTCGGCGAACCGCTGCCGTACGGTCGTCATCGACGAACTGGCCGTGGTCACGATCGTGGGTGCCGAGCTGGATCTCCAGCACACCGAGCTCCTCAGCACGTCGCTGCTGGTGCAGGCGAACCGGGCAATGCTTGCTGCGGGTAAACACATTGGCCGGCGCGGTGAGTCGAGGACGCGTTCGTTCCGGCAGTCGTTCCTGATGGCCTACGCGCAGCGGATCGGCGAGCGGTTACAGGCCACCGCCGCCGCGACGCAGGCCGCCGTACCCGAGGCGGATGCGGGCCGGCTGCTGCCGGTGCTGGCGAAGCGGGACGAACAGGTGGACACCCTGTTCGCCCAGTTGTTTCCGAACACGACGACCCGGCGGACGCGCATCACCAACGGCGCTGGGTGGGACGCCGGCCTGACCGCGGCCGACCAGGCTCAGCTCGACGCCCGGCGGCAGGTCAGGTAGTGGCGGGCCGGAGGCCGCACAGGACGATGTCCAGCAGGCGGTGCGCCTGCTCGGGCTCCATGTCGCGGCCCATATTGATTCCACCGACGAGCCGCATGATGTCCATCAGTTCCAGCTCGGGCCGGACCTCGCCGGTTGCCTTCGCCTTGTCCAGCAGGAGTTGGCCGGCCTCCTGCACGTTGGCCTTGCAGACCGCGAAGAACGGTGAGTCCTTGCCCAGAGCAACTGTCAGTTCACTGGCCAGGCTCTTCTTGGACAGCCCGTACCCGACGAAGCTGCGCAGCCATGCGGCCAGCGCCTCGAACGGTTCGAGCTCCCGGTCGAAGTCGTACGCGCGGTCGCACACGGACTGGATCTCGTCGACGTAGACCGCCTCGAGCAACGCGGTCCGGCTGGGGAACCGGCGGTACAGCGTGCCGATGCCGACACCGGCCCGACGGGCGATCTCCTCCAGCGAGGTGTCGGTGCCGTGCTCGGCGAAGGCCTCCCGGGCAGCGGTCACGAGCAGGTCGTAGTTCCGCGCCGCGTCGGCCCTGGTCGGCCGCGTGCATGGCAGCGGTTGCGGTGCCATCCGGCCTCCTCACGGTCCGCGGCGGGGTGCACCCCAAAGTCCGGCAACGATATCGCTTGCAAAGCGGAGGGTGCCTCCGTATTGTATCCGGAGGAGCACTCCGCTTTTCTCTCCCAACTGTAGCCCCTTCGGGGTAAGGAGCAATATGTCGGCAACATCCGCGGCGCCGGCCGGCGCCGGGTCCGGCACGCCCGCGCGGCGGCCGGGGGTAGTTCTCGCAGTCATCCTGGTCACCCAGCTGATGGTGATCCTCGACGGCACCGTGGTGAACATCGCGATGCCTCATATCCAGCAGGCGCTCGACTTCAGCCCGTCCAGCCTGTCCTGGGTGCAGAACGCCTACGCGCTCGCGTTCGGCGGTCTGCTCCTGCTCGGTGCACGTGCCGGTGACCTGCTCGGTCGCCGCCGCGTATTCGTCACCGGGGTCAGCATCTTCACGCTCGCCTCGCTGCTCGGCGGTCTCGCGCCGAACGCCGAGTTGCTGCTCGGCGCGCGCGTCCTGCAAGGCATCGGTGGTGCAATCGCGGCACCCGCCGCGCTGACTCTGCTCATGCTCACGTACCGCGAAGGTCCCGAGCGGATGAAGGCACTCGGCTACTACAGCCTCGTGTCGTCCGGTGGCGGCAGCGTCGGCCTGGTGCTCGGGGGCATGTTGACGGACTGGGCGTCGTGGCGCTGGGGTCTGTTCATCAACGTCCCGATCGGTATCGGACTGGTCTTCGCCGCCCGGCGAGTGCTGACCGAGACCGAGCCGGAGACGGGCCGGTTCGACATCGCCGGTGCGCTCACGTCGACGCTCGGCATCACGTCGCTGGTATACGGCTTCATCCGGGTGGCCGAGGCGGGCTGGACCTCGACCGAGGTGCTGGTCTCCTTCGCTGCCGGGGTGGCGCTGCTGGTGGCGTTCGTGCTGATCGAGCGCCGGGTCAGCCACCCGATCGTGCCGCTGCGGCTGTTCCGGTCCGCGTCGCGGTCGGCGTCGTACCTGACCATGCTGTTGATCGTCGGGACGATGTTCGGGATGTTCTTCTTCCTGACGCAGTACCTGCAGGGGGTGCTCGGGCTCAAGCCGTTCGCGGCCGGCCTGGCGTTCCTGCCGCTGACCGGTCTGCTGTTCACCGCGTCCCGCGTGGTGCCGAGGCTGGTGGCCCGCATCGACGGCGCCAAGCTGATGCTGACCGGTTCCACACTGGTTGCGCTGGGCACGGTCTGGCTGACGCGGTTGGATGCCCACAGCACCTATCTGGCCGACGTGGTCGGACCGCTGCTGCTCTTCGGGGCGGGCGCCGGGATGATCTTCATCCCGCTGGTCGGTCGTTCCATCGCCGGTGTCGCGCCGGAGGACTCGGGCGCCGCGTCCGGCATGCTGAACGTGGTCCAGCAGGTCGGTGGCGCCCTCGGCCTCGGCATCCTGGTCACGATCTTCGGTACGGCGAGCCGCAACTCGACCTCGACCGTCCCACGTCAGGTCCTTGTCGACGGGGTGCATGCGGCCTTCATCGGATCCCTCGTGTACGCCGTCCTGAGCCTGACGATGATCGTGGTCAGCGTCCGTCCGTGGAACTGGTTCCGCACCCAGCCGGAACCGGTCGAAGCTCCCGTGGTGGTCGACTCACACGTCTGATCACAGCGGCAGACGGTACGTCGTCCACTTGCTGTGAACCGTGAAGCCGAGGGATTCGTACAGGCCGAGCGCACCGGTCGGGTTGTCGGCATCGACGCCGAGCCCAGCCCGCTGGAAGCCGGCCTGTACACCCTCGGCGAGCACCTTCGCCAAGGCGGCCCGGGCCAGTCCGCGGCCGCGATAGGCACGCCGCGTCCCGACCTGACCGATGTACAGCTCCCGGATCCCGGTCGCCTCGGTGTCGGCCTCCCACTCGTACCCGAGCACGTACGCCGCGATCGTGTCCCCGTCCATCGCGAAGTACGACAGCCCGGACCGGAACGCCCGCGCTCCGGTGAACCAGATCTTCCAGCTGTCCTCGTCCCGCGGGGTCGAGCCCCAGTGGTCCCGGAACACCTCGTTGTGCGTCTGGCGCAGCGTCTCGTCGACCGACGGGTCGAACACCTGCAGTCGGAATCCGTCGACCACGGGGACCTCCGGGACCGGCTGGTCCAGCGGGCGCTTCATGTCGAAGAAGTACCTGGTCTCCTCGAAACCGAGGCTCGTCAGCAACTGCACCGCACCGGCATTCGAGCTGATCGTGCCGTTGTTGACCTCGCCCGGTGCGTCCGGGTGCTGGGCCGCGTGGATCTCGCCGGCGCGGTGGATCAGCCAGCGCATCAACGTCGTACCCAGGCCGCGGCGACGCCACTCCGGGTGGATCGTGCCCTCGGTCCGGACCCGGTCCACGTCGATGACGGTCTGGGACGTGTGCACCTTGCCGAAGCCGATCATGCGATCGCCGGCCCACAGCCCGACGGTGTCGAGCGACGCGTCCAGGTGCGGGTCGCCGAGCTCCTCCAGCAGGTCATCGCTGTTGTAGTTCTCGCCCTCCTGGTCGACCTTCTCCTTGGCGGCCAGCAATTCCGCCCACGCCTCCGCGTCACCCTTGTCGATCGGGCGCGCCTCGATCCCCTCCGGCCAACTCATGGCTCGAAGGTACGGCGTGCCGCCCGCGCGGGCACCCGAATTACCGCAGTTGTTCGCACAGCCAGCGAACCGCGAGCGGGTAGCGGTACTCGATACCACCGTGGGCGCCCTCGAAGAGCTCGAAATGCACCTGCTCCTCCGGGATGACGCCCACTGTGGCCCTGTGGAACGCGGTCGCGCCGAGATCCAGGTAGTACTCGTCCTGCTTGCCCGCATCGATCCAGACCGCCCGCAGCGAGCGGAGAGCGTCGGCGTACTGCGGCTGCTTGACCATCTCGACCGGGTCCCAGGCCAGCCAGCGCTGCCAGACCGACGGGATGACGGCGCCGAGGTCGTCGAACGGCAGGAGCACGGTGCCGTCGGGCTCCGCAGAGTACGCCGACGCGTAGCCGTACATCTCGAGCAGGTGCAGGTCTTCGTTGGTGGTCCGGCCGGCCCGGGCCGCGATCGACTCGAAGTACTTCTCGTAGCTGCCGTCGTACTTGTCCCGCAGCGTCCGTGCACGCTCGGCGAACTCCGGCCGGTAACACACGTCGAAGAGCGCGTCGCCGGCGTGCGTCGCGAGCGCACCGAAGACGTCCGGCCGCAGCAACGGCGTCACCATTGCTGTGTAGCCGCCGCTCGACTTGCCGGTGATGGCACGGTGATCGCGGTCGGCGATGGTCCGGTACGTCGCGTCGACCCAGGGGACGATCTCCTCGCACAGGTACGAGTGGTACTGCCCAGTCCCCGGAGAGTCGAGGCACTGGCTGCCGCCGTACCTGGTCCACGAGTCGACGAACACGACGATCGCCGGTGGGACGTCCTCGGCCGCGAACATCGCGTCCAGCAACTCCGGATACGGCTGACGGAACGGTGTCCGGTTCCACCACATCCCGATGTGCCCGGTGTAGCCCATCGTCACGTAGATGGTGGGGTAGCGCTGGCCGGACTCGTCGTACCCCGGCGGCAGGTAGACCAGCACCGGACGCACGTGCGGATCGCCCAGTGGGTTCCCGCGCAGCAGTTCGCTCTCGTACGACGTCTCCTCGAACCGCCCGGCCAGATCGGCGGACCACGGCAGCATCTGCACCTCCGGTGAGTCACATTGCGTCAAGGGCCTCGATCCCGAGCAGGCCGAGTCCATCCTGCAACACCTTCCGGGTTGCGGCACACAGCGCGATCCGGCTGGCTCTCGTCTCACCCTCACTCGTCAGCACCGGGCACTGCTCGTAGAACGTGGACAGCGCCGACGCGACGTCGTACAGGTAGGTGCACAGCCGGTGAGGCTGGAGAGTCTCGGCGACCTGCGCGACCGTGCTCGCGAATCCGGTCAGCAGCAGCGCCAGCCGCTCTTCGGCCGGGTCCTTGAGCGCGGTGATCTCGCCAGCCTCCGACCCGGCCTTGGCGAGGAGTCTGGTCAGCCGGGCGTGGGCGTACTGCAGGTACGGGCCGGTGTTGCCGGACATCGCGACCATCCGGTCGAGGTCGAACACGTAGTCGTTACCCCGGTCGCTGGACAGGTCGGCGTACTTGACCGCTCCGATCCCCACGGCCCGCGCAGTCGCCTGCCGGTCGATACCGTCCCGCCCCTCGAGCGGTGCGTCGGCCCGCTCGATCGCGCTCTCGAGGAGCGCGGTGAGCTCGACCGTGCCGCCTTCCCTTGTTTTGAAGGGCTTTCCGTTCGGTCCGAGGACTGTGCCGAAAGAGACGTGCTCGGCCGGAGTGGTCGGCGGCAACCAGCCCGCGGTCCGGGCCAGCGTGAAGATCTGATCGAAGTGCAGGGCCTGCCGGTGGTCGACGACGTACACGATCCGGTTGGCGTGCAGGGTGTTCACCCGGTGCCGGACCGCGGCGAGATCGGTCGCGCTGTAGCCGAACCCGCCGTCGGACTTCCGTACGATCACCGGAAGCGGTGACCCGTCCCGGCCGACGAACCCGGGCAGGAACGCGCACATCGCACCCTCGGACTCCGTGAGCAGCCCCAGCGCGTCGAGGTCGGCCACCACCTGCGGCAAGTCTTCGTTGTACGCGCTCTCGCCGACGACGTCCTCCCGCTGGAGATTGGAGCCGAGCAGTGCGTAGACCTTCTCGAAGTCGTTCAGCGAGACGTCGACCATCCGCCGCCAGATCGCCCGCGTCTCCGGATCACCGGACTGCAGCAGGACGACCCGTCTCCGGGATAGGTCGGCGAAGGTTCCGTCGGAGTCGAAGTGCCTCCGGCTCCGCTCGTACAGCAGCTGCAATCCCTGGAGATCAAGGGATTCCGCGTGCAGACCTTCCTCGAGCAGTTGCTCGATCATCATCCCGTACTGCGTGCCCCAGTCGCCTACGTGATTCTGCCGGACGACGTCGTACCCGACGAAGGTGAGCACGTTGCAGAGGGCGTCGCCGATCACCGTGGACCGGAGATGGCCGACGTGCATCTGCTTCGCGACGTTCGGCTGCGAGTAGTCGACGACGACCCGCTCGTCTCTTGCCGTGAAGCTCTCCGGTTGGTTGACTGCCGCCGCGAGTGTCGCCGGTAGCAGCGTCAGGTTGATGAAACCGGGGCCGGCGATCGCCGGTGGTTCGCACAGGTCGGCGACGTCCAGCGCGGCGACGAGGCGCGCGGCGACCTCCCGCGGCGGCAGGTTCAGCGCGTTGCCGAGCCGGAGCGCGAGATTGCTCTGGTAGTGCCCGAACTCGGGCTTGGTCGCCGACCGAAGCTCGGGATCTTCGGTGCCGTACGACGGGCCGAAAGCGGCTGCGGCGGCGGTGGACAGTCTGGTAGCCAGGACAGGCAGAACAGCGGACATGAAGGGGTCCTTAGAGGGAAGACGCGACTGGAACACGCTGGGGTGTTCAGACAGCGCGTCGTCGTCGAAGGCTGGAGCGCACGCGCAAGGCGTTCGCGGTCTCCAGGCTGATCGACATGTCAGCCATTATGCATGAAGTACGCCGACGGTGCGGGTGAGCGATCCGCCAGCGGCACGATCGGCGGTACGTCGGTCTCCCCGAGGAAGACCCGTCGTACCACTCGCTCGGCCGCGCGGCCGTCGTCGTACTCGCAGAACTTCTCCCGGTAGAGGTGCAGGTGCTTGGCGGCCTCCGGTGAGGCGAACGCGCCGGTTCGCAATGCGGTGAACAACTCCTGGGCCGAGCGCGCGACCAATCCGGGTGGGAACTCGGTGACGTCGAAGTAGGTGCCGCGCCGGCCGTTGTAGAAACCCTGGTCCTCGACGTGCAACACGATCGGCCGGTCGAGGTTCGCGTAGTCGAAGGTGATCGAGGAGTAGTCCGAGATCAGGACGTCGGCTGCCAGCATCAGGTCCTCGACGCGGGGGTGCCGGGACACGTCGACCACCGTGCCGGACTGCCAGACCGGTGCCTTCGACAACGAGTAGTGCGTCCGTACCAGGACCCGGCCGTGCTCGCCGGCCGCGCCCGCCAGCCGGTCCAGCTCGAGCTGGACCCCGGTGCCGCCGAGGTCCATCAGCCCGGTCGGCAGCCGGACCGAGTCGACGCCGTCGCGGAAGGTCGGCGCGTACAGGATCACCAGGTTCGAGTCGTCGAACCCGAAGCCCGCCCGGATCGCCCGGACGTCGTCGATCGTGGCGTTGAGCAGCCGGTCGTTGCGCGGGTAGCCGTACTCGAGCTCCTCGAAGTAGGCCGGATAGGTGCGCTCCCAGATCTCCGAGGAGTACCGGTTGGAGGACAGGTTGAAGTCCCACCGGTCGGTCTGCCGCATCAGCTCCTCGAGGTCCAGGTCCTTCGCGGCGTCGGGGAAGTGCCGCAGGTCCGTACCCATCGTCTTGAGCGGCGTCCCGTGCTGGGTCTGCAGGTGGATCTGACCCTCGCGCTTCTCCAGTTCCTTCGGCCAGTTCATGTTGCTGACGAAGTATGTCGCCTTGCCGAGCAGCTTCTCGTAGGCGGGCGAGCCGGCGACGACGTACTCGACACCCTCGGGGATGACCGCCACGTGGTCGGAGTCGACCACCCAGACTCCGCGCAGATGCGGCGCAAACTCGGCCGCCTTCTCGTAGATGGCTCGCGGGTTGCACGCGTACTGCTTGAACCAGTACGACGTGTAGGCCGCCAGGTTCGGGTCGAGCTTGCCTCGCCGCAGGAGCTTGCCGACCGTCTTGCGTGGGCTCTGGACCTGCAGCATGCGTGCGCTGAGCTTCAGCGTTGAGTAGGTCGCGTAGTCGTCGTGGATGAGCAGCCAGCGCTTGAACCCGCGCGCGGTCCGGTCGGCCGTGTACCCCTCCGGCTTCCAGCGCTTGGCGAACGCATGCGCCGCGTGGAAGAACTCGGCCCGGTCGTCGGTATCGATCCGCTCGGGCTTCGCGAGTACGGCGATGATGTGGTCCAGCGACCGGTCGAACGCGAACCGGCGCCAGTTGGCCAGCTCCGGGTCGGACTGGATGAACGCGTGCACCCGGTCGTACTGGTCGAAGATGTCCCACTGCTTCCGGCCGCGGGTGGCGTGGATGTTGCCGCCGGTCCGGTGCTGCCGGTAGTGCACGACGAC
>JGI10216J12902_100103650_pt1 | contig 13575 bp, 27 predicted proteins | sample KanNatreferecore_FD_12902 | JGI IMG/M metagenome (IMG submission 12902)
CTCGGCGACCTTCCAGGCGGCGAAGCGCTTCTTCATCGCGGCGAGCTGCTTGCCCTCGATCGCGTAGCGCGAGCCCTTGCCCGGCAGGGTGTCGCCCTTGTCGTTGGCGCGGGCGTCGGCGCGCAGAAACTTGCGGAGCGTGCGCGGCGTGGTCTCGAACTTCTCGGCGACCTGAGCGGTGGTGAACTGAGCCATGGTAATCAACCCTTTCAGTCTCGCGGGGGGCCCTTTGCCCCCTCGTCGATTGCGTTGATATGTATATCTTAAGAGACTCGTGGCCCCCATGCAAGGCGATCAAGGCGATTCAAAGTACATACTTTTGGTCGACTTTGGCGCCCCTTTTAGATCCGCGCGCACGCACGTGATATCACATCTCGTCTCAACCCGTCAAGGCCATGTCACCATGTGGACAAAGTTTTACAAAGCCGTAGGCTCGCTCCTGAGGCGAGCTCGTGGCGCCCCGAATGCTAGCATAAGGGTCGAAAGTTGACCCCCTCAGCGGAGCGTATACGGGGTCAAAGTTACCCGGCAGTAAGCCTTGACCGAGTCGCCCTGACGTGAGATAATCTAAGCATGATCACACCAATTCACCGCATCCCGCAACTCGACGGCCCCATGCTCGTCGACTCCGTCATGCACGAGCTCGAACACATGATGCCCGACATCACGATCGGAGAAGTTCTGCTCGATATCGTCGAGCCCGACTCATCCGATCCCGAGCAGCACGCTGCGATCGTTCTCGACTGGGCGATGCAACTCCGCGCCGAATTCGCTCTCGACTGGGCACGAGCACTTCACGTCGCATCCGTCCTCTACTACGGCTGATCGCCCCCGCCCCCGAAAGGGGGCATACGGGCGTCTAAGCGGGGCTGACCCCTCTCGGAATGCTAGCATTCGCCGCTGCCCTGCAAGAGCCTTAGGAGCGATCCTAGCCCCCTCAGACGCGTAGTTTAGCATTCACTCTCGCCCTTCGAGCACCAAAGTCGACTAAGTCGATTGACTTGGTAAATGTTACCATTTTGTTACTATTGTTACTCTTTTGTTACTTACAACTAATCGAACAAACGGTAACACTATGGTAACAACACCTACAGGTCTCCGTTCAAACCGAAACCTCAGCAGCTCCTCAACTTCACACACACGTACGAATAGCCACCCGAGTGGCTATCCGCGTGGTGGATCAGGCCTCGGCGGCAACCTCAGCCGCGGCCTCGGCAGCACGAGCGGCCCGCTCAGCCCGTGCCTTCTTCTCGGCCTCGTCCCAGACCAGGTACTGCTTCCGCAGGGCGGTCAGGTTCCGCTTCGACCCGTCGATGGCCCAGCGGGAGCCCTTCCCCGGCTGCTCCTCGCGCGGCGTGATCGACCGGAGAAACTTCCGAGCCTGACGCGCGGTCGTGGACAGCTCCGACGCGAGCTCCGACGTGGTGATCTCAGACATGACACTCAACTCCACTCTCTGACTACAGGCCCAGCCCACTCCGGGCCGGTGATCAACCTGATACATACATCTTACCACGTAGAGTTTGGCGGGGTCAAGGCTTCCACACCATCGAGTGCTGACCGCTTCCTGCCAATGTCCTCCTTGAAGTGTGCTCCTCCGAGCCAAGCGCTTCCTGGAGCCCGGCCAGTAGCCCCAGAATGCTAGCATTCCTGCTAGCCCTCGCTAGAGCCTCAGGTTCAAACCTAGCCCCCTTCCCGAGCCTTCTAGCCATCCCCATAGCCTCAGGCTCTGTTACCCTGCTGTTACTCTGTCGTTACTGGATTGTTACTTACCAATAATACCAGCAGTACCAACAGAACCACCGATGGACAGGTCTCCAAATAGAAAAAAAGTTCAGCAGCTCCTCAACTTTTCCCCGTGAGTTGGAGAGAAATCCAAAAAAGTAGTGATCGTCCCAGCTCCACCGGCTCTCGTGGGTTAGAATGCACTCATTCCCTCAATCGATCGCACTCATTCCTCTCATCTTGACCGCCCAATCACCGACTCAGACAGCACCCAAACCCCAAACCTAACACATCAACTCGGACCAAGTACTCGTCTTCTCCATACCTTCATCTCGAATCTCATCCCAAGAGACCCATCCCTTTGTATCACCATTGTTCTGGATCCCCGAGCCCCCTGTACCCCGCGCTATCAATCGCCTGCAATCACGATCATCAAGCGATCATCCTTCACTACCTGACGAGACCCCTGCCGTGCCCGTAAAGCGAGCAGATCGTATCGATCATCAATCTGATCACTTCATTATCTCGTCGCTCCCTATCGCGCTCCAAGCTGATCACCGCAACCCAACCCGCAAGAGTACTCTCCTTAGCCTGCCCATCAGCCCTACCCATAGCCCCAGTCCTCTCCCCAGTCCCCCTTTTAGCCCTGCCCCGAGCCATATTGTGTTTATGTTGTTGTTGTGGCGCCCTTTAGGCGCGCCCAACGACGACAGCATGAGCACAGTGTCACTCGGAGGCATGGGCATCAGTGTTACTTCAAGCCCCAGAGAATAGGCCTACGTCCCGGCCCAGTTTTCTCCCTCAGCCCCTTGTTCACAAAGTACTCATGCATTACCGAGTGCAAGCGGAACGGAGCCGTCCATCCCAAGGCGATCCGAACCTCATCAACTGTCATCGGTCGGCCCTCATCCTCGAGGATCTTCCGAATCTTCTTTACGGTATCCGGTTCTTTACCCTCGTACTCTTTCATAGTTAGTTCTTTCTGCTTCTCAACAGCCTTGCGTCTAGCCTTAGGTGTTTGCTTGACCTCCACACCCGCGAGCTTGAGCCCGACGATAGCTAGCAGCTCGTGCGGTGCTTCAAGCCCCAGCTCGTTCGCCTTTTCTGTCAGTACCTTATACTGGGCATTGGTCCAGAACATTGTGGTTCTTCTAGCCATTAATTTCCCTATATCTTTATAGAACATGTTAACCCGAATGAAGACATGACTGATTATTGCTATCAGAATAGCAATCATCATGTCTGTATGAGGGGTATTGTCAGGCGCGGACGCGCGTAAAGAATAATTAATTGGGTTAGGCCCGTCGTTTGATGAGCTTACTCTCGAATCGTCGGTAGTAGGTGAGTTGTTCCTCTTCGGTCAGGTCGGTCGTAAGTACGTGTTCTAGTGCAGCCCTGACGTCAGCCAATTCCTCTATGAAGTGCTTGCGGAGTTTGATGGCGTTGGGGGTGTCGGCCTCTAGGATGAGCTTAGAGATGGCCTGAACGAGTTCGCCTGACTCCTCGATCAGTTTAAGGTGTGGAGTGGTATCCATATCAGTTATCCCCGTCCATGCGAGTGGTGTGTTCCCAGCCTCGGTACTTGTTGGGGTCCCAGACGCCGGCGATCTTGAGGTACTTGATCACGGTATTGTAGTTGATACCTGTCTCTTCGGAGATCTTGCGAGGGGGTAGAGTCTCGTACATCTCGGCGAGTTCTTCGGGGTCATGCATGAGACGTGATTTCCTGCCCCCGTTGGAGCTTCTCTCAGACCTGGCCTTAGCGAGTCGCTCGTTGTGAGAGGTCATGGTCTTGGGGGGCTTGGCGAGTTCGATAGCCTTCTCCTGCGGGGACATGAGGTGGAACTTGTGCTCGGGGGTAAAGGCACCGCCGGCACAGGCGATCTCAAGGTCTAGTCTTCTGAGACGATCATCGTTGATACGGTTCCAGTCGAGACCTCCGCCCCAGTTTGGGGGCTTGGGGTTGGCGAACCCCTTACGGTTACTAACCTGGGGTCGGTTGAAGCTAGTCATTCTTAGTTCTCCTTAAGTGCCCAGCGGGCACCTTGCTTGTCGGCCCTGGAATCTCGGCCGAGTTGTTGGTATGCAGCACGGTATGAGATACCTGCATGTTCGGCGATAGCCTTTGTGGTGTGGACCCCCCCACCCATCTGCTCGAGGGCATTGCCCGCGATCGATTGCGTCGATGGGGCCTTATCCCGTCTTCCCTGCGATGCCTCACGGCGTCCCTGATGGCCTTTGGATGGGTCGACGACCTGATTCCTTGACTCATCATTCCTATCGTCCCAGGGACTGATCTGGGGATTCCATTCAGCATTGGCCAAGTTCTCTACCTTATAGAGAGCACCGATGGTTGACTTGGACTCGGTCTCAAGCTTAACAGTTCCTCGCTTGGCACCATGTAACAGATAGATGCTGTCCTCACCCCAGGCGTGGTTAGCAACTGAGCCGAGCATGCGCTGACCCATCCGCTTGTTCTCACCCTTGTTAAGGTGATGGACTACGAGGATAGAGACGAAGTGCTTTCGAGCCAGAACCTTGAGAGGCTTGAAGACCTTAGTGGTCATCTCCTGGGCTCGGTTCTCATCGACGTTGCCCGCGGTCATCATCAGAGTATCAATGATCATGAGGCGGTAGGGCTGACCGTCCATGCCCTTCTCGAGAATGTCATCCAGGTGATACTGCCAGACTTCATCTGAGACCACGACATTCTGCTGGACCAGGGCATTGACGTCAGGGTCGAACTCGCGTTCCTTGTCAGCAGGCAACCAGACAAGCCCCTTGTCCTCCTCGAGAACCACCCGGTCGATCTGCTTACCAGACCAGATCTTAGCCCCTCGAGACTTCAGCACAGGCGGCGGGTCTTCCTCCTGGATGTAGAGGACAGGGCCGGGGTTCTTGACGGGGAAGTAGCCAAGGAAGTCAGCTCCAGTAGCCACTGAGAGGACCATGTCATAGCCCACCCAGCTCTTCCAGGTCTTGGGCTCACCGGCGATGAACCCTACGGCACCCTCAGTGATCACACCCTCCACCAACCAGGTCGGCTTCTTGATGTTCTGGATGAGTTTGCCCAGTCGTTGGGGTGTAACCCGAGTGAGCTCCTCGTCGAGTTCTTCTGTTACCTCGTCAGATCGAGAAGCAACTGCCTTGGATGACTCGGCAATGAGTCGCTTCATCTCATCGGCTCGGTCGCTGAACTTATTCCACACCGAGGGGCGTATGACCGCTACAATCTCGACGACTGAGGCACCCGCGTCAGCAAGGCACCTCATGAGGTACCACATCTGCTGACTGCGGTCCCCAGTGATCTCCCTGGCCTTGATCAATTCCCTAGCAGTGTGGTTCAGCTTGAGCTTAACCCGAGCAAGAACCTTGTTGACATCGACTCCGTCGACCTCGGTCTCAAGAGCCTCAGTGATCTGAGAGGAGATAGCCCCCTGAACCTCAGGTAGATCTTGGAACTGATGCAGTGAATACTCAGGCCCGGTGGTCCAGAGGAGCTTACCGTCAGGGGCTTGACCCCCGTTGGCATCAACCCGCTCCGGTTTGAAGTTCGGCCAGCCCGGAATCCTCAGCAGCTGGGTGGTATCCCATCCGCTAGGGTCGGCTTCCAGGTAGTAGGTCAGGCGCTGGTTCTCATTGCCTGGCCACGATGCACCTTGGAAGTCACCCCGCTCTGCGATCCAGAGAGCCTGGAACCGCCCAGGGGAGGACTCCCAGGCGATCGTCGGCTCGTAGTCACCGAATGTGGTGGGATCTGCCTCATCCAGGTCCGCCCAGAGACAGTGCTCGTCCATGGCCACATCTGTCCGCCGGTGTGGATACTCGAACAGGGAGGGACACCAGTAGACATCATGGCCTTTACTAAGGTGATCCTGCAGATACTGCTTGATCTCAGCCTTGTCCTCTGGCCACTTGAAACTAGGTCCCCTCTCGTCAGTTCTGGGTCGGTCGGGTCCCTCATGGTAGCCGGCCTGCCGTCGACCAGTAGCTACCTGAACCTTGCGGTCGATGTACGGAAAGAAGCAGTATCCATCCTGGTCACCCCATGCACGCGAGATGACATTGAGCATGCGCGTAGGATTCAAGCTCACTGCTTGTCCTTGAGAAACTGCGACAGGTCGGCAACAAGCTCGAGGATAGCCTGCGCCTTGGGTGTACCGCGATCAGGACGGCCCGGACCCATGTACTCATTCTCCAGATAATCAATCACCTCCTGCCGGACTGCCTTCCGAGCTTCGCTGACCTTCTCTGACTTGTTCTCAGCCATTGTATCTCCTAGGTTAGTTGGCCTGATACATCATCATATCGACTAGCAGGGCATTCCGGCAAACCTGTCATTCCTGATCCAACCCATACCTGTCATCATTGACTCGTATGACCCCCTCAATTAAGATGTACCTATCAATCGCTGAGCGACCAAGGAGTTACATATGTTGGACCGGGAGTTCATGGGCCGATGATGACGATACACGACCTCCTCGAAGACCCTCGCTATCGAGAGTTTTTGACGACCAAGCCTCGCATCCCGGCCATCTCCAAAGACCCTACGAAGATGAGCACACCGCCCTGGGTGGTATACGTTCAGAAGCAGCAGCTGGGCCCGTGGGGAAAGAAGGAGTTCTGGAAGTACTCAGAAGCCCTTGAGTTCCTGAAGAAAGCCGTGAGACTTAAGGTCCACGATGCGGCACTGAACAATCGCCGGAACCCAACCAAGCCGCCCTCTCGAGTGGTTCGGATCAAGGGTAAGTACACGGTCGACCGCAAGGGCAACAGGGTCCAGGTGACCAAAGCTGTGGTGTGGAAACCGAAGATCCCCGAGGGCGAGATCGATCACCACTGGTGCTTGCACTGTCGTCGGCCCACCGTGTTTCGGTACTACCGAAAGCACAAGGCCTTGAAGATGCCGGCCATCGACAACAACGTCCCTCGCTGCTGCATCTGCGGAGCATCTGCTCGCGTAGCTACCATTCAGGGTGAGCGATACCGAGTGAGTGAGTCCGCATGATGACGGAAACCAAGCAACACGACTGGGTGAAGCATACCATCACCCCCATCTCAGTTCTCGAAGACAAGCAGGGCGACCCGATTGTGTTCGTAGATCCTGACGACCAGACCGAGGCGGAAGAGAATGCCGTCTACGGGTGCAATAACTGCGGGGAACCCCTCGCAGGAAACCTCCACACCGAATGCGAGGATCCCCGCGATGAACTCTGAGCCCTGTACACATCTGCCCGACAACCCGATCCGGGTCCTCTGGATTCCGACTGATGTTCGGAAGGACATCGAGTTCACCTGGATTGGCAACTCCCTCCAGGCCATGCAGAACTTGGTGGGGGGTCCGCTGGAGATCGTACCCCAGGCCCCGATGCGGTATTCTCTGCCGAAGCTTGACTGCGGCTGCAACTCAGTGCTGGTGGTCAACGAGGATGGTCACATGACCCCCAACCGGGCCAACCCTCGAGCGAGCTACTACTACCCCGGTATCGTGGGCAACGCATTCATCGTCGGCGAAGGTCTGCTTCGGAAGATCAACGGCCGGGGTGATGACGAGATGGTTTTCCTCTCGCTGTCTGAAGACTACGGGCTGAAGTTGATTCAGGCCACGTCATGAACTTTGAGGTACTCCCTGACAAGCCCAGCCCGGAGCGGATGACTCACACCGAGGGTATCGGGGACGGGGGCTGCGTCATCGTTCAGCACTGTGAGCACAAAGACCCTGAGACAGAGTTGTACTGCAACTACTATCTCGGAGTCAACTACCCAAGTTTGTACTGCAAAGAACACCAGAAGGAGAAGAGATGAGCGGTAAGGGCGAGAAGAAGAAGCTCCACACCCCCCAGACCAACCGCACCACTACTCGGTGCACGGTCTGCTACAAGCCCATCTCCACCGACAAGGGGGTCAAGGCGCACCGATGCAACGTCAAGTCCACCGGTGACCCCGGTCGCAACATCACCGCCAAGCAGCTCGAGGCGGAGAAGTCGCACAACGCCAAGTTCAACATGAGTCTCTCGAAGGTTGTGGAACTCGCGATGAAGAACAACAACGAGAACCCGGAATCCATCCTGGCTCAGCGCCGGCGGGCTGGTATCTACCGGTAGTCTCCAACTTGCTAGGGGTGGGTTCCTCACGGAGCTCGCCCCTAGTAGTGTGTATGGGTTACTCGTTGACTTATTGCTGCTGGAGCGCAATAATGATGGTAAGGCGATGCCAGCCTTACGACCAAGGAGGACTAGATGGAGAAGCCTAGCAAGGCTGCTCAGGAACGTGCTCGGGCTCAAGAGAAACTCGCACGAGGCGAGTGGAAAGAACTCGAGACATACACCGCAAAGCAGATCGCGGTAAGACTGGGCACTGACGGCAAGACGCTGAGGAAGTTCTTCCGCAGCAAGCACTCGACGGTTGAGCCGGTCGGTCAGGGTCGACGCTATGAGTTCGACAAGGACGACCTGCCGAAGATCAAGCGCGAGTTCGACGCATGGGCCGGCCCTACTCGGAAGCCGATGCCCCTCAAGCTCGTACCCGCCCTGCCAACTGAAGACATCTCGATGGAGCGAGTCGCTCAGGCCATCGAGCGATCCCAGGAGCCCGACGAGGAATACCTCGACGCGGCTCTTGCTGCTGTGTTAGGGGCTGACCCCAGCAGTGACGACCCTTTCGACGAAGCCGACTACGAGCCGACCGAAGAAGAGCTCGACAAGGAAGCTGCTGAGCTGGCAGATCTTGACGACATCCGCGATGAGGAGCATGAGAACGATGACTGACACCAACTACAGCGGATGGGCTCTGTACCAGCTGCAGACTCAGTTCGAGAACCCTGACAGCTCCGATGAGAAGCGCAAGGAGATCCTCAAGGAACTCCAGACTCGCGCCCTCGAGCACACCGGGACCAAGTGCCGAGAGGGAGAAGGGGTCTTCTACGCACCCTGGAAGGAAGGGCTCATCCCCGGTCACATCTACAGCCCTGCGGGTGAGCGAGAGTTCGGCATCAGTGGTTACTGCGAGTACCACTTCGATGAGATCACCAAGGAACCCGACTACAATGAACATATCAAGTACATCCGAACCCAAGTGGATGACTGCGTGATCGTGGAATTCCTCAACGGTTCTCGAGCCTGCTCCTGTGGCCATGAACGAGGGGTCACCCCCAACTTCCGAGAGGGGTTCTGATGAAGTTCTTCAAGGGTAAGGAAGATACCTACGTCAAGAAGATTCGGGCGGTACGAGCTAAGTATGTCGACCCAGACCACAATGAGATCAATATCGACTTCGTGAACGAGGCCGGTGCTCAGCTCACGCTTCGGCTGAAGCCCGAGCAGGCTCGAACTCTGATCAATGAGCTCTCGAACGCATACGAAGCGATCAACCCGCCTCTGCGGCGCGGCAACAACTACTCTGACTGGCAGGGCATGGAGTGAAAGTTCTCTATAAGAAGGGTGACCTTGTTCACTTCCGAGACAGTAATGTCCCCTACAGGGTTACCGGCATCTTCGCTAACAGTCGGGTTGTTCGTTACAACCTTCGGGGAGAGAAGAGATTTCACGTAGGGGTCGACCAAGAGAGGCTCCTCCCATGGGTCTGAAGAAAAAGCACTTCCGTCTCTACCAAGTGGCCGATGCTACTGCACCAGATGGTGTGGAATACGGATTCCGCTGCCGGTGTATCTGGTCCTCTCGGCACAAGACTCGGGCTGATCGTAAGACTGCTATGCAGAAGCACATCAGCGAGCTGCTGGCAAAGCGTTGACAGGGCTTACGGGGTAAGATAAGATTACTTCGTAAGGCCATTCCACACCTAAGGGAGTTGAACACTATGAGTCCTCTTTCCGAAACTGAGATGGACACCGCCATCAACTTGGTCTCGCGCATGTCGCCCGACCAGTACTCGCAGTTCGTCCGGGCGATCAACGCCATCAAGAAGGCTGACCGCCAGGCTCAGGCTTCAAGGGTTCGCGCAACGCTGAAGAAGCACGACCGGGTTCGGATCATGGGCCCGACCAAGCCGCAGTATCTCGCGGGTGAGACCGGCGAAGTGATCGAGTTCCGGAGCACACGCATCACGGTGAAGCTCGACTGCGGACCGATCGGCAAGTTCCGCACCGGCACGGTCGTCTGCCCCCCGCAGATGCTGGAGAAGATCTCATGAAGAACTCACCGTCTGAGCCGGGCTTCAACCCCGACCTCTGCGCCAAGCACCCCCGGTATGACGCCGATGAGTGTCCCCTCTGGCATGAGACCGACCCCCCTCGCAACCGTCAGATTCTCGAAGCGGTCTGCGGTGAGTGCGGGGAAACTTTCATCCCGAACGATGAACAAGACACTATCCACGTCGAGACCCAGGCCGGTACCGAGTGCGGCGGTCAGGGGACTATCACTGGACACTGGGGGAACTGATGACCATCATCAAGAAGTACACCATGACTTGTGACGAGTGCGGCTTCTCCACGAAGGACCAAGCTCTCATGGAGGGTCACTCCTGCGAGGTCACGGAAAACGGGGGACATTGCGAAGACTACCCCTGCTGCGGGCACGAAGCGGGTGACTGCAACGGTCTGAAGTTCGGCTCTGACCAGTCCATTAAGGAATGGGTCGAACAGAACTGGGCCAACGGACACGGCTACTGCGAGCATGAAGCCGGCATCTTCAACTGCGAGGGCTACGACGAGGAGGCCGTCGACGAGGAGTATGGGAAGGATGTCGACTTCCTCGAGAAGTTGGAGGCTTCGGTTCAGGACCAGGAGCCAGAGGACGAAAGCTACACCAAGTCAATGGAAGATGAAGACGAAGAAGTCACCAAGGTCACTGTCTACGTCGACGACCGCCCATTCATCGAATACAACGACTACGGCTACTAGGAGCTGAACACAATGAAAGACTACGAGAAGCGCCAGAAGAACAGCAAGGGCCAGTACAAGGGCTCCATCCATGACAACCAGAAGAAGTGGAAGAAGCAGACTGACTGGGCAGGGATAGCTCTGACCCTACTGTTCATCGGCTTCCTTTTCATGGCGCTCGCGGGCATGAACGGCGGCAAGTGATGAATCACCGACGTCAGGGCCACCACCATCGCCTACAGATCGTTGGTCCGGTCGGGGGTATACATCCATCTCCCGGCATGATTAATCTCCGTTGTCGGACATGCGATACCACTTTCCAAGTAGTCCGACACACCGCTCGATACCACATCTTCAACGTTTTCTGATGTTAGTCGTTGACGAGGGCATACCGGTCTGATAAGATGACCTTGTCAGATCGACCCTCGACCAAGGAGAAACACCATGGGGAACATCATTGGGGGCGGCAACCCGCGCTTCCGACACGGCCTGCCCGACGACCTCGAGGTACCGGGGGACATGCCCTTCGACGCTCAGGTTCAGGAAGTTGAGGGTCGCTTCGACACGATGGACCAGGCCTTCGACCGAGCCAAGGACTCGCTGAAGAGGATGAACACCCTCATCGACGAGATCCAGGAACTGCTCGACCACGGGCCCAACTTCCACCCCGAGGTGATCACCGATGGCAGCTGAAGTGAAGGTTCGCGCTGAGAAGCAGCCTGACTGCGACTTCTGCTCCCTGAACGGACGCAAGAAGCCGGCCTGGTACGACTTCAAGACCAAGCATGGCCCCTGGGCCAACGGCTGCGAAGCGCACTACCAGCAGCATCGCATGTTTCCGACCCTCGGCACTGGCAAGGGTCAACAGTTCATCATCGACTAGGCGAAATCCTAGAGGGTGTGGGACGGTCAAACGCCCCTCACTCACGCCCATAACTACACAGAAGGAGTTGAGCAACATGAAGTTGCCCGAAGCCATGCAGATGCTCGAGGAGATAGCCGAGTTCTACGAGCGGGTAGGAGTTGACACCAACCAGGTTGACGTCGTGATGGCCACGCAGGAGGGTTTCCCCCTCTCCCTCAATCTGAAGACCATCACTGGTGAGAACCCTGCCGACGGTATGCCTCGTGTCTGGCTCGCTGAAGGTTCTTCGTACATCTCCATGCCTCACGCCCCGCGAGTCGCCTGGAGCGATGACGTCATCCTCGAGCCCCAAGACAAGAAGGACTACTGATGACCGACAGCACCTCTGAGAAGTTCGAGGTCCACACCGACCCCAAGTCGCTCGACCGCGCGCTGCTTGACCGCCTAGTGGACCCTGATGCCGTCAATCTCAAGCCGCTGATGTTCCGCCCGCCGGCCAAGCTGCCGGGTGTGGAAGTCATGCCGGGGCTAGTGCCCGAGTACACCCAATCGGACATCAAGGCCTCTGTGAACTACATGGAGTTCTTCCCCCCGGCTCTACCCGCCGGTCCGACCGTCATCCCCTTCGGCTTCGGCTGGGCGATCGTCCAGGACCACCACATCGTGAAACTTTTCCGATGGAAGTGGCGGGCAAACCGCTACCTCAAGAATGTCTGCTAACATCCTTCCCCTCTAGTTAGCAGCACCAGAAGCCCCCGCTTGCGCCCCTAGCCGCTCGCGGGGGCTCTTTGGTGTGTAGCTAAGCAGCTCTCTGGAGATCTACCGCCCCTCGCTTGATGAGTGCCCCCGCTAAGCATACTGAGAAACCCTCAGAGCAACTCACCAATTAGCGTAAGATCATCATGCGCAATCGCCGATTGATCGATGATCAAAGAGTTCTGTGAGGCAATCCGTAATGCTTCTCTAATCGATGAAGAATGGGTCACTTGATCAATCTGATCGATCGCATATCTTTTGACTATACGGATCAATACGGATGATCGTCGATGCGACAGTAAACACCAAGAACCCCCACCCGTTCCAGCAACCTCTAGGGGGTTACGTGTTACAGATGGGGGTACTGGTGCGGAAGGTGCTGGTGTTACTAGACCGCTCGTATCTCCGTTTGGTTTTTTTACCCAGCAGCTCCTGAACTTTCTTCAACCACCGCACGCACAAACTCACGAGCCTCTTCAACAGAGGTCACCACAAAAACCGAACCGCCTGCGTTCTTGATCTGCTCATGGACATACCGCTGACGAGGCGATACATTGTTGCGCTTTTCCGGCATCTTGGTCTCAAGGCCGATGAAGAGCCCGGCAGCACATACAACCAAGTCAGGCAACCCAGCCATCATGGTAGGACCGCCATGGACCTTGAATACGAAGTAGCCATCAAGCCGAAGCATCTTAGCGATGTTCCTGCTCAGGCGTGACTCAGGCTGTGTGGACATTCAATTTCCTCTCCATATACACAAGGCGAGGGGCTACCCTGCTTAGCCATTTCCGACCAAGGAGAAGAGCAGGATAGCCCCAGGAAGGATCAGCATCGCCCGCCGCCTTCATGTACATCTTATCGACTCCTTTGTAAAACTGTCAAGGAACCCGTGCTCCTGGTAGCCCTCTCTGAAGCCTCACCCAGGCCCCCACTTGAAGACTGCCCCCGGCTAGCTGGATTCAAAGCTAACCGAGGGCAGTCAGTGCTACTAGGAGCTCAAGGCTCAGATGTCGCTGATGTCGATCTCCTCGAGGTCCTCCTCGGAGCCCTTCGACTTCTTGCCCTTCTTGCCCTTCTTCTTCTTGGGCTTGGGCTCCTCTTCGGCCTCTTCCTCCTCCTCGACGACCTCAGCCTCTTCAGGCTCGTCGTCATCCTCGGGCTCGGCCTGGTCGTCCACGCTGTCGTCGAGCTCGGAGACCGGGAAGACCGCGTCGATGACCGACTTCTCCTTGCCCTCGTACTCGTCATCAGCCATCGCCACGCCGATCTCCTTGCCGACCACCTTGTTGGGGTCGAGGGTGATCCGCTTCTTCGGGACGGACATGCCGGCGGCGACCAGGATGTTGCGCAGCTTCCAGAGCTGGTTCTCCTGCAGCTTGCAGTAGTAGGGGTA
>JGI10216J12902_105654110_pt1 | contig 13556 bp, 7 predicted proteins | sample KanNatreferecore_FD_12902 | JGI IMG/M metagenome (IMG submission 12902)
GGCGGGTTCTCGAACTTCGCCATCTCGTTTTCGATCATCTCGATTCTCACCGGCGCAGTGCTGCTCTTCGGCTACGGATTGAAGTTCGCTGGCCCCATTATCAACTCGGTCGGCTGGCCCATTGTGAGTCTCTTCACACTCTGCGTCGCAGCGAGCATGGCGGAACTGGCCTCCGCGTATCCGACCGCGGGCGGACTCTACTTCTGGGCCTTCCGGCTCGGCGGGCGTGGTTGGGCGTGGGTGACGGCATGGATGAACATGATTGGGCAGGTCACGATCACGGCGGGCATCAATATCGCGGCTGCCATTTACCTGATCGGTGCGGCGACGCGCATCCTCGATTTGCCGGCGGACTTCCAAGTACCGGTGTGGGGTTCGTTGACGAACTGGTATTTTCAACTTTCCGTGATGGTGACTCTCATGATCCCCCAGGTGCTGCTCAATATCTTCGGGATTCGCGTCATCGCGCGGCTCAACGCGATTAGCGTCTGGTGGCACATCGGCGGCGTGCTGCTGGTCGCTGCGCTGCTCACCTTTTGGGGAAAGCACCACAATCCATTCGATTTTCTCTTCTCGAAGGCGACAGTTGCGAACCCGCTCCAGGCCTCATCCGCAGAAATCGATGGCCGCGTAGTTCCGGCGCTCGCGTTCGGCGACTTCAAAATCTTCTCTCCATTATTCGCCCTCATTCCAGGCCTCGCGGATTTCTACAAAGCTGCGCCCATCGCGCTCGTGTTCGTGCTCGGACTTTTGCAGGCGCAATGGACTTACACGGGCTATGACGCTTCGGCTCATGTCGCGGAAGAAACCGTCATGGCGCGCAAGAACTCCGCGTGGGGCGTGTTCCTCTCTGTGGCCGTGTCCGCCGTCGTCGGCTACGTGTTGCTGATGATTCTTACCTGGTGCATCCCGCGCGGCGACGTGACCACAACGGCGAATGACACTTATCCCGTGCTGCAAATCGTTTACGGCAACCTCAGTCAATTCGCCGCGAACATCATCGCTGTGATCATCGGTGGCGCCATGTGGTTGTGCGGCTGTTCCTCCATCACCTCAATGGCGCGCATGTGGTACGCGTTCGCGCGCGACGATGGCATGCCCGGCTCGCGTCGCATCAAACAAGTCAACGGCCGCTACCGCACGCCCGTCTGGTCGATTGTCATCACCAGCGTGCTGGCTATTGTCATCTGCCTTTACGCCGCGGCGTTCTACGTCGTGACCTCCATCAGCACCATCACGCTCTATCTCGCCTACGTAATTCCGATTTACCTCAACTGGCGGAACAAACGGCGGCAACAAGGCGAATACACAACGCGGGCGACTGCCCCGTGGAATCTCGGTCGCTGGGGCACGCCCATCAACGTCATCGCCATCGCGTGGACCGCTTTCATCACCGTGGTCTTCAGTCTGCCGCCCAACGAGCTGGTGCTCTGGACCATGCTGCTCGTCGGCGCTCTGCTGCTTGTTTACTGGAAAGCCTACGCCGCTCGCCATTTCCGCGGCCCATCACGCGCGTATGAAACAGCGTTGAGCCAAATGCAAACGTGACGAGCCTTTCAGTCTGCCAATGGTTTGGAAGCGCGGTAGTGCGCGCTGACTTCTTCGGCTGAGAGTGCCCGATCATAAACAGCCACTTCATCAATCTTTCCTTCGAAGTTGGCGAAGTTGTCGTTGCGGCCTCCGATGAAAAGCTCGGTCCCATTCGCGGGGACAGTAACGTCGATCTCTCCGGCGATTTCCGGCTGACGGTTCCCGTTCAGGTAAACCCGAACGTTGCGGCCATCGCGCACGAGGAAGACGTGGTTCCATGTCCTCAGTTTGATTTCCGTTGTGCTGCTGAGAAGCCGGTTGCGCTCGTTGCCGTTGAAGAAAATCAATCGCCCAGGCGATGCCGCGGTGCCGCCGATGCCAAGGTGATCGCCCGCAGCTTCTTTGTCGCTATTCAATCCACGCGAGAAGATGTAGCCGGTCACTGGACGTGCCGTGTTGGGCAGTCCATTCCAAACCCAGCACTCGATCGAGTAGGTGCCGCCGAGTTGATTCAAACGCGCCGTCACGCGTCCTCCTGCAAAGTGCGCCGCGCGATTGATTGCGCTCTCGGAGAAAGCACTCGACGCTGGTCCCTCCAGAAAAAACGCGACTCCGTCCCCATAGTTCGCGGCATTGTTGTTCGGCGAACTGTCGTGCGCTCTCGGACCCGTGAATTCACTCATGCGCCAGTAGGCCGCGGGTTTAGATGCCCGCACTGCCGCGCCGTATCGCCCAGTCACATCGCTAACTCTGCGTCGCGGTTGACCAGCGACTTCTTCGAGCAGCCGCAGGACGGTCTCCACGATTTTCGGCTCGGCATTTGTTTCCAGTCCTGCGGTTCGTGCGGGCCACGTCGTGTAGCCGCCGAGCTTGTGTTGTTCGGGCGGTGGAATGTAACCCTCCGCGCCATTCGCCAACTCGATGTTGAACGTCGGTTGCAGCGGACTCTGCGCTTTGATCTTCAAACCGGTGATGGCGAAAACCTCATTCGGAATGGCGGCGATACCCAGCGTTCCGACGCGCAGAGCCTGCAACTTCAATTCGGCTGTCGGGCGTTCGTGCAAATGAATTTGCTCCAGCGCGTAAACTTCAGGCAGCGTTCTTGGCAAACGTCCGTTCAAATCAGCAGCCACTTTGCGCGCCCAGGCAAGTCGCTCGGCATCGGGCACGCGGAACGATAGGTTGAGTTTCGCTTCACGCATCACGAGCGGAACCGAATCTTGGTACTGAATCGCGGCGCACGCCTCGTGGACTTTGCGCGCCAGCGCCTCGGCGTAAGCATCGTAGCCGATGTCCTTGCGTGGCTTCGAGTAATCCATCCACATCAAGTCGCCGCTCGTGCCTTGAGACATGATGCCGACGAACGCAGGCTCGCGGCCTTCCGCTCCGAGCAGCCGCGCAATCTTCGATGCGAAGCGCCCGTAGTAATCCGCCGAGAGCAGCGGCGAGTCGTAATAGTGCATCGAGTAATTCGCCAGCAACGCGATGGGCTGGCCCGCGCGCGACTGAATGGAGACAATCGACAAATCAGGATCGACGGGGCCAGAGGGGCCAATCACGTCCGGACTCTCGTGGCCCGGATGCATGTGCGCCCGGACGTTCTGGACACCGAACGGATCAGTCAGCAAACGGTCCGGCCGGCGAATCCAACGACGATTGTGTGTGTGCTCGGAATCCTGCACCACAGTCCAGCCGATGTGGGCTGGAGCCAGATTGCTGGCGGCGCGCGCGATGCCTTCCGCAATTCTGCCGGGAAGAAAGCGCGCATAATTCGTGTCCGCGCGACTGCCCAGGCAACCCATCGCGGACGGCGCAGAATGCGTGTGTGTCGCGGAGACCATCATGCGATCAGTCGGGATGCCGGTCGCGCGTCGCGCAAGCTCCTTCGCCTCATCGATCAGATCACGCGGCATCATGCACGTGTCCACGACCGCGATGGCGATACGATTCGTTCCATCGTCGAGCACGAGACAACGCGCGTGCAGAGGATCAACCGCTTTGGCAGCGGTGCGCTCGGTAAACATTGCGTTGACGATGACGGGATAGTTGGTCGGCGTGATGTCCGTCGCGTGGGCGCCAGCGCGGAAAATTTGTTCCGCGGCAAAAAGATGAATGCCGGGCAAAAGGGCGGACACGACAAAAACCGGAACAAGGCTGGAGCCGCGAACAAAATGCCGGAGTTTCATGCGCCGATTCTGCATTACCCGCTGGGCGCGTAAAGATCACTGAAGGAGACGCGCGTTAACTCAGTTCACGTTCGTGGCGCTGACGCAGAAGGGCGAGCCAGGGAAATCCAGCGTGCCGCCGCACTCGAATTCATCCAAACCTTGCGGCCCCATCCCAAAGATCGCGCCGCCTTGCAATTCGAAGACCACGCGACCAAAACGATAATTCAGGATTTTCCGCCCGCGAAAATCAGCCACGGTGATGATAGATGCTTCAATGCCCATCGTGTCTGCCATCTCGGCAGCGACCGGGTCAATCATGCGCGCATCGCGGAGGCGGCGAATGACTCGCGTCCCCATGTTGTCATCTTTGATCCATGCGATCTCTCTGTCGCCGCGCGATACCGCCAGGATCGTGTCGGTCACAAACTTCTGCTGGGTGAGGCAAGTCGGATTGCGGCCAACCTGCGTGTTGCTGACGCGCACGATTTCATTCGGCACCGCGTTGGATTCGTTGGCCAGGCCACCCAGCCGATAGCCGCCGACCATTCCATCTTCCGACGCGATATAAGCGCGCGCTTTCGCGCCACGAGAAAGGCTCGCCACGACTGCAGTGGGCCGTGGCACGTCCATGACCTTCACGACAACCGGCTTGTAACCCGGATCGGCGTCGAAGGTGTAAGGCCATTGTGTGGGACCGGGGCCGAGGTTGCGCGTCTTCTCAAAATTCTCCTGCGTGGTGAAATACAAATCATGCACGCGTTTGAACAAAGGTTGGAGATCGATGAAGACCGCCTTGTTCTCGTGCTTCGAAATGACCACGGCATAACCGGCCGTGCTGGCGAATCCAGCATTCTGACCCGTGCGGAAGGAGTCGCGCGTCGTTTGCTGCGAGGGATTCCACATGACGAGCATCCCCACGTGGCCATCGGGTCCAAAGAGGTAGCGATTGACGTCGTTCCCCGCTGCGGCGACGCCCGTCGGAAATTCCATGCCGGGGAGATCGATGTAACCGAGCAACTTCATTCCAGAGAGCCACGCAAAGCTCGGCAGGCAGGGATACTTGTCTTGCCAATCGTGAACAAAGAACGAGACACCGCCGCCCTGCAATGCCAGCACGGCTAATTGGCCTTTCTTTGTTTTCACGTCGCAAACGGTCACGAGAGCGAACTCACTCTTCGACGTAATGGCGACTGCCGTCACGATCTTCTCCGCTGGCAACTGCCACGTCGCAGTATTGGTGCCCGACGCGGTGCAGGTTCCCGCCATGTCCACCAGGCCGGATGAAAAAATAATCACGCCACAATTGGCCCAACTGCCCATGGCCCGCGCCATGGCCACTGGCATTCCCGGCGATCCTCTTGCGGCGTTACGCCATTTCTGTGATTCCGGCTCGGGGCGAAATCCTCCCCACCACGGCGGTTCCGGGCGCTCGCTGAAACATCCGTTCGACCATTCGAGCACTGTGACGCGATCCACACCGAACTGGCCCGCGTCGGGCGCGTACAAGATTTGGCCTTGAGTGCTGCTGTAAAGTCCCGCGTCCAAAACCCACGGTCCGCCGAGTTGGTAGCGGCGGCCGATTGGGTCTTGTCTCGTCGGCGCCACCCAAACGTTTGGGAAAGTTTCAGCCGGGCTATTGGAATGATAAAAAGCGTAATCAGGCCCGAGGCGCCGATCCATTCCGGCATTACTAAAATCGGTTAACTCACGCCGGATGGCGGCTCGATCGAGCGGCGCTGCGCTCACGTCCTCCGCCAACATCGCAGCGATGATCGCGAGAAGCGGCCACAGCCGCGTCAATCGCTTGCCGATAAGTAGCCGGTGTTCGAAGCGAGACCGCGATGAAAGCATTTAGAGAACTATCACACTTGGGCAGGGAAGCCATCGTGCATTTGCGCGCGTTGGTAAAAGTGTATGGCATTATGCAATCAGTGTTCTGGCGTGCCGCAATGGAATCACTTGAACACCGGCTTCTTCCGAGCGAAGGGTAGCGGCTCTCAAAAAAACGGGACGGAAGTCCTCTGTTGATGAAGAACAAAATCGCCCTCGTTTTCGCGGTGCTGGCTGGAGTGTTCAGCACTCAAGCGCAGACAGCGGCGGGCATTCAATGGGAGCGAAGCTTCGGAGGGAGTGAAAAGGATTTCGCGATTGCCGCGGAACCCACGAGCGATGGCGGCTATGTCCTTGGCGGCTACTCCTATTCTGACGCGTCTGGAAACAAAACGAGTGCGGCGTACGGTCTCGGTGATTATTGGGTCGTGAAGCTGGACGCGAACGGCAACAAGCAATGGGACAGATCGTTTGGCGGAACGAGTTTCGACGGCATCAATGCTCTGCAACAAACCGCCGATGGCGGATATATTTTGGGCGGGATTTCTTTCTCCGACGTTTCGGGAAACAAGGCCAGCGCGAACTATGGTTTCGGGGACTATTGGGTTGTGAAGTTGGACGCCAGCGGCAACAAGCAATGGGATAGATCGTTTGGCGGAAACAGCAACGAAGTCCTGCATGCTCTGCGACAGACCAGCGACGGCGGATTTATACTCGGAGGAATTTCCTTCTCCGCGGTTTCCGGCAACAAGACCAGTCAGAGCCAGGGTGCCGGCGATTATTGGGTGGTGAAGCTGGACGCAAACGGCAACAAGCAATGGGAAAAATCCTACGGCGGAAATGATGGCGACGAGCTTCATGATTTGATCCAAACCCGTGATGGCGGTTTCGTGCTGGGCGGCTCTTCGAAGTCAAGCGCTTCAGGCAACAAGGCCAGCGCCAATCATGGAACCAGCACCACCGATTACTGGGTGTTGAAGCTCGATGGGGCCGGGAACAAGCAATGGGAGAAGTGTTTCGGCGGAGACGACGCCGATGAGCTTTACAGCGTGCAGCAGACCAGCGATGGCGGCTACATTTTGGGCGGGCATTCCTACTCCGCTGTGTCTGGCAACAAGAGCAGCGGCGACAATGGCTCGCACGACTATTGGATCGTGAAGCTCGACAGCAGTGGCAACAAACAATGGGAAAATGTTTTCGGCGGAGACGACGCCGATAAACTCTACAGCGTGCAGCAAACCAGCGACGGCGGTTACAGGCTGGGCGGGATTTCCTCTTCCGGCGTTTCAGGCAACAAGAGCAGTTCCGGCTCCGACTCCTGCGATTACTGGATCGTGAAGCTGGATGCGAACGGCAACAAGCAATCGGAACAATGCCTTCGTGGAAGTTATTCCGGCGAAGTTTTGCGGCTCCAACAAACTGGCGACGGCAGTTCAATTGTGGCGGGCCTTTCAAGTTCGCTCATCTCAGGGGACCAGGACTTCACGGTTACAAAACTTCTCCCGCCGCTCCGGTTCAACGCGCCTTCACTCGCGGCGAAGACAAATTTTCAGATGCAAGTTCCGGGCATCACGGGAACGAATTACGTTCTCCATGCCACCACGAACTTTATCCATTGGAGTCCAGTGCGAACCAATAGCGCCGCCAATGGTCTTGTGACCTTTGTGGAAACAAATGCCATCCGTTTTCCCCACCGCTTCTATCGAGTCCAGCAGCAGTGAATTGGCCTGCGCGGATTCCCTTTCCAATCACTCGTACCGCAACGATTCCACCGGGTCCATGTTCGCAGCCTTGATGGCCGGATACGTGCCGAAGACCAGACCGACCGCGGTGCAGATCAGCATCGCGAACACGGCCCAATCGAACGGAAAGACCGGCGGCACTTTGAATGCAAACGCGGCGATGTTGCCGGCAATGACTCCCAGAATCGCGCCAATGATGCCGCCCACCTGGCAGATGATCACGGCCTCGCTGATGAATTGTGTGAGAATGTTTCGCTTTTTCGCGCCCACCGCGCGGCGGATGCCAATCTCGCGCGTCCGCTCCGTCACTGAAACGAGCATGATGTTCATGATGCCAATGCCCGCGGCGAGCAAAGCGATGGAACTGATCACGGCAGCTCCGGCGCGCACCGCAAAGGTCATCGCGCGGAATTGATCGATGAGCGAATCGTTGGTGAAAAGTTCAAAGTCGTCTTCATCCTGCGGCGGCACCTTGCGAATCGCGCGCAGGATGCCGCGCACTTGTTCCATCGTGTCGTCGAGCAATTTTTCGCTCGGCGCTTCGACGAGAATGGTCAGGCTGCGCCAATGCACTCCATAGCGGTTCAATCCGGTTGTGATAGGAACGGCGAGAAAGCTGTCCTGATCTCCGCCGAGCGTTTGCCCTTTCGATTCGAGCACACCGACGACCGAGTAATTGATGCCGCGAAATTTAACGCGCTCGCCCAGCGGCGAACTGTGCGGGAAAAGATTCGTCGCCAGCGTGTGGCCCAGCACGCACACGGAACGGGCGCTGTCCAGGTCGGAGCTCATAATCGAGCGGCCACGCGCCACGTTCCAGTTTTTCGCCGCGAAAGATTCAGGTGAGACGCCCAGCATGGGCACCTCATTCTCCAACTCTGCGAAACGTGAATTGATCGGAAAGCGGCCGAAGTACGTTTCCACTGCAATGTTCCGCGCGAGCGTGGCTTTGTCTCGCAACGTCTGCACGTGTTGCCATGTGATGTTCTTCCGCCGCGCAACTCTTTCCCAACCTTCACGTCCGTGTACGAAAATGGGCGGGAACTTTTGTATGCTGAACGTGCGCGAGCCGAGCTGGCCCATTTCCTTTTCGATGTTCGATTGCAGAACACGGATAGCGGTCATCACGACAATGATCGAAAACACTCCGACGGTGACGCCCAGCAATGTGAGCGCGGAACGCAGTTTGTGCGCCGCGAGCGCGCTCATTGCCATGAGGAAGCTCTCGTGCAACTCCGCGCGCAGGCGCGTCGTTCTCGCGCGGCGAACGGTGGATGTGGAGTTTGTGGACATGGCGATGACTCACGGAGCAATGGTTTGAACAGAAGCAAACAAAGAGAACGAAGTCTTCGTTATCTTCGTTTCCTTCTGTTGACGTTTTGTCGTATTCATTCCGCCCGCAAGGCATCGACCGGGTTCATTCGCGCGGCGCGATACGCGGGCAGAAACCCGGCCACAATTCCAGTGAGCAACGACATGGCGAGCGCGAGCACCGCCACGTGCATCGACATTTCCGTGGGCAGAAACTTCTTCATTCCCACGCTCGCACCCCAGGCGGCCCCCAGGCCGATCAATCCGCCGAACAGGCAAATCGCCGCGGCCTCGATCAGAAACTGAATCAGAATCGTCCGCCTCTTCGCGCCAATGGCTTTGCGGATCCCGATCTCTTTGGTCCGCTCGGCCACGGAGACGAACATGATGTTCATGATGCCAATGCCTCCGACAAAGAGCGCCAGCCCGGTGATGAACAGCCCGACCGACCCGACGATTTTCTGAACCTTGTCGAACTGTTTGATCACCATCTCCTGCTGGTTGATTGCGAAATCGTCGTCCACGCCAGGCGGCACGCGGCGAATCTTGCGCACGATTCCGCGAAGCTCTTCCTTCGCCTCTTCCATTTTCGATTCGGGCCGGACTTTGACCATGAAGAAGATATACGGGTCGCGGACGAAGTCGGCCGTGAGCCGCGTGATAGGAATGATCACCTGGTTGTCCATGTTCGCGAAAATGAAGGCGCCAAACTTTTCGTTCACGCCCACGACTTCAAAACCTTTGCCCGCGATCTGAATGCGTTCACCCAGCGCGCCGCCTCGTGGGAAAAGTTTGTCCGCGATTTCCGCGCCGAGCACACAGACCGGCCGCGCACCCGCCACTTCGGCTTCCGAGAAGAAGCGCCCTTCCTTCACCGTCAACTGGCGCACGAGCGCGCTCTGCTCGTTGTTGCCGCAAATCCAAACGCCAGTCGAACTGCGGTCCTTGTAGCGCACCGGCAGCGTCACGGAATTCTCCACGGAAACGGCCAGCGCGTGAGTCGATTCGCGCTGGATGATTTTGCCGTCGGGCAGAGCGAAGTCGCGCCGATTGCGCAACTTCCAGAACGGTCCGCTGTGCTCCCACGGAAACTTCTCGATGTAGAACACGTCCGCGCCGAGCGCTGAAATACTGCGAATAAATTTCTGGCGCATCCCTTCGATGGCCATCGCCATCAGCGAAACGGTGAGGATGCCAATGACGATTCCAAGCGTGGTCAGTCCGGAGCGCAGCTTGTTCGCGAAAATCGCGCTCGTGGAGATTTTCAGTCCCTCTCCCAGTTCGCGCGCGAGTTTCATAGCTGCTTCATGCGGAGGATGGCGTCTGAGTTGCGGTCTCTTCCAGCACGCGTTCATCCGTCGCAATCAATCCATCCCGAATGCGCACGATGCGGCGCGCGTGCCGCGCCACGTCTTCTTCATGCGTGATGACGATGATCGTGTTTCCCTTGCGCGCCAGTTCTTCGAACAACGCCATGATTTCCGCGCCGGTCTTCGAATCCAGGTTCCCCGTCGGTTCATCGGCGAGAAGAATGGAAGGTTTGTTCACCAGCGCTCGCGCGACGGCAACCCGCTGCCGCTGGCCGCCCGACAATTCATTGGGCCGGTGATGCATGCGATCCGCCAATCCAACCGCGGTCAGCGCTTCACGAGCGAGTACCCTGCGCACTTCCGTATCCATGCTCGCGTAAATCAGCGGCAGTTCGACATTGTGCAGCGCGTGCGAACGCGGCAGAAGGTTGAAGGTCTGAAACACGAAACCTATTTCGCGGTTCCGCACTTCGGCAAGATCGTTGTCATCCATCTCGCTTACGTCGGTGTCGTTCAATTCATATTTGCCGGAAGTCGGCGAATCGAGACAGCCAACGATGTTCATTAACGTGGACTTGCCCGAGCCGGAAGGTCCCATGATGGCGACGTATTCGCCACGTTCGATTTCCAATGACACATCGCGCAAAGCATAAATGGTCTCGATGCCCATTTGGTAAATGCGCGAAATGTTTTGCAGACGAATGAGGCTCATGCCAAATCCCAAATTCCAAAACCCAAATCCCAAACAAATTCCAAACTCCAGGTTCCAAAAGGCCCCGACGCAATCGATTGGCCAGTGACGGGCTGCCGCTCTTTGAGATTTGGAATTTGGAGCTTATTTGGGTTTTGGAATTTGGAGTTTGGAATTTGCATCGCTACTTTTTCTCATCCTTCTCCGTCTTTTCCTCTGGCGGCCCGACCTTCACGCGCTTGCCGTCTTCCAACTCACGATTGATGGCTTTATAACTTCCCGAAATCACTTCGATGTTCTCGTTCACTCCTTCCGTGATTTCCACGAACGCATCGTCGCTGATGCCGCGCTTCACCGGGACCACCTTCACGTGACCGCCTTCGAGCTCAAAGATCACTTCGATTGGTTTTTGCGAATCCTTCTTATCGCCGCCATTTTTCTGCGAAGTTTCAGCCGAAGCGCGTGCGATGCTTACGCCGCTCGAATCGGCTGCCGGTGTCTCTTTCTTCTTCGGCACGCGCGTCGTGACGCTCTGAATCGGCACGGCGAGAACGTTCGTGCGATAACGCGTTTCGATTTCCGCAGTCACAGACATACCGGGCCGAAACGTTTCCTTTTCCTGAACGCGAATTTTTACTTCGAACTTCGTCGCCTCCTGTTGCGATTGCCCGCCGCCTCCGCCCCCACCGCCACCCGGTGAAGAACCACCTGCTGACTTCGATGAATTGGCAATCTCCGTCACGACACCGCTGAACTTCCGGTCGCGAAACGCGTCCACCTCCAGCCGCACCACCTGCCCGGTTTGAATCAGGACCACATCGACTTCGCCAATGTCCACGCGCGCTTCCATTTCCTCCAGGTCGGCGACTGTCATGATTTCTGTGCCAGCCATGAGTGCCGTGCCGACGACGCGCTCGCCGCGCTGCGACTTAAGTTTCGTCACGATCCCGGACATCGGCGCGTTGATGGTCGTCTTGGCGAGATCATCGTCCGCCTTGGCGAGGAACGCGGCGGCCTGGTCTGCTTGATGAATGCTCGTGTCATAGCTCGCCTTCATCACGTCGAAGGAAGTTTGCGCGTCCAACAACTGGGATTCGGAAATGAGTTTGCTCGCGGCGAGGTCTTTGGCGCGTTTGAGTTCGATCTCGGCCTTGGTCAGATTTGCTTGCGCGAGCGCTTTCGCAGCAACCGCCGATTTGTGGGTGGCCTGCGCCGAATTCCGGCTCGCCTGATAATTGTCCGGTTTGATCTTCAGCAGCAGATCGCCCTTCTTCACCGGCTGTCCTTCCTTCACCGGGAGTTCGGTAATTTCGCCGCTCACCTCGGGATTGATGACGACCTGCACCACCGGCTGAATCTTTCCGTTCGCCACGACCAGTTCCGTGATATTCCGCCGCGCGACCTTCTCCGTCTGCACCGTGAGCACCACCTCGCGCTTTTTGAAATAGAAATACGTGCCGATGCTAGCGCCAACGCACACAATGAGCGCGAGCCAGATAAACAGTTTCCTTCGGCCTTTGCGTTTGGCGTTCGTCATGAGGAGAATTCGCAACCAATAGACACCGCAGACGGGCAGTTGTGCCAATCTTTTTACAAGCTGCAGGAAGTGGTCTCGCGAAGTTTGCGAAGGCGGCGAAGGAGACAGGACGAGCGGATTCAAAATAGCTGCGGCTGGGGTCTTTCTGATATTCACCACATCCCAAATCCTTCACGTCCTTCGCAACCTTCCCGAGACCTCACCTCTCACTTCCGCTTTGCTTCACAGTTATCCCGCGCAGTAGAGTTCTCCCATGCATTCACCACGCTCATTCAGTCGCCGCGCGTTTTTGAAAGCCACGGCGGCGAGTTCCATTGCTATTCCGTTTTTTGTTCCGCGATTGATTTCAGCGCCGGCATCCGGCCGTGTGCTGCACGCCAGCTTTGGCGCGAGCGGAATGGCGCGACAAGACCTCACGACGATTGCAAGCCATCCGAATGTCCAGTTCGTTGCCGTCGCGGACGTGGAGCCGGCCAAGGCGAATGACTTGAAGCAGAAATTTCCCGAACTGCGCGTTTACGAAGACTGGCGTGAGTTGCTCGACAAGGAAAAGGAACTGACGAGCGTGAACGTCTCCACGCCCGACCACATGCACGCGCCCATCGCGATGAGCGCCATGCGCCGCGGTCTGCACGTCTATGGTCAGAAGCCGCTCACGCACGATATTTACGAGACGCGGCAGCTTACGGAATTCGCGCGCGACAAGAAGCTCGTCACGCAAATGGGCATCCAGATTCACTCCAACGCGGTCTATCGCACAGCGGTGCATATCGTCCAGAGCGGCACGATCGGCAAAATCAAAGAAGTCCACACCTGGAGCAACAAGAAGTGGGGTGACACGGGCGCGAAGCCGGACCGTGTCGATCCCGTGCCGGCGGGATTCAACTGGGACTTGTGGGTGGGCGTTTGCGCGGAACGTCCGTTCATCGGCAAAGGCTGGTATCATCCGGGCGAGTGGCGCAAACGGCTCGATTTCGGCACTGGCACGTTCGGCGACATGGGTTGCCACATTTACGATCCCGTCTTCAAAGCACTCGCGCTCACGGCTCCGATCAGCGTGCGCAGCGAGGGACCGGCGCCGAACGATCATTCATGGGCGGTGAACGCGATCATCCATTACGTCTTCCCCGGCACGCAATTCACCGAAGGCAAAACCGTGCGCGTGACGTGGTATGACGGCGACCAGCGCCCGCCGGCGGAAATTCAGAACCTCGTTCGAGTCCCGAGCAAGGATCCTGATGCGAGACCCTGGAAACTAACCGACCAGGGCAGCATCGTCATTGGCACCAAAGGCGTGCTGCTCATTCCCCACGTCGATCGGCCGAAGCTTTTTCCGGTCGAGCAATACGCCGACTTCAAAAGGCCGGAAATTCAGAGCGCCAACCACTGGCACCAGTTCGTGGACGCGATTCTCGGCAAAGACAAAACGCAGGCGAA
>JGI10216J12902_101836374_pt1 | contig 13554 bp, 12 predicted proteins | sample KanNatreferecore_FD_12902 | JGI IMG/M metagenome (IMG submission 12902)
GTCGAGCCGCGGCCGGGGCGTTTCGCGGCCGCGCTGTCGGCAGCCGGCCGCGTAAACGTTATCGCCGAGTGCAAGCGGCGTTCACCGTCGCGTGGTGTGCTCAAGACCGACTACGACCCGGTCGCCATCGCAGAGGGATACACGCGCGCCGGTGCCGCAGCCATTTCGGTGCTGACCGAACCGTCGTTCTTCGATGGGCACCTCGACCATCTCGAAGCCGTTCGACACATCACCGACCTGCCGATACTGCGGAAAGACTTCATCATCGATCTCTATCAGATCCTCGAGGCGCGCGCCGCCGGAGCGGACGCGATTCTCCTGATCGTGGCCGCGCTGACGCCCCAGGCGCTCGCACACCTCCATCACGCAGCTGTCGCGGCGGGACTGGACGTGCTCGTGGAGATCCACGAGCTGGCCGAGCTGCCAGTGGCGCTGGACGCCGGCGCGTCGATCATCGGCGTCAACAATCGCAACCTCCGGACGCTCGGCGTTGACACCGATGTGAGCCGGCGGGCAATCGATCTCATCCCCGAACACGCGATCGCCGTGGCCGAAAGCGGCCTGAAGACGCCGGCCGATCTTCGAGAATTCCAGAACGCCGGTTACGACGCGTTTCTGATTGGCGAGCGGTTCATGACGGCCGCCGACCCCGGTCAGGCGCTGTCCGAGCTGCTGATCGGGTCGAGGGACGCAGGAGAGCGATGAACAAGCTCTTCGTCAAGATCTGCGGCATCACGCGTCCTCAGGATGCCGATCTGGCCGGCAGCCTTGGCGCGAGCGCGCTCGGCTTCGTGTTCTGGCCGGGCAGTCCGCGCGCCGTAAGCCCCGGCGCGGCCGCGGGCATCGCGCGCGGCATCGAGCCGGGAGTGATGAAGGTCGGGGTCTTCGTCGATCAGCCCGCCGAAGAGGTGACGCGAATCATGGATGAAGTGGGGCTGGACGTCGCCCAGTTGCACGGGCACGAGAGTCCGGAGTACTGCCGGAAATTGATGGCCGGGTTGAAGGTCCGCCGAAACCCGGACAGGGCTGGCGCCCGCGCTATCGAAACCGCCACCACCGACGCCAGCACGCCGGCAGTGTTTGCCTTCAGACCGACCATCTTCAAGTCCATCGGCATCGGTGGAAACGGCAGCATCAACATCGACAGCTACGATCGCGACGTGGTCCCGCTCGTCGACGCGTTCGATCCGGTCCGTTTCGGTGGAACGGGAAAAACGGTCAACTGGGATGCTGCCCGGGAAATCGCCGCCGCTCGCCAGACGATTCTTGCCGGCGGCCTGAACGCCGCCAACATCAAGCTCGCCGTTCGTTCGGTGCGCCCGTATGGCGTCGACGTCTCGTCGGGCGTGGAATCGGCGCCGGGCGTGAAGGATCCGAACCGGCTGCGCTCATTTTTTGAGGCTCTCCATGACTGAGACACGCTTCGGGCGGCGCGATCCAAACGCGCGCGGATACTACGGATCGTACGGGGGCATGTTCGTCCCCGAGACTCTTGTCGCGCCCATCGAAGAGCTGCAGCACGCGTATTTCGAGGCCCGAAAGGACGAGGCGTTTCTCTCCGAGTTCGATCGTCTGCTCGCGCACTACGTCGGCCGCCCCACGCCGGTGTACGAAGCGGCCCGCCTGCGTGCATCGCTCCCAAAACCGGCGGCGCGCATGTTCCTCAAGCGCGAGGATCTCGCCCACACCGGCGCACACAAGATCAACAACGCCCTTGGACAGGCGCTGCTTGCGAAACGGATGGGCAAGACGCGGGTGATCGCCGAGACAGGAGCGGGACAGCACGGCGTCGCGACCGCCACCGCATGTGCGCTCCTCGGGCTCGAGTGCGATGTGTATATGGGCGTCGACGACATGGCGCGGCAGGCGCTCAATGTCGTGCGGATGCAGCTCCTCGGTGCGACCGTCCGGGGCGTGTCGGCCGGCAGCCGCACGCTGAAAGACGCGATCAACGAGGCCATGCGTGACTGGGTGACCAATGTCACCCACAGCTACTACCTGCTCGGATCGGTTCTGGGTCCGCATCCGTATCCGTTGATGGTTCGCGAATTTCAATCCGTGATCGGACGCGAGGCGCGCGAACAGTTCAAGACCCTCACAGGAGACTTGCCCGACGCCGTCGTCGCGTGCGTGGGCGGCGGCAGCAACGCGCTGGGGATTTTCGATGCGTTCATTCCGGATCGGTCCGTCAGGCTGATCGGCGTCGAGGCGGGTGGGGAAGCGCTGACGGCCGGACGTCACGCGGCACGTTTTGCGACAGGGCTGGCGGGCGTGCTGCAGGGAACGCGCACCTACGTCCTGCAGGACATGAACGGCAATATCGAGCTGACACATTCGATCTCCGCCGGCCTCGACTATGCGGCAGTGGGTCCCGAACATGCCTGGCTGAAAGACATGGGGCGCGCAGAGTATTCGTGGATTGGCGATGCCGACGCGCTCGCCGCCTTCCAGCAGCTGGCCCGGATGGAAGGGATTATCCCCGCACTCGAGTCGTCCCACGCCATTGCCTACGCGATGACGCTCGCGCAAGAGCTCGGCCCGGACGCGCGGATCCTGATCAATTTGTCGGGACGAGGCGACAAGGATGTCGATAGCGTCTCGCGACAGATCACGGAGCGGGAAGGGGCGGAAGTTGGGCTCTAGAATCGCAGAGACTTTCGAGCGAATCCGGGCGGGCAGCCGTCCGGGCCTCGTGACGTACGTGACAGCCGGCGATCCGGATATGACGCGGTCGGCCGATATCCTGAAAGCGCTGGACCGCGCCGGGGCCGATGTGCTCGAGGTCGGCATCCCGTTCTCGGAGCCGCTCGCTGATGGTCCGGTTATTCAACGCGCCACGGAACGGGCGCTCGCGGCGGGCGCCACCGCGGCGGGCGTTCTGGATCTGGTCGCCGGGGTACGGCAGGAGATCACGGCTCCGATCGTGCTCTTTACCTATGCAAACCCCGTCCTGCGAATGGGGACGGAGGTGTTCGCGGATCGCGCGCGTGCGGCAGGCGTGGATGGCGTGCTCGTGCTGGATCTTCCGATCGAGGAAGCCGGCGGTTTTCGCGATGCCATGGCGGCGAGAGACATCGACATGATCTTTCTGCTGAGCCCCACTACGACGGATGCGCGTGTCGGAGAGGCGGCAAAGCTGGCCCGCGGCTTCCTGTACGGCATCTCGCGCCTCGGCGTCACCGGCACGCGCGACACGGTGGCCGATGGGGCGGAAGCGCTCGCCCGCCGCATGCGCGCCGCGACGTCGCTGCCGATTGCCCTGGGCTTCGGCATCTCGTCGCCGCAGCACGTTGCGCAGATCGGCAAATTTGCCGACGCGGCAGTCGTGGGAAGCGGCCTGGTTGGGGTCATCGCCGAGGCGGGACGGAGCCCGGATCTGGTTGAAAGAGTAGAATCTTATGTTCGCTGGCTCAAAAGTGACGTAGATGGTGCCGATGACAATCGACGAGCTCAGGCAGCGGATCGATCAACTTGACGAACGGCTGGTCGAACTGCTGAGCGAGCGCGCGCATTGCGCGCTCGAAATCGGAAAGTTGAAGCAGGAACTCGGGCTCGAGGTGTATCAGCCCGACCGGGAGAAGCAGGTGTTGCACCACGTGCGCACCCACGGCAAGCACACGGGCAGCCCTCTCGAAGGGGACGCCATCGTGCGGGTATTCGAGCGAATCATCGACGAAGCCCGGCGCATCGAGCGCGCAACAGCTCATAACTCGGCGGGCAAAGTGGAGGATCGATAGCCATGGTAGTCGTAATGGAAGAGCGCGCGACCGAAGCGCAGATTGAAAAGGTCGTCGCGTCGCTGGTCGAGGCAGGCATGGACGTCCATCGATCGACGGGCGTCAATCGCACCGTGCTCGGTGTCGTGGGAGCGCACAAAGTGGATTCGGCATTGATTTCCGTGATGGACGGCGTGCACGAGGTGCTCCGCATCACCGAGCCGTACAAGCTCGCGAGCCGCACCTTCAGGCCCGAGGGCACGGTCGTCGTGATCGACGACGTGCGGATCGGGGGGGACGAGGTCATCGTGATGGCCGGCCCCTGCTCTGCGGAGAACGAAGAGCAGGTCTTCACGACCGCCGCGGCGGTAAAGAAGGCGGGCGCGAAGGTCTTCCGCGGCGGCGCCTTCAAGCCTCGAAGCTCGCCATACAGTTTCCAGGGGCTGGGCGAAGAAGGCCTCCGCATGCTTCGTGAAGCATCCGACCAGCACAACATGAAGCTGGTGTCTGAGGTCATGGACGTCAGCCAGATCGAGCTGGTCGGGCGCTATGCCGACATCTACCAGGTTGGCGCGCGGAACATGCAGAACTTCACGCTGCTGCGCGAGCTTGGGCGGACGCGCAAGCCGGTGCTCCTCAAGCGCGGCATCGCCGCGACGATCGAAGAGTGGCTGCTGTCGGCCGAATACATTCTCGCGGGTGGAAACAACGATGTCATCCTCTGCGAGCGCGGGATCCGCACCTTCGAGAGCTACACGCGCAACACACTCGATATCTCGGCCATTCCAGTCATCAAGAAGCTGAGCCACCTTCCCATCATCACCGACCCAAGCCACGCAACCGGCATGCGGAACAAGGTCGCACCGATGGCGCGCGCGTCGGTCGCCGCCGGCGCCGACGGCATCATCGTCGAAGTGCACTGCAACCCGGACAAAGCGCTGAGCGACGGCGCGCAGTCGATGTTCCCCGCACAGTTCGACCGCGTCATGGCCGAGCTTCGCATCATCGCGCCGGCAATCGGCCGCAGTATCTGCGTCGAGCCGGTCGTGAAACGCGGCTGGGGCAGGTAGCAATAAGAACTGGCAGATTGGGAGATTGGGAGATTGGGAGATTACGGATTGAAAGAGTTGCGGGCTACCAGCTACAAGCTACCGTCTACGAGCTATCCAAGTGCCTGAGGGGAAGCAGCTGCCGGTGCTGCAGCCTGGGCGCCTGCCAGGGCAGCCGCCGATCTTTCAACGCGTCGGCATTGTCGGCCTCGGGCTGATCGGCGGGTCGATTGCACTAGCCGCGCGGCAGATCTGGCCGGGCGCACTCGTCATTGGCGTCGATCGCAAAGATGTTCTCGAACGGGCGATGGTGCTGCACGCGATCGATGTCGCTGCGGACGACGGCGTGGTGCTTGCGGAAGCGGACCTGGTGATTCTTGCGGCGCCCATTCAGCAGAATCTGGAGATACTTCGCGATCTTGCAGACAACGTCACGGGGCCGGCCGTGGTGACCGACACCGGGAGCACCAAGCGCGCGATCGTCGAAGCGGCGGCGTCTCTTCCGGATCGGTTGACGTTCATTGGCGGCCACCCGCTCGGCGGGGCGGCGCGCGGCGGTATCGAGCACGCACGGCCCGATATGTTCAGCGGCCGCCCGTGGTTGTTTACGCCCGGGAAGCAGCACGATCTGCAAGCACTCGACAAGTTGAAGTCATTTGCGTCGGGTCTCGGGGCGGTACCGCAGACGCTGTCCCCCGAGGAACACGATCGCCTTCTCGCATTCATCAGCCACCTTCCGCAGTTGACCGTCAGCGCGCTCATGCATGTCGTCGGCGAGGCCGCCCGCGAAGACGGCCTGAGCCTCAGCGGACGCGGCCTGCAGGATACAACGCGCCTTGCATCGAGCCCGGCCGACATCTGGAAGGAAGTGTGCGCGACGAACGCCGACGAAATCGGGTCGGCTCTCGACGCGCTCATCAGCGTCCTTCGTCAGCTTCGCGCGGACCTGCAGACTGGCCGGTCGATCGACGACGTCTTCGAATCGGCGAACCTGTGGCGGGAAACGCTGCTGTCGAAGAAGTCCTGAATACAAACACGAAGCCTCGAAGAACGACGCTTCGATTGCGCGCCGTGGCGCCGCGCGCGTAACGGCACAAAGAAATTCATGCAAGCCGGATTGGTGATCACTCTGCCAGCCGCCGTCGTAACGGATATGTTCGCGCATGCGCGAGATGCAGCGCCCCGCGAGTGCTGTGGTCTTCTGATCGGAAAACACGATGCCGTCGCGCGCAGCGTGCGCGCAAGAAATCTCGACGCGACCGCGACGCGTTATCTGATCGATCCCGCAGACCACTTCGCGGCCATTCGCAGCGCCCGTACGCAGGAACTCGAGGTCATGGGCGCGTATCACTCGCATCCAGCGAGTGCGGCAATACCGTCAGCAACAGACGTGGCCGAGGCCAACAGCGGCGCAGACTTCCTCTATCTGATTGTGTCGCTGCGTGACGATGAGGTTCTGGCGTATCGGATTGTGGACGGGCAGCCCGTCAGAATCCGCCACCAAGTAGCCTGATAACCGTGGCCTGCGATGTCAGCACACGGTCGCGATGCTTCAAACGAAACACGATGCGGAACGCGCCGGAGCGCTTGTAGGTGTGCGACTGGGTAAAGCGACGGCGGATCTGGGAGACGCCGGCCTCGTAGGGATCGCAGTCGTTGCCAGCCTCCGAGACGGTGCCATCGCCCCAGTTCCATTCGATCGTGGGGCAGTAGTACTCCTGAAAATCGTCGTCGCCCCCCTTGAACTCGGCCGTCGCCATGACCCGGACAGGGACCATGCCCGTGCCCGGTGTCGCTTTTAGCGACAGGGAAGGGCGCTTGGGCTCCTTCTTGTCATCCTTGTCGTTCGACTGCGCAGGCGCCGATACACCGGTCACCAGCATGAGGGTGGCCGCGCCAAACGCCGTGGCTGCCAGCGAGCGAAGCATGCTGGAGCGATCCTACCGCCCGCCATACGCAAGGGCAAGCGGACATAATGGACGTGAAAAGTCAGGCGTGAAAATCCAAACCTATGGATATTTTTGTTGGAGATCCACGCGTCGCGAATACGGATCTTGTGATCGTCGCGGCGTTCGAAGGTGATCTCACTGGTCTCACCACCGAATGGACAGGTCCCACCGGCGGCGAAATCGATCGCGCCGTGGCGTCGAAAGAGGTTAGCGGCAAGCTGTTCGAGATATTTTTGACGCCGCTGACCGACCGCGAATACCTCCCCCGCCGGCTGGCCGTCGCCGGACTCGGTCGCCGGGAGGAGTTCACCGTCGATCGCGCCCGACGCGTAGCGGCTGCTGTGGGCCTCCACGCCCGCCAAAAGAAAATCGCCCGGCTGGCATTTCGCGTCAACGGCGCACTCGGGTCGCCCGACGTCATTCAGGCGGTCGCCGAAGGGCTGACGCTGGCTGAATTCGACGCCGGACGTTACAAGACCGCCGGCTACGAACCGTTCAACCTCGAGGCGCTGGGCATCATCGCAGAGCCGGGCGCCGGCGAGGCCTGTGCGCAGGCCGTGCGGCGCGGCCGCGTGATCGGCGAGCATTGCAATCTGGCGAGGCAGCTCGACAACGAGCCGGGGAACGCGCTGTCGCCATCGGCATTTGCGGATCGTCTCGCAGAAATCGCGCGCTCCGGCGGACTGTCGGTGAGCGTGCTCGACCATCATGAGCTCGAGCGCCTGGGCATGGGGATGCTGCTCGGCGTCGGACGCGGCAGTGCCGATCCGCCGCGCCTCGTAGCGATTCGGTACGAGCCGGCGAACGCACCGGCGTCGCCGGTACTCGGACTCGTCGGCAAGGGAATTACATTCGACACGGGCGGCATCTCGATCAAGCCGGCCCTCGAGATGGATCGAATGAAGGACGACATGGCGGGAGGCGCGGCTGTCGCCTGCGCGATTCGCGCGCTAGCAGCATTGCAGGCGCCGATCAAGGTCATCGGTGTCATTCCGATTGCCGAAAACATGCCGGGCGGCCGGGCGATCAGACCCGGCGATGTACTGAAGAGCGCAGCCGGCAAGACCGTCGAGGTCATCAACACCGACGCCGAGGGACGGCTTATCCTGGGCGACGGCCTTTGGTACGCTCAGCAACTCGGTGCGACACATCTCGTCGATATCGCAACGCTGACCGGCGCCATCAGTATCGCGCTGGGGCGAGTGGCGAGCGGCCTGTTCGGGACTCCCGAACGTTTCGTGGAGCACGTACGCGAGATTGCCGAACGCGCCGGCGACCGGTGCTGGCCGTTGCCGCTCTTCGACGAATACAAAGATCAGCTGCGGAGCGAAATCGCGGACATGCTCAACACCGGCGGCAGGCTGGGCGGCGCGATCACGGCGGCGCTGTTTCTCAAAGAGTTCACGGGCGGTCTACCGTGGATCCATCTCGACATTGCCGGAACGGCGTGGGCCGATGACAGCAGGCCGTTCATGCCGAAAGGACCGACGGGGGTTGGCGTGCGTACGCTGGTGGAACTGGCATTTACTTCCCACATCTGGAGCGGCGCGGGTGCCCCCTGATCCTCCCCCCGCGCACGCGCGCCGCAAGCGCTACCCGGGCAGGAACCCACGGGCATTTCACGACAAATACAAAGAGCTCGATCCCGATCGGTACTCGGCCGAGGTGCAGAAAGTTCTTGCGTCCGGCCGCACTCCAGCGGGCACGCACGTGCCGATCATGGAGCGCGAAGTGCTGGCCTGCCTCCGTCCGGTTCCAGGCGATGTCGCGGTGGATTGCACCCTTGGTTGGGGCGGCCACGCCCGGGCGATACTCGAGCACGTGCAGCCCGGCGGCCGCGTCATCGGCATCGATGTCGATGCACTCGAACTGCCCCGGACGGAACGGCGGATGCGCGAGGCCGGCTACGGCGCGGACGTATTCGTCGCCCGGCAGAGCAATTTTGCCGGCCTGCCGAAGGTACTGGGCGCCGAAGGGCTCACGCATGCCGACGTGCTTCTCGCGGATCTCGGTGTCTCGTCAATGCAGTTCGACAACCCCGATCGTGGATTCAGCTACAAGGGCGTCGGCCCGCTCGACATGCGCATGAATCCGCTGAGCGGCGAGCCCGCGGCGAAGCTCATCGCGCGCGCGACTGAAGCCGATCTCGAACGTCTGATCGAGGAGAACGCCGACGAACCGCACGCGCAGATCATCGCCAGACTGCTGAAAGCGCATGCGCCCGAGACGACGCATGGCGCCGACCGCCTGCTGCGTGCCGGACTCAGCGAAGCCGTGCCGCGTTTGACGAAAGCGGATCTGAAGATGTCCGTTCGCCGCACGTTTCAGGCCCTTCGCATCGCGGTGAACGACGAATTCTCGGCGCTCGATGCGCTTCTGCGGGTTTTGCCGCAGTGCCTCGCATCTGGTGGACGGGCTGCCGTGCTGACGTTTCACTCCGGTGAAGATCGACGCGTAAAAAAGGCATTTCAGGCGGGCTTCCGCAGCGGCGTGTATGCGTCCGTGGCGACAGAGGTCATCCGTTCGGCGAAAGCGGAGACGTTTGCAAACCGCCGCGCATCCGCAGCGAAGCTGCGCTGGGCCGTGAGGGCCGACGGACCGTGAAAGCCGACCTGAACGTCGGCGCCACAGAATAGGCTGCCTACTGATGTTCGGTGGGCGTCAGGCCCAGTGGCTGCGTCTGCACGTCTTCGTCGGGGTGAAGCCGGGCGTTGATCTTGCGGTAGCCGATGATCACGATCGCCAGCACGAGCCCGAACAGCGCCGCGCCGACCGCGATCACGCCCGTAAGGCCGATGGCATCGAGCATCACATCGCCGAGGCCGGAGATTTCGTTCGTCTCGACGATCCTTACGACAATCGGCGCCTTCGGGACTTGCATCGTGCGATTGTACCTGAAAGGGACCTGACGAAACGGTTCACTGCAATGCGGCCGTCTGGACCTTCTTGAGCGATTGCTGGTAGCGGAGAATACCCGCCAGCAGCGATTCGGCAATACGCTGCCTGTAAGCGGATGTCTTGAGCAGCCGCGCCTCGTCCGGATTGGTGACGAATGAAATCTCCGCGAGCACGCTCGGCATGGCCGCGCCGATGAGCACCATGAATGGCGCCTGCTTCACGCCGAGGTCCCGCAGCGACCTGTTTCCCGGCCGCATGCCGCGCACGAGCGAACGCTGGACGGCGGTGGCGAAATCGCGCGACTCGTTGAGCTTGCTGTTCAGCGTGATCGCCTTGATGATGCCTGGCAGGCTGCTCATCGTCTTGCCGGATGCGGCGTTTTCGCGCGCCGCGACGGCTTCGGCCTGAGGATTCAACGCAAAGTTCAGGAAATAGGTCTCGACGCCGCGCGCCAGCGCATTGGCGCTGGCGTTCGCGTGGATGGACAGGAAGAGATCCGCCGATTCGCGGTTGGCGATCTCCGTCCGTTCTTCGAGCGAGATGAAATCGTTCGTGCGCCGCGTCAGGACGACTTCCACGCCAGGTTGCTGCTGGAGCAGCTTTTCCAGCCGCAATGCGACGTCGAGCACCAGCTCGGCTTCTGAAATCTCAGACGTCGACGCTCCGGGATCGTGGCCGCCGTGGCCCGCGTCGATCACGATTCGCGAGACGCCCAGACCGAGTTGACGCGCCACGGAGAACTTGCCGCTCGAGTTGGCGGATGGGGTAATCGGCTTGCCAGCCACCGAAACCGGGACGCTAGGGGCGGTGGAGGCGTTACCACCGGGTGCGATGGGTGCGACCGGGGGATTGGGTGCGCTCGGTGCGGATGCGGCGGCGTCCGCCGTGGAAACCGCCGGCGGGGGCGGTGCGATCGGTGGAGCGGGTTTCGTCGGCACCGAGCGTGCGGTCACCGTGCGCGCGACCGGAACCGCCGGCAGCACGATTGAGGGGCGCGCGAGCGCCTGCATGGATCCCACGGCCAGCACGGGCACCGTCCTCGATTTGAGAACGAATGGGGCGACGCGATTGTTGCGCGCAACCGGTATCGCGGGAGCGTTCACGACAGGTGAGATCTGCGGATTCGGAATGATGAAGGGAGCCGGTGCCAGCGGCGCGATGGACGCAAGATGCCCGACGGTGGCCACAGGCTTCGGCGCGAAGCTGCGCGCAACGAGAGCGGCCTGCGCGCGCGGCCTGGGCGGGGCAGAAGACACGCGTTCGGCGTCGATCACGATGCGATACGGGTTGTAGAGCGTAAAGACGCTGTACCGGCTGACGTTCTCGAGATCGAGCACCACACGAGTGGTGTTGTTCGGATGCCGTCCGAGCCTGATGTGGCGCACGATATCCGAGTCGTAGCGGAACGTCGCATCGACCAGCGACGGAACGGTCCGGGTGCCTTTCAGATCGAAGAACACGCGCGACGGTCCCTCCAGGCGCTCCTGATAGAACGGCACCTCGCGATCGAGCTCGAGCGTGATCCGCACGACGTCCTCGAGCACCGTGCGATGGACGGCACGCACCACCGTGTCGGTCGCGGACGGAGCCGCCACCGAGGGCGCCGCGGTCGCCAGAGTGGGCATCGCCGCGATCGACTCGATCTGACCGGGGGTCCTCCCCTGGAATGAGCTGTGCGGATACTGATCGCGAAGCCACTGGAGCAGCTGAACCGCGCGGTACTTGTCGCGTTCTTCACCGAAGCGCCGCCACGACTTCGCCGACAGATTGCCGGCCTGCCACAGCGCGTTGTCCGCCAGCCCGTTTGTGCCGTAGCGCTGAACGAAGCTCCAGTAGCGATTGATCACGACGCGAAAGTCGTCCGGCGTGGCGCCGGCCGACTCCGACACAAGCTGTTCCTGCTCGACGAGCGTTTCGTAGCGCGCAGCGGCGGCCGTCCTCGGCGCGGATGCGCCGCCCGATGGTTGCTGCGCGCGCACGTCGACCGACGCGAGCGCCAGACACGCCGCCGCGCAATATCTAGCGAAGCTGTGCGTCCACTTCATCGAAATACGCCTTATCCACCAATACTTCGCGCGGCTTGCCGCCAACACCGGGCGATACGAGGCCGTCCATTTCCATCATGTCGACGAGCCGTGCCGCGCGGCTGAAGCCAATGCGAAGCCGCCGCTGCAGATACGAAATCGACGCCTGCCCGCTCGTGACCACGATGCGTGCGGCTTCATCGTACAAGTCGTCCTTTTCCATCTCGACGGCGTCGAGCTTCTTCTCCTCGGCCGTAATCGACGCGTTGTATACGGGCTTGCCCTGCTTGCGAAGGAAGCTGGCCAGCCGCGCGCTCTCCTGCTCCGAGATGTACGGGCCGTGCAGCCGCACGGCACGCGACGAGCCGGGCGGCATGAACAGCATGTCGCCGCGGCCCAGCAGCTGTTCGGCGCCGTTGCCGTCGAGAATCGTTCGAGAATCGATCTTCGACTGCACCCGAAACGAAATGCGCGAGGGAAGATTCGCTTTGATGAGCCCCGTGATGACGTCCACCGACGGCCGCTGCGTCGCCAGCAGGAGGTGCACGCCGACGGCGCGCGCCATCTGTGCGAGACGCGCGATCGATTCTTCGACGTCGCCGCGCGCGACCATCATCAGGTCCGCCAGCTCGTCGATGACGACGACGATATAGGGAAGCGGCAGCAGCAGCTGCTCGTCGGTCTCCTGGGCCGCCTTGTCCTTCGCCTGATGCGCGGCATTGCGATTGAACTGCTCGATGTTGCGCACGCCCGCTTTCGCCAGCTGCTTGTAGCGCTCTTCCATCTCCTTGACGGCCCATCGCAGCGCGTTGACGGCCTGCTTCGGATCGACGACGACGGGCGTCATCAGGTGCGGAATGTCCTCGTACATGCCGAGCTCGACGCGCTTCGGGTCGATCATGATGAGCCGCACCTCATCCGGTGTCGCCCGGAAGAGAATGCTCGACAGCATCGAGTTGATCGCCACCGACTTGCCGGTGCCCGTCGATCCGGCAATCAGCAAGTGCGGCATCGTCGCGAGGTCGGTCATGTATGGCTCGCCGTGGATCGTCTTTCCGAGGGCGAGCGTCAGCTTGGATCCCGAGCGCTGGTACATCTCCGACTGCAGGAGCTCGCGAAGCGAGATCTGTTCGCGCGTGTGGTTGGGAATCTGGATGCCGACCGTCGATTTGCCGGGAATGCGATCGATCAACACCGATTCGGCCTGCATTGCGAGGCACAGGTCGTCTGCGAGGCTCGTGATCTTGCCGTATTTCACCCCTGCATCCGGCTTGAACTCGAACGTCGTCACCACGGGACCAGGATGGATCTGGGCGACGGCGCCCTCGACGGAGAACTCGCGGCATTTCTCTTCGAGCAGGCGAGCGCCTTCCATCAGCTCGCGCTCGTCGATCTTCCGCTCGGTCTTCGGCGCGTCCAGCAGCGACAGCGGGGGAATCGTGAACGCGCCGTGCCGCTTCGGAGGCCGCGGCTCCGGATCGGGCAGCGGCAGCGGCGGATTCTCGAGCGTTCTCGGGCGTTTCGCCATGACCGGCGGCCGGCGCTCCTCGGCGGGCCGCCTGTCTTCTTCGAGTGCGCTCGCACGCGCGAGCGGAACCTCGGCCGGCTCCCTCGGGGCGGCGACGATCGGCGCCGCCTTCTCGGCTTTCTTCGCCTGTTTCGCCAGCAGCGCCTGACGCTGGCGCATCCGGCGCCGTTCGTCGAGCCAGCTGCGGAGCGCGCCGAAGATGCGCGAGCCGCTGGATCGACTGACCTTTGTCGCGGATGAGAACATCCGGCCGAGCGAGAACTGGGTCGATAGCACGATTGCGAGAAACAGGAGCGTCAGAATGACGATGATCGACCCCGTTCGATTCAGGTATTCCGCCATCCACGACGCGAGCCACTCGCCCACGTAGCCGCCCGCGCGGAACGGCTT
>JGI10216J12902_100623047_pt1 | contig 13553 bp, 11 predicted proteins | sample KanNatreferecore_FD_12902 | JGI IMG/M metagenome (IMG submission 12902)
TACAAAAATCAGCGAAAGGAAGCACAGGCAAACATGTCGCCGGGAGATGTGGCCGCAGCCAACGCTCCCTGGCATGACCCCGCTTCGGAGGAAAGCAAACAGAAGAAGTCCTGGATCGAAATCGAGCTCGTAGATGAGAAAAACAAGCCGGTCCCGGGCGAAAAGTACCGCATCACTCTTCCCGACGGGACTGTGGTCGCTGAAGGCGCTTTAGACACCAAAGGATTTGCGCGTGTTGATGGCATCGACCCAGGAACTTGCAAGGTTACGTTCCCGAATTTGGACAAGGATGCGTGGAAGCCGAAATGAGCGAAAGCAAGAAACATGATGCGTGAAGAGTAGGCAATCGTTGTTCATCGATCACGCATCACGTTTCACGCTTTAGGTGTAGACGGAGAACTCAAAATGCCCCCGGCAGCCCGAGTGACGGATATGCATGTCTGTCCGATGGTCACTGGCGTGGTTCCGCACGTCGGCGGGCCGATTCTTCCTCCGTGTTGTCCTACGGTCATGATCGGCTTTCTACCCGCGGCGCGGGTGACCGACATGGCCGTATGTGCCGGTGGCCCAGACGTCATTGCGATGGGATCGACGAGCGTCATGATCGGCTTCCTTCCAGCGGCTCGTCTCGGCGATATGACTGCGCACGGGGGTGTGATTATTCTAGGCTGCCCAACCGTGATTATCGGAGGGTGAAGGGGCGCCTCCTCCCAGCTACAAAGGCGATTCGAGCGTGTTTCGCGGAGCGCCGCTGCCCGGCCCAAGCCAAAGGCAATCTTCGCGTCCCGTGTGTACGAGACGCCAGAGATTGAACGCTCGGGATACCTCCAGCCTGGATCTTCAGCTTCTTGGTCTTTCTGAAGCGACTTGCGCACCAATCGAATTACATCCGATGGGACAAATTCACATTGTCGAAGCAGCAGAGCACCTGGCAGGAATTGCGGCCCAATTTGGATTCTCGAACTTCCGAACGATTTGGGATCATCCGGAAAATGCGGAACTCAAGAAGTTGAGAAAGAATCCGAATGTGCTGTTTGCTGGGGACCGGTTGTTCATTCCGGAACGCGATCTCAAAGAGGAGGCGCGTCAAACCGAAAAGCGTCACCGTTTCGTTGCGTCGATTGAAGCGCTCGAGCTCCACGTAAAGGTGCACGACCAGGGGTTTCAGCCGATCCATGGCGATGCGGTTTTGGCTACGGAATCTGATGAGACGCCTATGGAACAAGAGGGTGATGTCTTTCAGGCTCCGATACGCCCTGAAACCAAAATCGCCGTACTGGATTTCCCGCTGCCACAGGGGGGACGTCAGCGGCCGAAAATTCGCGTTCAACCCGGCCGTTTGGATCCGCTGGAAACCCTTCCAGGACAACAACAGCGGCTCAGCAACCTTGGCTATTTCGCAGGATTTGCGAGGACCACGGCCACAGATCCGAAGAAAGTTGATCCGCAGTTTCGATGGGCCGTGGAAGAATTCCAGCGCGACCACATGGGCCCGCAACAGGTCGATGGTGTGCTTGGGCCAGTGACCTTGAAGAAATTGAAAGAAGTCTACGGCTGCTGAGCAGCTGTTGAAAGCGAAGGATGGCAGACGACTCGGTTCGGCAGGCGATCTCAATCGACATTTCAGACGAAGGACTCGCAGCGACTCATCCGCTAAACATCGAGTTTCCCCGCGCCGTGGCACCGGCGCAACCCGGCTCGGACGAACACAACAGCCTGCGTGATTTCCTGGTTGTTGTCGGCTGTGCCATGTTTCCCGACGTCACTTTCCAGTTCGACTCTTCCCTGGTGGGGTCCGAAGTCCGAAAGGCCACCCGGCGCCTCGCGCTTTTCCGGGAGGAACTCAAGGACTTCGAAGGCCTTCGAGATGGCGAGGAAAAAGTGTTTCCCCCGATTGCCTTGTTCGGTCACGCCGATCCAGTCGGAAAGATCTCATACAACAGCAAGCTTTCCGGCCGACGCGCGCTATGCATCTACGGAATGTTGCTCCACAAGGTCCAGATTTGGGAGGAACTCTTTAAGGACAAGAGCCTGCCAGGGGACATTTGGGGAGACGACGAGTTCAATACGATTCTTGACGAAGTCGGATTCGAGCCGGAACTCCCCAGGGATTCGGACGATGAGGTGAAGCGCAAACAGATCCTTGCCAGACTGAAGAGCAACCCAGCCGACCGTGCCAAAGCGTTTTCCGACTATATGGATGCTGTTTGCGTTCAGGATGATGGGCTCGGAGGCGATATCCCGTTCGTCCTCAAGGAAACTGATTTCCTCGACCGAGGCGAGCGTGAGGACCATAAAGGAGCAGTTCAGGGTTGCGGGGAGTTCAATCCTGTCCTCATTCTGTCTAGAGCGAAAATGCAGCGATTCGAACGTACCGGTGACAAGGAAGGACGCAACGCCGCTAATGAGCCCAACCGACGCGTGCTGGCGTTTCTCTTCAAGCCCGGCACGCGCATCGTCCCGGCCAAATGGCCCTGTCCCAGTGTGAAACAGAAGACCCCTGAAAACACTTGCAAAGACAGGTTGTGGAAGGACTCCGACAAACGACTTGCCCCTGATCCGACTCCGGACGAGAAGAATGCAAAAGACCGGGCGTTCAAGGAAACGGCTGACACCTTTGGATGCCGCTTCTACCATGGTTTTGGGCAAAACTCCCCTTGCGAGGGAACTCTCAAGCTGTGGGTCCTTCGGATTGGAATCGATGACGATGTCAAGAAGGATGCTCAGGGCAAGGAGGTGGAAGATGAAAAGGGCCGCACCACTTTGAGCCATCCCCTTGCGCGCAAGCGCTACATCTGCGAGGTGAGCAAGGATCCGGGTGCACCCATCGTTCGTGGTCGCACGGATGAGAAGGGGGGAATCCGTCTGCCGGTGTTCGACGAGCGGACAACGATGTCGTTGAAGCTGGACGCGAAATCACTCCTGGATCCTCAGGATACCAAGGCGCGCAAGGAAGCTGAAGCTGAGACTGACGAGCAGGAGTTTATCGAACTCGTATTGCGTGGGGGCGAGCTTCTCCCGCTCCTCGAGTTCAGCGATACGGGCTTCAACAGGAAAGCAGCTTTTCAGCGCGTTTCGAATCTCGGGTATGGTCCGGCGGAACCTATCGACAAATGGAAGAAGGAAGATGAAAAGGAAGCAATTGCCGCATTCCAACGCAAACACAAGCTCGAGGAGACGGGTGACTTGAACGAGCCGACCGTGCAAGTGATTCGAAAGGTACATGGAAGCTGACGAGAATGGCGACACTCGATTTCAGGAATTGGCCGGAGGACAAACAGGAGGATCGAAAGCCATTCAATCGGCTGATGCCATTCCATCGCATCCGCGTGCCGGCGAAGCAGATTATTCTGCCGGTTGGACCGACGCCGTCCAATCCGAATGCCCCCGTGCGAGCGAAAGTTATTTCCGGGGATGGGTACAGCGCAGGGGCGCGCTCGACAAAAGACTACGACGCCAAGTTTGGCGAGGATCTTGGCAAGGACCTTGCCGATCTGGTGGAGAACGTCTTCCCTCCGCTGAAGGCCATCGGTGCCATCAGCAAAGCTACAGGCACATTTCTTGCGGCTCTAATCCGGTTTATCCCAGGAGAAGGAGCAAAGAGAGTGGCCGACGTGATCGATGGCTTTGATCCGCTCGTCGAGCTGTTCAAGCTCATCGGGAGGAACGTTGACTCCCTTCTCGTAGACTCATTTATCCGATCGATTCCGGCCTGGGTGCCGACCTTTGACGAAAAGATCCATCCGGATATCCAATTCCTGGAGCTGGACGGGATACTGGTTCGCAGTCACCAACGAATCGACTCCGTCCCCTTCTGGCAGTGGCATCGATGGTACGATTGGCACTTTGCTGTCTGTCCCTCTCCCCTATTTTCGGAACTCGTTGGATTCGGGAACGTCCATCGCGACGATGACAACACTTTGGGCGAGCCTGAAGGATCAAAGTTGGTGAACTACCACAAGGAGGGGCTTCCTGCGGGCGCGACCATCTCTGCCCTGGCCATCGCCGATTGCGAATGGGACATCGGAGCCATTGGGTTGCGGTCTGGGCCCCAGAAGAAGGATCCAGGCACCGAAGATCGATTTCCTGTCTTTTTCAATGAGTTGCAACCCCGGAAATCTCATGACTGGTGCTGGCCAATGGCGGGTATGTTCTTCTGGGCGACGGGTCGATCGGTGTACGATTGCACCCACGCAACCGCAAACAAGGGACGTCGCACGAAGAAAGCCGACCGAAAGCCTCAGGGTGCGCAATTCTCAGAGTCGGAGCGTCTCGATCGGGGAGTTCACCTGAACCAACTCCACCCTCTGAAAGCCGTTGCCACCGCGCGTTGGGAGGCATTCAAGTTCAAAGAGAACCCAAAACCAGTTCCGGCGATCCAGTTCATGTTTTATGCGAACACGCATCTGAGTTCCGCAGGCTTTTTCCGTCGCCCAGCGAGTTCGCAGGACCCCGAAACCTTGGCTCACCGATCTGGGTTTCCGGCGCTCAACGATCAGGACTATCAATTCATCGTTGACCTGCCAACCGCATTGGTAACGAGAAAAGCCGAATATCCAATTGGCCATACCCCAGAGTTCGCGTTGAACACGTTGGTTTTGCAGCCAAGGCTGGTGATCGATGCCAATTTTGAGCCATTTCAGAAGGAGGGTCCTGGCGGAACCGGCGATGGGGTCATGGAAGATTCGGACGATAGGGATCGCAATGAACGCACGAGCACCAAGGCTCCAAGGCCTATCGTGGAGCTTTTTGGCGCGAAGCCAAACGAACCGCCGCGCCAGGCCCTCGTTAAGATACCCTTGAAAGGGAACCTCTCCGAGGAGGTGAACTCCTATGGCGTCCTCCTGTCAATGGGATGGTTCGATCCCGATGCGTTGCAGGTCAAGAAAGTAAAGAAGGTCACCGTCACGCTTGTTTCAATCCAGCCGGCCGCTCCTGGATCCGACGCGAAGTGGAACCTGAATATCGGCGTAAATGGCCGGTGGTTCAATCTTCGCTTCGATGCCGGTAAAAGCGGGAATCCAAGTATTCAACTTCAGGATGTTGCCGGCGGGCCTGTAGCCGTCGAGATGTTGCTGGCGGATGAAGACCTGATCATGGTTTCTGCTCATGGGATGGAAGAAGATCCGTTCGACGGAATAGTGCGGCTGCATCCTGAGTTCCCAGCACCTCAAAAGCGGCCGCCAAAGAATCCTCCTCAGGTGCCTTCACCTCAGGAAATCCTGGACGATCCGAAGAAGATCGGAAAGTTTAAGGCGGATTTGTTTGCCCGGTTAGGCGTATTGAAAGACAGGCTCCTTCGCCATGCGGCCAACGTTGTTGTGCCGACCGGTACGCCAGATCCCAGGACCGGGGTTCAGCCTTCGACAACGATCATTGTACCGATGGTGGGAAAGGAGATCGAGTGGGACACGGACATCGACACGGATGACGATAGCCGCGCATCACTTACCGCTCGGGCGATGTTCCTTCGCCTTGCGATCGGCAATCGGTTTGACGCCAATGACTTGCTTGGCATGCTGGACCCCAATTTGCCTGACCCTACGCATAAGAACCCTCCCGAGCCTCGCTCACAGGACGCCACAGACACTCCCAATCCGTTGGTCGTTGCTGACGTGGTGAAGGAGGTTGGAGCCGGAGGTGTGAAAAACTGCCAGGTGAGTGCGTACGCCTCAGAGGTTGTAGGCCGTATGGGAGCCATGGCCTACAATCCCCAAAAACCGGACTACACGCTCTCCTATCAAGTCAAAGTGGAGGACCTTCCGGAGGACGAGTGAGGTCCCCACTGGAGCCATCTTTTCGTAACGTTGCTGGAAGTTGCCGGACAAGGCTACTCTTTCCTGCTTTTTCACTCCAGCTTGGGAACACGTCACCATATGTCAAGGCACATCGTTGAACAAGGTGAGTATCTGTCGCTGATTGCGCGAAAGCATGGATTTTCGGACTTCCATACCATTTGGGATCATCCTGAAAACGCCAAGTTGAAGCAGCAGCGTAAGAATCCCAATGTACTTTTTCCGGGAGATCAGCTGTTTATTCCTTCGCGTGAACTTAAGGAGGAATCGGGCTCCACAGAGAAGAAACACATCTTCAAGACAAAGCAGGTAAGGCTGATGTTGCGTCTGGTTCTGGAGGACGCATACTTTAGCCCGATTGCTGATGCGAAGTGCGAATTGACCGTCGAAGGGCAACTGTTCAAGTTGGTCACCGATGGAGATGGAAAACTTGAAAGGGAAATCCCAGCCACAGCTCGAGAAGCGACGATTGTTGTCAAAGATCCAGTGACACCCCTCGACGATAATGTGATTCCAATTAAGATTGGTGAGCTTGACCCAGTTGACGAAGTCTCAGGACAAAAAGCGCGGTTGAACAATCTGGGCTATCTAGCAGGTCCTATCGACAAACATGATGAAGCTCTCTTCCGGTCTGCTGTGGAGGAGTTTCAATGCGAACACATTGGCCCGTCCGAAGTGGATGGGAAATGCGGGCCAAAGACCCAGGCCAAGCTCAAAGAGATTCACGGCTGTTAGGAGTACGGGTGCTCGCGGCAGGACCTTCGAGAACTCACCGCAGCGTCTTATGGCAGACACACGAATCCTCGGTCCAGAAAGAATCCTTCCGACTTGAAAGGGAACGGATCGGGCTCAAGCAGACATGCGGTCCTTGCGGACCCAGTTAGCGAGGAGTACGCCCTTTAAGCTCGGCTAAACAATCTAGGCTAGTGAAGAGGAGAATTAGGTGATGCTTGTGTTAGCGATTGGGGGTCTTCAATCTGGCCTCCTGCCTTGCTCGTGAATAGCGTTTACGGGCCTCAGGACTTAACAAGAGCAAAACAGCGGATGTTATTGAAATGAATGACTCTACGACCTCGCCATTCATAGCCGTTACGGTCGGCGGCATCGGCGCCTCTCATGTTCCGCTCCCCGCGTTGCGCGTCCTGGCGGGGCCGGCCACCGGTAATGAGTCGAACCGCATCCGCTCCGCGATCATCCCCCTTGCCTGCTGGGCATTGGGTGACATTCGCTTCACCTTCGATTCCTCGTTCGTGATTCCCGAAGCCCGCACGGAGTTCCAGGTGCTAGCGCAGTTGATTGCAGAGCACCGGGAGAAGTCTCCTGCTGGACCAGCAGGAAAGAAACTTAGGCCGCCACCGCTAAGCATCTTCGGCCACGCCGATCCGACGGGCAATGACGACTACAACAAGGCATTGAGCGGACGGCGGGCGGCAGCGATTTATGGCGCGCTGACCCGAAGGACCGAGGTATGGGAGGATCTGTTCAGCAATAAAGGTTCATTCGCTCAACCCGCGCCGGGAGACGTGTGGGGGGATCCCGCTATCCAGTCGATGCGCACGGCTCTGAACCGGGCGGAAAGCGGGAAAACCACGGCAGCCCAGCGCAAATCCCTGTTCCTGGAGTACATGGATTTTCTGTGCGTCGACGATCAGCTCAAGCCCTTTCAAATTGATCCTGCGGAGGGCTTTCTTGGTCAAAGACGAGATGCCTCGGGCAAGGGAGACTATCAGGGTTGCAGTGAATTCAATCCCATACTGCTGTTGTCTCGCGCCGACAAGCAGAAGTTCGACCAGGAGAAAGACCACACGAGACGGGACGCCGCCAATGCCCCCAATCGTCGGGTCGTAGTGCTGCTCTTTCGTCCTGGGAGTAAAATCACGCCGACCCTCTGGCCCTGTCCCCGCGCCAAAGAGCCGACGGCAGCGTGTCGCAAGAGATTCTTTTCCGACGGTGAGAATCGCCGCAGCAATCAGGAGAACAAGCGCGAGTTCAAGGATAAGGAGGATACCTTTGCCTGCCGGTTCTATCACCGGCTGTTGACGCGTTCCCCCTGCGAGAGAACCAAACACCGCGAGGTGTTCCGCTACGGAATAGAGATCGGCGTAAATTTCCCCTGGACGGACGAGGCGAAGCTCCGGATCGTCAGCGAGGACGGGAAGCAGGAGAAGCTGTTCGCCAAGAACCAGGGCGTGCAGGCCGGGACTCACCGGATGTTCAGCTTCGTCGAAGTCCGCACAGGCGTGAAATACAAGGGGTCGATCCTGGACAGAAAGCAGGAGATCGAGGTATTTGGGTTTGTGGATTTGTCGAAGGTGATAGCCCCGGACGACCCGCTGGACGTGTTGCCCCCACCGCAACCACCAGTGGACAAGGTCGGCCCCGACCCCGGGAGCGCGCCGCCGTCGGTGCTGATCGGGCCGCTGACAGACATCGACGAGGAGTCGGTCGCGGCGTCCGTGGACGACCCGACCGACCCGCAGCTGAGGGTGCCGTTCTGACTGCGATTCCCTGGAGCGCCCTATGGCCGATCCGCAATTGTTTCTTGTCGCTAAGGTGCTGGACACAAGTTATGGGGTCGTCGATGGTGTGAAGGTGTTCGCCTCCTTCGATGGCAAGGACAAGATTCAGATGACGCCGGGCAGCTTCGGCACGCACAGCTTGCCGTTCATCACGGCGGCTACCAAAGTTCGGATCACAATCGACCACCCGGGGTTCGTGTCAATCGACCAGACGCTGAAGGTCGACCGCCAGGCTTTCACGTTGGCGTTCGACAACCCTGCCAGCAACCCCGAGGGCCCCCAGGACATCAACGTCCGCAACGTCGCTGCCCACAACCGTGATTCCAACGACGGGATTAACCTGGAGGTCTACCCGATCCTCAACCGCCTGTTCGACGGTGAGAGTCGAGTCAACGGCGTGAACTTCACGGGCAAGGCGGACCTATCGCTCAAGAACAAGGGCATCAGTCTCATCAAGACGCCGATCCTTGACCCCGGTCCCAACGCGGTGATCCTCAGTATCCCGGAGAACGTCACGCCCAAAGGGAAGGTGTTTTTCGCACAGCGCGTCACCGACACCGCTCCCAAACTGTTGGCCATTTTCGTGCCGCAGAACATCATCGACTCGCTTAAGAACCAGTCGCGGGACAAGGCGGCGATCACGCTGCCTTACCACCTGTTCTTCCCACCGCTCATCGCCGGGGACCAGGCCAATCCCAAGAAGTTCAGCGGGGACTACCCACTGAGCCAGGATTACGTGAACCACGTTGAGAAGTACATGTTCCTGGAAGTGACCAGCGGCGCGGGCGAGGCGTTCATGGGCAAGACGCTGATCAACCAGAGCGAGAGGGGCGCGAAGCACCCAATCCTGATCTTCCCCGTTGGGGGGCTCAAGGCACAGTTGGGTGACCTACCCACGCCGCAGAACATCAGGAACCTGCTGCTCGACATCAACTATTGGATCCAACGCATGCTGAAGGTGTCGTTCCCGCTGGTGCCGGCGCCTATCGGCAAGCTGGCGCTGTCGGCATTCAGCGCGGGGATCCGGAACATGGTCCCGCTGTTTGCCACGCTGGCGGCCAACTCGCCCGACGTATCTGCGCAGCGGGTCTTCCTCGACGACATCCTCAAGGAGTTGTACGTCTTCGACGGTGTATTCGCCGGTCCCACGGGCAAGGCCGAGACGCAGGACTTCTGCCGGGCAGTCTTGAAGAAGTGGTTCAGCGGAGGCAAGGACTCGAGGGTGCTGCGGGTGTATACCCAAAGCGGGCAGTGGATGGACGAGTTGGGCACCGCGATCGCCGCCAAGCCCACCGTCACTGGCCCTTTCGGTTCCAAGGAGATCGAGGGCCCATCCGGGACGGTGCTGCTGATCCCGCGCGACTTCTGGCGTAACCTGCTGTTCAAGCAGGACCCAGGCTTCGAGACCCGTAGTAAATCTATTGCTGCGAAAGCGGCAGGCAAGCTGTTGGCGGCGGGGAAGATCACCAAAGAGCAGGTCCCCGCGGAGACGGAGAAGGCGCTCAACGCCATCATCTACAAGGTGGGCCACCAGATGATTCCTGCCAAGTTCTGCGAGCACGCTGTCACCAACTCCAAGATGTGAGGCGGCCATGGACAAGCACACGGTCGCCGAAGGCGACTGCATCCTGAGCATTGCTAACCTGCACGGATTTCTGTGGGAGTCGGTCTGGAACCACCCTGCCAACGCCGAGCTGAAGGCCCTGCGGCAAGATCCCAACGTGCTGTTGCCCGGCGACGAGGTGACGCTGCCAGAGAAAGGCGAAAAAGAAGAGTCGCGCGGGACGGATGCGCGGCACAAGTTCCAGATCCGAACGAACCTGGCCAAGTTCAAGATCCGCATCTTGCTCGACGACCAGCCGCACAAGGATGCTCCCTATGAGCTGCGCCTGGCTAGCGGGGACGTGCGCAAGGGGAACCTCGATTTCGAGGGGTTCCTCACCGAAGAGATCCCCGCAGACGTCACCGAGGGGCAGCTGGTGGTCGGTCCGGCGAACGACCGCCTGACCTGGGGCTTGAAGTTCGGTGGGCTGGACCCAATCGACACGCCCTCGGGCGTCGAGCAGCGGCTGCTCCAGCTCGGCTTCGATTCGCAGAAGGACGCGAAGACGCGGATCAAGGCGTTCCAAAAGAAGCATCATCTCGATGAGACCGGCGAGGTTGACGCCAAGACCAGATTGACGTTGAAAGAGCAATACGGACAGTAAGGTGGGGGCGTTTGTGGCACAGGTTTCCAACCTGTGCGGAATTTTGTAGCCGTCCAACACGGTTTGGAAACCGTTCCACGGAGGACCTGCATGGCCCGCGCGAACGTCGCAAGACAGGTAGTGGGTTCACCGAACTTCAACACGCTCAACACGCGCATAGCTGTGATTAGGTTCCAGAAGGCCCCAGGGGAGATCCACGCCGCGCGAAAGATCACCGGTCTGGAATTCCGGGTCGAGGCGCAAGGCGACGTGATTCAGCAGGGTACGTCCGCGGACGGCGTGATTAAGATGCGCGTCCGTGGGGAGTCGTCAGATTTGCTTCTGCTGTTCGGAGGGCAGGTGGTGGCCCGTTACGAGGTGAGCATTGCCCTGGAGGAGCTTGACGAGACGCTATTGACTCACGGCCTCCAGCAGCACCTCCGGGCGTTGGGCTACCACATCGGTCATGGTGGCCCTGCAAAGGATGGGGTGATCGACGTCCCGGCGGAGCCTACGCCGCCGACCCCACCTCCGCCGCCCAAGCCGCAAGAAAACGCTCTGGATTTCGAGCGGTCGGTGCTCGATTTCCAAATCGACCAGTCCGACGACGGTCAGGCCATCGTGCCCAATGGCGACCCCACGGGCGTGACGACAGCGAGGATCTCGCGCGAAGCCGACATCTGATCTTGTTAGCGTGCCCACTTCAGTGGTGCACATCTCTTAGACGAGACAAGGCGCCCCATGTCCATCAAAGTCCGAGTGCGGTTCAAGAAGAAACAGATCATCGTCCCGGTTCGATTCCGACGGGCCCTGGAGTCCGAGCCGCCCGCGCTCGATCTGCCCGACGTGGATGAGAGGGGCTTCGCCATGGGCAAGCGCGAGACGACTTGGGGCGAGGCGGACATCCAGGGGGCGATGGTCGCGGTGACCACCGGCCAGACGGTCCGCGTGCGTGTCGTCACGCCGGACATGGAAGGGGAGGTGAACTCGGACGACGTAGACGCCGGCTTCCCCCCGCTGTTCGCCGTCAGCACGGACCCAAAGGTCGCGGAGGTTGTGGAACCGACCGGCGGGGGACCGCTGCCCGGCGGCATCTTCCGCCTCAAGGGAGTCCTGGATACCCGCAACCGCCCGGTCTCCATTCAGATCCACCTCGGCTCGCGAGACGGTCCGATCGTCGGTGAGCTCGAGCCGCACATCTTCAACCTGATGCCGCTGCGCTGCGCCGTCCACCGCGTGGAGATCAAGGGCGTCGGGCCCAGCGATTCCAGTGCCCAGCGCGTTGCTACGATGTTCGAGATGGCCAACGCAATCTGGAGGCACGCTGGCATTTCTTTCAGCCACACGATTCGCCCGAACATCATCCGGATCGCCGAGGCAACCACTGCCGGTGTCGTGACGGAGGGGCGCGGGCAATCCCTCAGCGGACCCAACGAGGTCTCTCCCATCGTCAACCGCCAGCCAGTGCCGCAGCATATCAACGTGTATTTGGTCGGTAAGATCGTGGTCAAGGGCAAGGATGGTCAGAAGGACATCGAGGCTGACGGACAGACGTTCGATAAGACCTTCCGCGGCAGCAGCATAAACCCGGGCATCCTGGTGTCGGAGACCGCCGACGGCCAAGCGCTGGGCCACGAGCTGGGGCATTTCCTGAGCTTGACGCACTCGGACCGCGGTGACGGAGACGTAGAGATCCGCAAGGACTTCTGGTCACGCCGTCGCCTGATGTTCAGCAACCGCGACGACGATAAACCGCGCCCGGCACACCACGCCGATCTGGGTTACGGTCTGAACAAGTCCGGCTGCATGATCACGGTCAAGCACGTGACGACGGATCCGAACGACGACGAGGTCGCCCGCGCCCGCCGCCGTGCAAAAGACCCGTTCTGACCATCACGCTGGCAACGAGGAGATTCGGACATGCCCGCCAACGACCTGACGGAACGGATCCTTCAGAAAGACTGGTCGATCCTCGGCCCGCCGCCTCCCACGTCGCTGAGCGCGGGTAGAGACGCCGCCGAGCAGGTCGGGTCGCTGGCCAAGCACCCCGACCGCGAGGTCCGCGAGCTGGCGTTGAATGTGCTGGGCGCCTTGGGCGGCCCAGTGGCGCACGCGGTGTTCCTGGCCGCGCTGAATGATTCGGACGAGATTGTACGCGCCCGCGCCTGCAATCTCCTGCATGCGCACCGAGACCCCGCCGACCGCCCGGTCCTGGAAAAGGAGCTGAAAGAGAATCCCGACGAGTACGTCCGCGAACACGCCGCCCTGATCCTGGGCGAAATGGGCGACCTCGCCGCCGTTCCGGCCTTGCGCGATCGTAAGAAGATTGAGTTGGACGAACACGCGCGATGGGGCATGACGCTGGCCTTGGCGCGATTGAAGGACCACGACGCAGTGGCGGCGGTCGAGCAGGCGCTGCACCAGGAGCAGGCATCCAAGCGGGCCGAGGCTCTCGAGGACTTCCGATACGTTGGTGATCCACGACTAGTGCGGGGGGTGGTTCTGCTGCTAGCCGACGAGCGCGACGCGGTGAACGTTGGCGGATCCCACGCACCCTGGTACATACGCGTTTGCGACGTCGCCGTCAACGCGTTGGACGCCGTGCTGAATCATCCGTTTTCCTTTAAAGTGGAGCGCGGTCAGCGATACACATCTCAGGAATTGAAGGATGCTGCCGAAATCGCACGCAGCAAGGCGTCCATAGCCCGGCCCGCGGCACAACCAGGAGTCTGATCGCATCCCAACTCCGAGCACAGCGCCGGCATCGCTACGACCGACAAGAGCGTCATCACGCCGATCGTGCTGAAGGGCTCGCACAAACAGCGCCAACTGACACAAATTAGTTAGCTTCTCAGCAGGGTGCGCTCCGCGTCGGTGTCTGGCCCTTTGAAAGTAAACCCGAACTGATCAAACCTCACCACATCCCCGCTGCGCAGTTCCACCTCGCCCACAACTTTCTGTCCATTCACTTTGGTTTCATTCGCGCTCTTTAGGTCCCGGAGATAAAACTTTCCCTTCTGGTAGCGAATTTTTGCATGTTGTCCCGAAACGGT
>JGI10216J12902_104185451_pt1 | contig 13549 bp, 13 predicted proteins | sample KanNatreferecore_FD_12902 | JGI IMG/M metagenome (IMG submission 12902)
CCGGCCGCAACAAGCGCGCGATCGAGGATCACTTCGACAAGGCCTACGAGTTGGAGACCGAGTTGAGCGCGCGCGGCCGCGACCAGATGCTGCAGCAGGTGCAGGACATCCTGCCCAAGCATGTGACCTGTTCCTACGTGCGGCAGTCCGTGGCGCTGGGGCTGGGCCACGCGGTGCTATGCGCCAAGGCGGTCGTACGCGACGAGCCGTTCGCCGTCATCCTGGCGGACGACCTGATCGACGCACAGCCGGGATGCCTGAAGCAGATGATCGAGGTGTACGACCTGCGGCAGCGTTCGGTGATCGCGGTGCAGGAAGTCCCGCGTCAGGACACCGGCAGCTACGGCATCATCCAGGGCGAACCGGACGGGGAGAAGCTGCTGCGTATGACAGGCATCGTCGAGAAGCCCAAGCCGGAGAAGGCGCCTTCGACGCTCGCCGTGGTCGGGCGATACGTTCTCGCGCCGGCGATCATGCGGCACCTCGAGCAGATCGAGCCAGGCACTGGCGGTGAAATTCAGTTGACCGACGCCATTGCCACCTTGCTGCGCGACGAGACCGTGCTGGGCTATCGCTTTGACGGACGCCGTTACGATTGCGGGGCGAAGCTTGGATATCTGGAGGCGAACGTGATGTTCGGGCTCAAGCACCCTGAGACAGCGGCCGAATTCAAGAGATTCCTCGAACGCCTCGCTGCGGATGGGATGTAGGACACGCCCTGATGCCTGATCGCGATTACGCCTGGCAGGTGCTGCGCGAAGCAGACCTGGTGTTCGACGCGGCCCGAGTGCGCGCAGCGGTCGAGTCGATCGCGCGCGACATCACCGCCCGCCTTGCAGAGGCCTATCCCCTGGTGCTATGCGTCATGGGCGGCAGTGTGGTGTTCACCGGTCAATTGCTGCCGCTGCTGCGCTTCCCGCTCGATTTCGACTATCTGCACGTGACGCGTTACGACGGCGCAACGCGTGGCGGCGCGTTGTCGTGGAAGGTGCTGCCGAGGCATCCTGTCGCGGGGCGGACCATCCTCGTGCTCGATGACATCCTCGACGAGGGCCACACCATGATGGCCATCCGCGAGCGCATGCTCGGCGAAGGTGCAAGCGCGTTTTACAGCGCGGTGTTCGCGGACAAAGACATTGCCCGACCCAAACCGCTGCAGCCCGACTTCTGCGGCCTGAAGCTCCCCGACCGCTATGTGTTCGGTTTCGGCATGGACGTCGAGGGCGCCTGGCGCAATCTGCCTGAGATCTACGCCTTGCGCGGCGGCTGAAGGCGCGCACCGACCGTTTTCGTCGCCACGGCGACCTGACCTCAATCCCACATCGAACATGCTTGGAATCATCGGCGGTACCGGCCTGACGCAACTGGCCAATCTCGAGGTCACGCGCCGCGAGGTGGTGCGCACACCATGGGGCGAGCCGTCGGGAGCCCTGACATTCGGCCGGATCAATGGAAGCGACGTGATATTCCTGGCACGCCATGGCTACGGCCACACGATCCCGCCACACATGGTCAACTACCGGGCCAACATGTGGGCGTTGCAGGATCGCGGCGCGACGCACGTCGTCTCGGTCGCTTCCGTAGGGGGCATCCGTGACGACCTGGGGCCCGGCGTGATCGCCGTGCCGCTTCAGATCGTCGACTACACCTGGGGGCGCAAGTCCACCTTCTTCGAAGGCGACGAGCGCGGGGTCGTGCACGTGGATTTTACCCACCCCTATTGCGCCCAATTGCGTGCGCGCTGCCTGGAGGCGGCGCGCCTCGCCAATCAGCCGGTGGTCGACGGCGGCGTCTACGCCTGCACCCAAGGTCCTCGCCTCGAGACAGCCGCCGAGATCGACCGGATGGAGGGTGACGGCGCGGACATGGTGGGCATGACCGGGATGCCGGAGGCCGGCCTGGCACGCGAGCTGGACCTGTGCTACGCCACCATCGCGGTGGTGGCCAATTACGCGGCCGGGCGTGCCGGAAGCAGTGAGGGCATCAAGATGGACGAGATCAATGCGACCTTGCAGACTGCCCTGGGCAAGGTGCGCCGGATCATCGATGAGCTGGTGGTGATCCATGCCGGTTAGGCCGGTCCTGCGCATGGGCGATGCGCGGCTGCTGCAGCGCTCGCGAGAGGTCGAACGTTTCGATACGCCGGAACTTCACCAACTGCTGGTGGACATGCAGGACACCATGGCGGCGCTCAGCGGGGCAGGGCTCGCTGCGCCGCAGATCGGCGTGCCGTTGCGGGTGGTGATCTTCGGCATGGCCCGCAACCCACGCTATCCGCAGGCCGAGCCGGTGCCCTTCACGGTGCTGATAAACCCGGTGCTGACCCCGCTCAACGAGAACCTCGAAGAGGGCTGGGAGGGTTGCCTCAGCGTGCCCGGCATGCGCGGCCTCGTGCCGCGCCATACAGACCTGCGCTATGAGGGCTGCGACCAGTCCGGCAACCGCATCGACCGCTTCGTGGCCGGCTTCCACGCCCGTGTCGTGCAGCACGAATGCGATCACCTCGATGGCATCCTCTATCCGATGCGCATCCGCGACATGCGTGCATTCGGCTTCCATGACGTGCTGTTTCCGGATATTCCTGACGCCGACGAGTGATCGGCGTCGATTTGCAAAATATTTCCTAAAGACGCGCAGCTCGCCTTCAAGATGTTGGGGGGAGCAGCCGTTTCTGTGTCTGCAGCGGCATCGCGTGCAATGCGCGAGAACAGTTTCATATCCCGCTGATTACCCAAGTTAAATGAGTGTTCAAGCGGCAAGCGGCAAACTTAAGCTCCGGCAGTTTTTGCCGCTATTCCGAGCATCACCGCGGTTTGAAGGCCTTAAGTGGCGAGGGGAACCGGTGTCGATTAACCCAGGAACTCAATCGAACCCATATCACGGTTAAGGAACAGGAAAAATGGCTCAGGTCATTAACACCAACATCGCTTCGCTGAACGCACAGCGAAATCTGAACACCTCACAGAGCGCGCTGTCGATCTCCCTGCAGCGTCTGTCATCGGGTCTGCGCATCAACAGCGCCAAGGACGACGCCGCCGGTCTGGCGATTTCCGAGCGCTTCACGTCCCAGATCCGCGGCCTGGATCAGGCCCGCCGCAACGCCAACGACGGCATTTCGCTGGCGCAGACGGCAGAAGGCGCCTTGCAGTCCGCCGGGGATATCCTCCAGCGTATTCGCGAACTGTCGGTGCAGGCAGCCAACGCGACCAACTCCGCTGGCGACCGCTCGGCACTGAATTCCGAAGTGCAGCAGCTCACCCAGGAACTGCAGCGTATCTCGACCACGACCGAGTTCAACGGCCAGCGCCTTCTGGATGGTTCGTTCAGCAGCGCGATCTTCCAGGTCGGCGCGAACGCCAACCAGACGATCACGGCGAACTCGGGCAACTTCCGCACGGCTGCATACGGAAACTACCGTATCGGCGCATTGGTGGCGGACAAGGAAACCGGCATCGGCGACCTGGTGAAAGGATCCATCAGCGCCGACGGCACGCAGACGAACCGTGCCCAGATGAGCCGGATCAACGCCGCCTCGTCGATCATCGACACCGCTGGCGCCATCGACCTCAATACCGCCTCCGGCACCACGACCGTTCGCTACAACGTGGGGGCGAGCGCCGCCGAGATGGCGGCGTCGGTGAACGCTTCCGATGCAGGTGTGCGGGCCTCGGCCGTGACCAACTTCGTGCTGGGCGGTGCGGCGGATCAGGCGGCTCCCGAGGCGGGCACCGCCACGACCGGCCGCTTCGCGCAGGGCAAGACCTACACGTTCTATCTGTCGAACGATACCAGCGACCCAACCGGCACGAACAAGCCATCTTCCTATACCACCGTCAGCTTCACCGTCGGCGGCTCCAAGGATGCAGCCGGTAACGACCAGGACGTGCTGAGCGCCGACCAGCTGAACTCGGCCGTGCAGGCTTTCAACGATGTCTCGGGGCGGACCGGTTTCACGGCACGCGTGGTCAAGACCGAGAGCGAGGACGGCACGAACGGCAATTCCTACGCGATCATGCTCAACAACGAGAGCGGCGCAGACATTCGGATCGCGGCTGGTGAGACCGACGACGACGTCAGCTTCGAAGACATCGGCGTGATCGATGGTGACTACACCAACACCCTTGGTGACGGTGCCGAAGCCACTGCCAGCACGGCTGTCATCAGCCACATCGCCGATGCGACGGTAGGTTGGGATGACGGCGAAGGCGACTGGGTCACCGGTCAGCTGATTCTCGATTCGGATCGTGCCTTCAGCGTGGACAGCAACAACGCAGGCAACATCACCGACTGGTTCACGGATGAAGAGGGCACCGGCATCAGCGCCGGCAGCCTGCAGGCTGTGGAGAAGATGGATGTTTCCTCGGTGGATGCGGCACTGCGCACCCTGGCGATCGTGGACTCGGCTCTGTCTGCAGTGAACAACCAGCGCGCTCGCTACGGCGCACTGCAGACCCGGTTCGAGAATGCGATCACGAACCTGCAGACCACCTCCGAAAGTCTGGCGGCATCCCGCTCGCGTATCCGCGACGCGGACTTCGCAGCGGAAACGGCATCGTTGACCCGTGGACAGATTCTGCAGCAGGCGGGTACGGCGATCCTCGCGCAGGCCAACGCGCTTCCTAACAACGTCCTGACGTTGTTGCGGTAAGGGTAGCCAGCGCATAGGTTGGGCAATGCCAGGGAGTCTGTGACGGCTCCCTGGTCCTCGTCCAGAACAGGCGAATCATGATTCGACACTGTTCGAAACTGATGCGGTGAAGACATGAAGCTAGACGCGCTTTCAAACTCGGTTCCAGCAATCAGTACAGGCTCGCCGTCCCAGACGCGCCAGCCCGTTCAAGCCGAGTCCCCACCCGTGGTCGAAGAACAGCCGCAATCTGCTCCAGTGGATGATGCGCAGGTGCAGCGCGCTGCGGAAGCGATCGACCAGAAGATCAATGCCATTGCTCCGAATCTGCGCTTCTCGGTGGACAGCGATACAGGGAAGACCGTAGTCAAGGTAGTGGATATCAGCACCGGAGAGACCATCCGGCAGATGCCCAGCGAGGAAGTGCTGGCCATCAGCCGTTCGATTGATCGCCTCCAGGGCCTGCTTCTCAACGGAGAGGGCTGAACTTCTCCGTACTGCGGCGACGACAGGTAGCCTACGGTCTAAAGCGTAGGATGCCTCGCGCCGATAAGTTCTAACTCTCCTCAAGGACACAGCGACATGGCGATTTCCGCTCCCGGGGTAGGCTCTAACCTGGACGTCAACGGTATCGTCACGCAGCTGATGGCGATCGAGCAGCGACCGCGCCTGCTCCTGGATGCAAAAGAGGCCGACTATCGGTCCAGGCTCTCGGCCTACGGCCAGCTGCGCAGTGCCCTGGCGGGACTGCAAACCGCCGTACGTGGTCTCAGCGATCCCGGGCGCTTCCTCAGCCGCACCGCGACCGTCGGGGACAGCACGATTGCGTCAGCAACGGCTTCGGCCAGCGCAACAAATGCGAGCTACGAGATCGCGGTCACCCAGCTGGCACAGCAGCAGTCGCTCAGCGTCGCCGGTCAGGCGAGTTCCACCGCAGCCATTGGCAGCGGTGCCACGACGACACTCACGTTTCAGTTCGGAACGATCAGCGGAGGAACCCTCGATGCGGGGAAGTACACCGGCGCGACGTTCACGCAGAACGGCACCGTGGCGACCGGCACGGTCAAGATCGATTCGACCAACAACTCCCTGCAGGGCATCCGCGATGCCATCAACGCCGCCAACATCGGGGTGACAGCGAGCATCCTCAATGTGGGCGGCACAGAGCCGTTCCGCCTCGTGCTGCAAAGTATCTCCGGCGGCGGAACGGGGAGCATGAAGATCGGCGTGGATGGCGATCCGGCACTCTCTGGATTGCTCGCCCATGATCCCGCCGGCGTCCAGAACCTGACCCAGACGATTGTCGGGCAGGATGCCCAACTGACTATCAATGGGCTGAGCGTCACCAGTCCTTCGAACACTCTGAGCGAAGCGATCCAAGGCGTGAAGTTGACGCTGGCCAAAATCGGCACGACCAGCGTGACGGTCGGGCAGGATGCGACCGGGGCACAGGGAGCGGTGCAAGGCCTGGTCAAGGCATACAACGATCTCGTCGGTCAGATACGCGAGTTGACCGGCGTGGATACCGAGAACAACGTCAGCGGACCGCTGGTGGGAGACAGTGCTGCGCGTACGATCCAGCGGCAGTTGCGCGAGGCCCTGTCTGGCGCCCTGCCGAACAACGGACAGACGGTCCGTGTTTTGTCGCAGGTCGGGATCACCTTCCAGAAAGACGGGACGCTTGCATTCGACAGCGGCAAATTCTCTCAGGCGGTCGCCACCGATGCGGCCGCCGTCGGTCGGCTGTTCGGCTCAGGTGGTTCTGCCACCGACAGTCTGATAAAGGTGGTGGGATCCGGCGCATCGACGCTGCCCGGTCAGTACGCCATCGACATCACCGAAGTTGCCACTCGCGGGCAGTTGGCAGGCTCTGCTGCCGCCACCCTGACCATCACCGCAGGCGTGAATGACACGTTGTCGCTCACGGTGGATGGAACGAGCGCAGAAATCTCCCTGACGGCCGGCACCTACACGGCGGCACAGCTCGCTGCGCAAGTGCAGAGCCTCGCGAACGCGTCCGGCGCCCTGAAGTCAGCCTCGGCTTCGATCACTGTCGCGGAAGACGCAGGCGTCCTGACGATCACGTCCAAGCGCTATGGTTCCGCATCGACTGTCACGGTGGGCGGCAGCGCCGCCACGTCGTTGTTTGGCGCGACCCCAACCGCTACGGCAGGCAAGGATGTCGCCGGCACGATCGGCGGGCTGCCTGCGCTCGGGTCAGGACAGAAACTGACCGGTGCGAGTGGGTCGGCGGTGGCCGGGTTGGAGCTCGAGGTCAATGGCGGGACGACCGGCACCCGTGGCACGGTGAGTTTCGCGCGCGGCTTTGCCGCGCGGATTGACGCGCTGCTGGAGGCCGCCCTCGCGTCTCGAAACGGCGCGATCGCCAGCCGCACCAGTGGAATCAACGAGACCATCAAGGCTCTCGACACCCAGCGTGAAGCCCTCGATCGGCGGCTCGCGCAGATCGAGCAGCGCTATCGCAAGCAGTTCGTCGCATTGGACCGCGCCATGAGCAGCCTCACCTCGACGAGCAACTTCCTGACTCAGCAGCTCGCACGCCTTCCCGGTGCGAGCAGCCAGTAAGTGACCTGCACTGATCAATCCGGAGACACCACATGAATACCCTAGCCGCCCGCGGGGCGGACCGATACGCGCGCACGGACCTTGAAACCGGAGTGGAAGCGGCGAGCCCGCAACGCCTGGTCATCATGCTCTACGACGGTGCGATCAGATCGATGATGCAGGCAAAGGCGGCGTTCGCCAGCGGAGACGTGAGCATGCGCGGAGAGGCGCTGTCGAAGGCAATAGCAATCGTCGACGAAGGCTTGAGCGCGGTCCTCGATCGTGAAGCGGGCGGCGACATTGCCGCAAATCTGGGCAATCTCTACGACTACGTCAGCAACCGGTTGCTCTACGCGAACCTGAGGGGGCACGAGGCCTCCATCGATGAGGCGATCAAGCTCATGACCGAGTTGCGCACCGCCTGGGAACAACTCGAACGCGACACGCGCCCGGAAGCGGCCGTTCAGCAGGCCCCGGAAACCGCGCGAGTGGCGGCACTGAGCTACGGTCGGGTCTGAAGTAGTGAACAGCTTGAGCGTGCTCGCGGCTTACGAGCACGCATTGTCGTTGACGCGCGACATGCTGCAATTTGCGCGCAATGGTGACTGGGACAATCTGGTCAAGCTAGAGTCCGATCGGACGCGAGTCATCGACGAGCTGCGAGTGCATGATGCGTCGCCATCCCGCGACTCCAGTGCCGGGCGGAAGCGCGAGATAATCACGGAGATCCTGAAGCTGGATGAGGAAATCCAAGTGCTATCCCAGGATTGGATGCATGAACTGCGAGACATCCTCGGCAGCGTCAGTACCGAACAGCGCCTGAGCCGAACCTACGGCCCCTGACATGTGCCTCGGACGAGCGCACGATGACGTGTTGACGCCCCAAACGCAAAGTAGGAGACTCGCCCGGACTGCAACCGAGCAGAAGCCTGGGAGCCAGTGTGGAGGGCGTCGTCGTAACTTGGCGCGAATTGATGATCGTGATCGCCGTGGCGATGGGCGTTTACGCTGCCGAGTTGATGTTGCTTCTGCGATGGTCGAAGTTCCATGGACACCGTTCCTGGTTCGGGATCTTCGACGACTCCAGCGGTGCGCCAAAGCTTCCCTGCATGGACCTCGAACTCCTGGAATTGCGCAAGCAGCTCTCGGACCTCGCGGGGGAAGTGGAGAAGTTGCGCAGCGGGGACAGTCGCGCCTCGTCGCCCTACAATCATGCGATCGAACTTGCCCGACAGGGGGCGACCGCCAGCGACGTCGCTGCGGAATGCGGAATCTCGAAAGGCGAGGCGGAACTCATCGTTGCGCTCTACCGAAAGCTGCGCATCTGATGCCGACACGGCGCCGTTCGAACTACGCGGCCACAGCAGTATCCTGGTAGACGCATCTCATGGTCGATCGTCTGCTTCTCGCCCAGATTCAGTTGGTGCGCGGCGCCCTGGACGGGCAGCTGCGCGCCGAATCCTCCCCCGCCGGGACATCCGGTGAACTGCCCTGGAAGCCAGGTGAGCGGGTTACCGCCACGGTCGAAGGCACCAGGCCAGGGGAGCGCATGCTGCTGAGGGTCGGCAACCATGTCTTCGATGCGCCGGCGTTTCCCTCAGTAGCGACTGGTCAGAAGCTCGATCTGATCTTCGTCTCCGCCTCCCCGCGAGCGACCTTTGCGTTGCCCGCGGCGACATCACCCTCGCCGCAAGCGCTCGATGCACCCGGGCAGGTGAATATCAGTGGTGCTGCGCGCCACCTTGAATCCGTGTTGGGTGCTTTGGCCGGCGAGAGCGCGCAACGGACTCAGGTGGGGAAGGCGATGCAGCCACTGATTCCAGCGCCACCAATCGACACGAAGACGCTTGCCGGCGCATTGCAGGAGAACGTCACCCGCAGCGGCATCTTCTACGAGTCCCATCTGGAGCACTGGGCGGAAGGACGAATTCCGCTCGAACGAATCCGCCAGGAGCCGCAAGGCCAGATTGCACTGCCCGCACGCACCGAGCACGCCAACGAGGCTGACACGCCGGTCGGGAGGGGCACGGCGCAAAGCGAAGGGGCGCGCGCTGCTCCACTTGCGTCTTCCGCGGACAATTTGGAACCCGTGCATCCTTCGGCCATGCCGCAGGTCAAGGCACAACTGGAGGCTCTTCAATCAGGCCAGGTTGTCTGGCAAGGCCAGGTCTGGCCGGGTCAGGAGATGCAACTCGAGATCGAAGAGGATCTGCACCCAGACCTTGCTGAAAACGAGCGTGTCTGGACCTCGCGCCTGCGTATCGCGCTGCCGCGGCTCGGGCTGGTCGAGGCAGTGCTGTTGCTGTCGGGATCGCACCTGCGTGTCCGCTTGGGTGCGCCCAGCGAGGGCGCTGCGACAGAACTCGCGCAAGGCCAGGCGCGCCTCGCCGAGCAGTTCGCCGATGCAAGGCTGAAGCTGGTTGAACTCGATGTCGACGCCGAATCCTGAACGATCGCCGCTCGCCGTCGCACTCGCCTATCACCAGGACGACGGGGCGCCGCGCGTCGTGGCCAAGGGGCGCGGCCAGATCGCTCAGGCGATCATTGAACGCGCGCGCGACGCGGGGGTGTATGTGCACGAATCCCCCGAGCTGGTTGCCCTATTGATGCAGGTGGACATGGACGATCGAATCCCGCCGCAGCTGTATCTGGCGGTCGCGGAACTGCTCGCCTGGCTCTACCGCGTGGAAGGAGGCGAGGCACCGGCCCCGCCGAAAGGCTGAGCCTTCCTAGCTGGTAGAGAGCTGCGCTATCAGGTCGCTTTCCAGTTTGATCACGTTGCGCGTCTCGCGCAGTGCCTCCCCGGTGACGACGAAGCTGTCTTCTGCACGCTCGCCCAGGGTATTGATCTTCGCAGTCTGGACGCTGATTCCATAATCGACCAATACGCGCGCGACGCTCGAGAGTAGACCGGGGCGATCGCCCGCGGTGAAGGACAGATACCAGGCGTTGCCGCGCTCGTCTGGACGGATGCTGACCTCCGGTGCCATGGGGAAGCTGCGCACGCGCCGACTCAATCGTCCACGTACCGGTGGTGGAGGCGGTGCGCCTTTCAGGAGTTGCGCGGTCAGTTCGTGCTCGACGTAGGCGATGATGTCCCGATACTCGCCCAGAGCGCGGGCCGGATCGAGAACCTGAAAAGTGTCCAGCGCGTAGCCTGCCGTGGTCGTATAGATCTTCGCTTCGGCGATGCTCAGGCTGGTGCGCTCGAAGAAGGAGCAGATCTGCGCGAACAGGTTCGGCTGGTCGGCCGTATAAATCAACACTTGCAGACCTTCGCCCACCGGACTCAACCGGGCTTTGACCACCGGAGTCCGGGTATCGACACGGTAGTTCAACAAGCGCGCATGCCAGGCGATTTCCCGCGCGTCATGGCGCAGGAAGTAGGGCGTGTCGAGGGTGCGCCAGAGCTTCTCGTGCGCACCCTCCGGCACCGCGTAGAGCCGCAGCTTCTGCAATGCAAGGGCTTGGCGCGCCTGCAGGCGGTTGCCCGCGGGATCGGTGTCGCCGCCGAGGAAGCGCCGTGTGGACCAAAACAGATCCTCCAGCAGCTTGCCCTTCCACGCGTTCCACACCTTGGGACTCGTTCCGCGAATGTCCGCGACGGTCAGAAGGTACAGCGCGATCAGGCGACGCTCGTTCTCCATGACGCGCGCGAACTCGGCGATCACTGCTGCGTCGGACAAGTCACGCTTCTGCGCCACCGATGACATATACAAATGCTGGTCGACGAGCCAGCCGACAAGCTGGGCGTCCTCGCTGCTGAGGCCGTGGTCGGTGCAGAACGCCAAGGCGTCTGTCTTCCCGAGCTTCGAGTGATCCCCGCCGCGGCCCTTGGCAATGTCGTGGAAAAGGCCCGCGAGATACAGTAGCTCGGGTTTGTCGAATTCACTGATGAGCCGACTGGACAGCGGATACTCGTGCGCCATTTCCGGCACGGCAAAACGGCGAATGTTGCGCACTACCATCAGGATGTGCTCGTCCACGGTGTAGACGTGGAACAAGTCATGCTGCATCTGCCCCACGATGCGACCGAAAACCGGCAGGTAGCGTCCCAGCACGTCATAGCGGTTCATCCGCCGCAGCGCGTGCGTCAATCCCTTCCCGTAGCGGAACATCCTGAGGAAGCGCGCCCGGTTCACCGGATCGGTACGGAAGCCTTCGTCGATGCTGCGCGCCGCACGCCACAGCGCGCGGAGGGTCGAGGCCTCGATTCCCTTCAGCTCCGGATGGCGCTGCATGAGCTCGAACACTTCCAGGATCGCGCGCGGATCGAGTTCGAACAGCTGGACGTTGCTGGCGGCGAGCAAATCGCCGTGGGATTCGAAGCGCTCGTTGAGCGTCCGGGGCTGCACCGGATACTGCGGCATGGCCGCACCGCGCAGGTTCTGGAGAATGATTTCGTTGAGCTGCGTGACCGCCCGTGCCGTGCGGTAGTAACGCTGCATCAAGCGCTCGGACGCGCGGCGAGTCTGCGTATCGTCGTAGCCTAGCTCGCGTGCGAGAGGGGTCTGCAGATCGAACAGGAGCCGGTCTTCCCGCCGCTTCGCCTGCAGGTGCAGACGAATGCGGAGATCCTGCAGTACCAGCTCTTGCCGTTCGATCTGCGCGGCTTCCAGGTGCGTGACGATGCCTTGATCCGCCAGCGCGCGCCAACTTCCACCTGTGCCGCAGGCGTTGCTGATCCATAGGATGTTGACCAGGTCTCGCAGGCCGCCCGGCCCTTCCTTCAAGTTCGGTTCGAGGTTGTAGGCGGTTTCGTGGAAGCGGTTGTGACGCTGCTGCTGTTCGAGAAGCTTGGCTTCGAAGAACGCTCGCGGGTCGAGCGAGGCACGCACTGCAACGAGAAACTCGCCGAACAATTCCTTGCTGCCGGTCACCCAGCGTGCTTCGGTGAGATTGGTCTGCACCGTTACGTCTTGAGCCGCTTCGCTCACGCACTCGTCCACGCTTCGCACGCTGTGACCCAGCTCGATTCCCACGTCCCACAATCGGCTGACGAGCATCGAGGCGGCCTCCCGCATGGCTTCGTCGGTCTCTCGCGGTAGCAGAACCAGGACGTCCACGTCCGAGTGCGGAAACAAGCCCTGACGACCGTAGCCGCCCACGGCGACCAGCGCAAGCTGCGGGGGAACCCTTCCGATATGCCAGAGTTCGCGCAGAATGCGATCTACAAGCGCGCTGTGGCGGGCCAGATAGCGTCGCGGATGCCCGCGTCTTGCGTAGTCGGCCTCGAGGGCGGCTCGTCCCTGCGCGAGGCGCTCACGCAGCGGCGCCAAGTCTGCCGTGGGGCTTAGATCAGATTCGGGCGCCCGCAAACGAGACGCCATGGTCGCTAGACCGCCGAAGCCGCTGGCTCGGGCGTGCCCGCGGAGTGCGTGAGGATCTCATAGCCCGATTCCGTGACCAGCACGGTGTGCTCCCATTGGGCCGAAAGGCTGTGGTCCTTGGTGACGATCGTCCAACCGTCCGCCAGCTGCCGGATGCCCGCCTTGCCGGCATTGATCATCGGTTCGACTGTGAACGTCATGCCGGCGTGAAGCTTCAAGCCCGTGTGCGGTTTCCCGTAATGCAAGACCTGCGGCTCTTCATGGAAGTTGCGCCCGATACCGTGTCCGCAGAACTCGCGCACCACGCTGAACCCGCTTCGTTCCGCGTGTGCCTGAATGGCGTGTCCGATGTCCCCCAGGTAAGCGCCTGGCCGAACACAGCCGATCCCACGCCACATGCATTCGTAGGTTGCTTCCACCAGCCTGCGTGCCTGAATCGAGGGCTCGCCTACATAGAACATCCGGCTCGTATCCCCGTGGAAACCATCCTTGATGACGGTGACATCGATGTTGATGATGTCGCCATGCTTCAATTTCTTGTTACCCGGCACGCCGTGACAGACGACGTGGTTTACCGAGGTGCATACGGACTTGGGGTAGGGCGGATAGCCGGGTGGGGCATAGTTGAGCGGGGCGGGAATGCACCCCTGCTCCCGGATCATGTACGTATGGCAGATCGAATCCAGCTCATCCGTGGTGACACCGGGCTTGACGTACGGTGTGATGAAATCGAGTACCTCGCTCGCCAGACGACCGGCGATGCGCATCTTCTCGATGTCGGCTGCGTTCTTGATGCTTACGGACATGGGGTCATGGCTGGGGCCGGGGCAGCATAGTAGATGGCTGCGCGTTCGGCAAACACAACATCCAGGGCAGGCGACCAGGATCGCTTCGCTGCATTTCGTGGCCCGAAACTTGATTCGGAAGGCCCATGGATGCGGGCTCGGCAGCGCTACGCCTGCTGCGAAACAAAGGAGGTGGCTCCCCGACCTGGGCTCGAACCAGGGACCTGCGGATTAACAGTCCG
>JGI10216J12902_100196419_pt1 | contig 13545 bp, 9 predicted proteins | sample KanNatreferecore_FD_12902 | JGI IMG/M metagenome (IMG submission 12902)
GTGTGATCTTCATTTTACTTATAGCTACGTTGAGTCAACTTTACATTTTCAAAAATCAGCGGCTCTTTGTGAACTACTTCCGGTTGGTTGTCACCAATGAACTGCCAGGCAGCAACGTAAGCAAACTCGTCGTCTTTACGCAATGCTTCGCCATCAGGGGTTTGTGATTCTTCCCTGAAATGACCACCACACGATTCGGTACGTTGTAAAGCATCGTCAACCATGAGTTCACCAAGTTCCATGAAGTCGGCTACACGCATTGCTTTCTCAAGCTCCTGATTCAACTCGTTTGCTCCACCCAGTACGTTAACGTTTTGCCAGAACTCAGCGCGAAGCTGCTGGATTTTAACCTTGGCTTTTTTAAGACCCTCTTCATTGCGCGACATGCCACAGAAATCCCACATGGTTAATCCGAGTTCACGATGGAATTGGTCTACAGTTTTTTTACCCCTGATACTTAGAAACTTTGAAATAGTAGAGTTCGCTTTTTCCAGCGCTTCTTTGAACTCGGGTCGGTCCGTACTTACTTTTTCGTAAGGAAGTCCGGCCAGATAGTCTCCGATTGTATACGGGATGACAAAATAACCATCGGCAAGCCCCTGCATCAGGGCACTGGCTCCCAACCGGTTCGCGCCGTGGTCTGAAAAGTTGCATTCGCCAAGAGCATACAGTCCTGGAATGGAGGTCATCAGGTTGTAGTCGACCCACAGCCCACCCATTGTATAATGAACGGCAGGGTATATCATCATCGGCACTTCATAAGGATTGTCGCCAGTGATCTGTTTATACATATCGAACAAGTTGCCGTACTTAGCTTCTATGACTTTTCGGCCATCGCGTTTAATGGCGTCCGAAAAATCAAGAAACACGGCCAACCCTGAGCCTACACCTCTGCCATCGTCACACATGTATTTCGCGTTTCTCGATGCAACGTCGCGCGGTACAAGGTTTCCAAATGAAGGATATTTCGTTTCAAGGAAATAATCCCTGTCTGATTCCGGAATACTTGATGCATCCTTAGCCTTCAATCCAGGACGTGCCGTTTTTGGCACCCATACCCTACCGTCGTTGCGAAGAGATTCCGACATAAGGGTAAGCTTTGATTGGTGATCACCGCTTACTGGTATACAAGTAGGGTGGATTTGCGTAAAGCATGGATTTCCAAACAAGGCTCCTTTTCTGTGAGCTCTCCAAATCGCTGTGGTATTACAGCCTTTTGCATTGGTAGAAAGAAAGAAAACGTTTCCATAACCACCCGTGCAAAGCAATACAGCATGAGCGCTATGAGTTTCTAACTTTCCAGTCACGAGATCACGGGTTACGATACCCCTGGCCTTCCCATCTACAATCACAACGTCAAGCATTTCCGTGCGCGTGTACATCTTCACTTTGCCGTTGGCGATCTGGCGATTAAGCGCGGAATAAGCGCCTAAAAGCAACTGTTGGCCTGTCTGTCCCCGTGCATAAAATGTTCGGGACACCTGCGCACCTCCAAAGGAACGGTTTGCCAAAAGACCTCCATATTCGCGGGCAAAGGGTACGCCCTGAGCAACGCATTGATCGATGATGTTTACGCTGACTTCAGCAAGGCGATAAACGTTTCCTTCGCGAGCGCGATAATCACCGCCCTTGATCGTATCATAAAAGAGACGTTGTACACTATCTCCATCATTCTGGTAATTTTTCGCTGCGTTGATTCCACCTTGTGCAGCAATGCTGTGAGCGCGGCGGGGACTATCCTGAAAGCAGAACGCCTTTACATTATATCCCAGCTCACCTAATGAAGCTGCTGCCGATGCGCCTGCCAGTCCGGTGCCTACTACGATGATGTCGTACTTACGCTTATTGGCGGGGTTTACCAGTTTCAGGTTGAACTTGTGTTTTTTCCACTTCTCCGCCAAAGGGCCCTCAGGTATTTTGGAGTCTAATTTCATTTGTCTCAATATTTATTCAAGGATACATTCGACTTCGTTGTTGAGTATAGCTATCACGTTGTCCACGTGCCTTTTAGGATGTTAATCAAGAAACATCCACACCGGAATGAGGGCAAACAAAGCCGGAACAATGATTGCGAATGTCTGGCCCACAAACTTGATCAACGGATTGTATTTCAAGTGATTCAAACCGAGTGTCTGAAATGAGCTGGCGAATCCATGCCATAGGTGAAAGGCGAGAATAGCCATGCTAAACACATAAACGGATACGTACCAAATATTTGTGTAAGCTAAGTCAACGACAGCATAAAGATCTTTTACGTCTTCGCCATCATAATTAGCATGTGGTATTCCTCCATAATGCATTTCCCACCAGAATCCTTTCAGATGAATCACCAAGAATATTAGAATCAATGTGCCTAATATCCCCATATTCCTGGACGTCCAAGGCGAGGAATTCTTTACCACCGCGTATCGCTCTTTGCCCCGCGCGGCTCGATTTCTTGCCGTGAGAAGAGCCGCCCATACAATGTGCACAATAATGCACGCATAATTGACCACTGAAATGGTAACGATCACGGGATTGGATGTCATGAACTGGGCATAGACATTAAATGCCCGCCCGCCATCCGTTTTGAGAAGCTGAAGGTTGCCGATTAAGTGAACTATTAGAAAAAGAATTAGAAAAAGGCCTGTAAGAGCCATGAATAGTTTTCTGCCGAGAGTACTTGACAGAAGTCTGGTAAACCAGTTCATAGTATTATGTTAGTCGAGTATTTTTGAAAGCGGTCAAAAATACTCCCTAAACCCTATTCCACCAAAGACAGGATCACTTTAAAAAAATTCTAAATAATTCGGGATGATTCGAGTAAACTATAGAATCTCGAAAAGAAATATTATTAGGAAGATAGCTGCGACAGCAACGAGCAGGAACCACTCTTTACGTAGGAAATCCACAACGAACCTGAGCAACTGTTTCATATAGCTTTGAGAAATGCTTTTTTCAGCTATATACCCAAGAATCAGGCCCATTAGAGAAGCACTTGATTTAGAGACATTTACGTAACAAATGATGATACTGGGTGATCCTAATTAGAGTCAAAACAGCACTAAGTTCCCATTACAGGAAAGAATTGTTTTAACAGCTGAACTAAAAGGGGGCTATTACAATTCATTTCAAGGAGTAACTTTACCCCACAACCACTTAGTAAGGATGTATTTGATTTTTGACACGGAGACCACAGGGCTTCCGCACAATAAGACTGCACCCATAACAGACCTTGACAATTGGCCACGGCTGGTACAGATAGCGTGGCAACTACACGATGCAACGGGCAAACTTCTTTCACAACAAAATTTTATAGTAAAGCCGGATGGTTTTGATATTCCCTTTAAAGCTGAACAAGTTCATGGGATCTCCACCAAACGCGCTTTAGAAGAAGGGCACGATCTAATCAAAGTGCTTGACGTATTTGCAAAAGATCTTTCTGAAACATTTCTTCTTGTTGGCCACAATATCGAGTTTGATATAAATATTATTGGCGCCGAATTCATCAGAAAGGCGCTTGACACCGATCATCTTCTGAAGGTCACAAAGCTTGACACGGGACTATCGGCAACAGATTATTGCGCATTGCAGGGAGGGATCGGCGGAAAACTTAAAATGCCTACCCTTGCGGAACTCCATAAAAAACTTTTCGACCGTAGTTTTGAAGATGCACATGATGCCGCTTATGACGTAGCTGCCACGGCGCGGAGTTTTTTCGGGCTCATTCATCAAAAGGTGGTTATGCCATTCTATCCGATCGCGCTGGAAGCAATTGTCTACGAAGAACCAAATCTTGATGCAGGCAACTCCACAAAACGCGAGAAGAAAAAAGATGCAGGGTATTCGTTAACGGAGGCCGCGACTGAACTTAGCGATAAACCGTTTGTTCATCTCCACGCGCATTCGCAGTTCTCCGTACTTCAAGCTACACCAGATATCAAATCTTTAGTAAGCAAGGCAAAAGCACTGAACATGCCCGCTGTTGCTTTGGCAGACCTTGGCAACATGTACGGCGCATTCAAATTTGTACGCGAAGCAATCAACCACGAGATCAAACCAATTGTTGGTTGCGAATTTTATGTGGCGGAAGAAAGGCTGAAACTCAAATTCACCAAGGATAATCCCGATAAACGGTTCAACCAGGTATTGATCGCAAAGAACAAAAATGGATATCTCAACCTGGCGAAGCTTAGCTCTTTAGGGTTTACGGAAGGGCTATACGGAATTTATCCGCGCGTAGACAAAGCATTAATTAAGGAGTATCATCACGATCTTATCGCATTCACAGGCTCACTTGCAAGTGAAATACCTTACCTTATCCTCAATGTAGGTGAGAAACAGGCGGAGGAAGCGTTTAAATGGTGGAGCGAGCTGTTTAAAGATGACTTTTATATAGAGCTAAACAGACATGGCATACCTGAAGAGGATCGGGTGAACGAAACGCTTCTTCGTTTTGCGCATAAGTATCGCGTAAAATATTTTGCTGCCAACGAAGCATTTTATACCGACAAGACAGAAGCAAACGCCCACGACGTTTTATTATGTATTAAGGAAGGAGAATTCAAATCCACGCCAATCGGTTATGGTCGCGGGCATCGACTTGGTCTTTCGAATTCTGAATACTATTTCAAATCACAGGATGAGATGAAATCCATCTTCCGTGATCTACCGGAAGCAATCGAGACTATCAGTGAAATCGTTGATAAGATTGAAACTTACACCCTCGAACGGAATGTATTGCTTCCCAAGTTCGACATACCCAAGGAATTTCAAACCGAAGATGATTATCTGCGGTACCTGACATACGAAGGCGCGAAGAAACGTTACGGTGAGCTCACTCCTTTTATAACTGAGCGACTGGACTTCGAACTTGACACAATTAAAAAGACCGGGTATCCGGGATATTTTCTCATTGTACAGGATTTCACATCGAAAGCACGGGAGATCGGCGTTTCCGTTGGACCAGGTCGTGGCTCGGCTGCAGGATCCGCAGTGGCTTATTGCATTGGTATTACTAATGTGGACCCGATCAAGTACGATCTACTGTTCGAACGTTTCCTGAATCCAGACCGCGTATCGCTTCCTGATATTGATATTGACTTTGATGATGAGGGAAGGGATAAAGTATTGCGGTATGTGATCGACAAGTACGGCAAGAACCAGGTAGCACAGATAATCACGTATGGTACCATGGCTGCAAAGTCATCAATACGCGATTGTGCGAGAGTAATGGAGCTTCCATTGAATGAAGCAAACCTCCTTGCCAAGATGGTCCCTGAAAGACCGGGGACTTCACTTGACTCTGCATTCCAGGAAGTAAAAGAACTAGCTGATATAAAAAGAGGCACAGACCTCAAAGCTCAAGTATTGCAGCAGGCCGTGATCCTTGAAGGTTCTGTTCGAAACACTGGAACGCATGCGTGCGGAGTTATCATCACTCCCGATGCGCTGACTAAATTCGTTCCCGTATCCACCGCACGGGATTCTGACATGCTTGTCACACAGTTCGACAACAGTGTTGTTGAAAGCGCCGGCATGCTAAAAATGGACTTTCTCGGGCTCACTACCCTATCCGTTATAAACACGGCATTAAAAAATATACAAGCGAGTAAAGGTGTTTCCATAGACGTGGATGCAATTCCACTTGATGACGTCAAAACTTATCAGCTGTTTCAACGCGGTGAAACGACCGGAACGTTTCAGTTCGAAAGTGTTGGAATGCAAAAGTACCTTCGCCAGCTTAAGCCCGACAAGTTTGAGGATCTCATCGCAATGAACGCTCTCTACCGTCCAGGTCCTATGGAATACATTCCAACCTTCATTAACCGGAAACACGGGCGCGAGCCTATAAAGTACGACTTGCCGGCGATGGAAGAATTCCTGTCCGAGACATATGGTATTACTGTGTACCAGGAGCAAGTTATGTTGCTTTCACAAAAGCTGGCAGGATTCAGCAAAGGCGACGCAGACGTGCTGCGAAAAGCCATGGGTAAAAAGCAGAAGGCGGTGCTGGATAAGATGAAAGATAAATTCATCGAAGGGTGCAAAAAGAACAATCATCCCCCAGAAATTTGTGAAAAGATCTGGATTGACTGGGAAGCATTTGCCCAATACGCTTTCAATAAATCTCACTCGACTTGTTATTCGCTCATTGCGTATCATACAGCATATCTAAAAGCCAATTACCCTGCAGAGTATATGGCGGCTGTATTAACACATGCTCAAAACAACCTGGAGAATGTTACGTTCTTCATTGAGGAATGCCGAAGCCTTGGAATAAAAGTATTGGGACCTCACGTCAATGAATCCGGAGTTTATTTCGCGGTGAACAAGGACGGTGAGATCCGATTTGGACTTGGCGCAATCAAAGGGGCTGGTGATGCAGCTGTTGAATCTATCATTCAAGAACGAGAATCAAACGGATCATTTCAAGATCTCTTTGAGTTTGCGAAACGAATGAATCAACGCTCCGTCAACAAAAAAACGTACGAGTGTCTGGCGTTATCAGGCGCGTTTGATTGTTTCGGAGGAATACATCGTAAGCAATACGTCTTTGCCAGGGATGGAGAAGCAAGCCTCGTTGAAAAAGCTATCAAGTATGCTGCGAAAACACAGCAAGAAGAGCAAAGCGCACAAGCAAGTCTGTTTGGAGGAACTTCGGGTACAGCAATGCCTCAGCCTAAAGTAGAATACGTAGAGCCATTTACGGAGATTGAGAAGCTAAACCTTGAAAAAGAAGTAGTAGGCATTTATATATCAGGCCATCCGTTAGACAACTTTAAATTCGAAATGGATAATTTTTGCAAATCCACATGCAGCGAGCTTAATGAATTGGAAAACATGATTGGGCGCGAAACAAAAGTTGGAGGAATTGTATCAGGTGTTGAGCACAGAACAACAAAAACAGGCAAACCCTTTGGTAAATTTACTCTCGAGGACTACAGTGGCAACTGCACGTTTACGCTGTTTGGTGAAGACTATCTCAAGTTCAGGAATTATATGAACATTGGATGGTTCCTGTTTGTGGAAGGTGCTGTGGTACGAAATACGTGGGGACAACAAAACGTCGAATTTAAGATCCGGAACATCGATCTGTTGAATGAGCTAGGCATAAAGAGAAGCAAGGGCGTTCAGCTTAGGATCAACGCAAACGATATTACCAAAGAGATGATTGGACGAATTGAAGACGTATGCCAGGAATACACGGGTAATACACCACTATACCTGAAGATCCAGGATGCAGGAGAGAACATCAACCTTGAATTGTTATCCAGAAAGTTCAGGGTCAGCCCAGTGAATGAGATGGTGAAACAAATGAAGAAAGCCGGCGAAATCGAGGTTGCGGTGGTGTTTTGACAGGTTAAGATTTCGAGACAGGTAACTTTGAACTAAAACTTATACCTTTGCGTTGGGCAATTGAAGCTTAAAAACTGAACTTTTAAAAAATACTCTAATGGGAAAAACGATTGAACTTAATGACGCAAATTTTGATCAGATCATAAACTCTGATAAGCCCGTCCTTGTCGATTTCTGGGCAGAATGGTGTGGACCATGCAAAATGATAGGACCTGTTGTCGAAGAACTAGCTGGTGATTACGAAGGCAAAGCGGTAATCGGAAAACTGAATGTTGATGAAAACCCCGCCGTAACAGCAAGGTTCGGAGTTCGCAGTATTCCTACATTGTTGGTTTTTAAAGGAGGCCAGATCGTTGACAAACAAGTTGGGGCAGTACCTAAATCTGTTCTTTCACAGAAACTTCAAAACCAGGTAGCCTGATCAGTCATTGAGCCAACAACTTATATGAAGGTGCGAATCGTTCAGGTTCGCACTTTTTTTATCAGATGACAATGCTTTTTAAGCGTTCTACGATCTCTAATACAGCTGGGCAAACCAAAGTATTTTTATAAGTAAGGTCTGTTATCTGCACCATCTTCTTTCGGTCTGTGTGCGGATATTCCCGACATGCTTTCGGCCTGACTTCGTAAATTCCACAATAATTGTCGCTACCAAGGAATGGACAGGGAGCAGACTTCAATACGTAATCCCTATCCTCATCGATCCTCAGATATTTTTCAATAAACTCTCCCGGTTTTGTTTTCAGTGATTTTGCAATGCGATCGATATCATTCGGATAGAAGATAGGGCTTGTTGTCTTGCAGCAATTTGCACAGTGCAGGCAATCAATATCTTCAAAGACTTCCTCGTGCGTGGTATGAAATGCATTGTCAACTTTTCGTGAATCTTTTGACCTGAGTCGTTGAAGAAACTTTTTATTATCGGCCGCTCTGTTTTTTGATACCTGTGTGAACTTATTCAGATCCAATGCCGTATTTTCACTCTTCATATAAACACAAAGATCGTATAAAATCCGCTTAACGTAATACGATGGTCTCCGTGTCCAACGACGTCCTTGTTGAAAAAGCCCGCGTTTCATCGGTTGATACAGTAGGTGGGCTGGTGATGTTCATCATGAAGTTTGAATTTTTAAGGAAGGACTGGGTGGCGGAGATGATGCGCTGATAATTCTTCAACAAGTTCCATTAGGACTTCTTTAGCTTTTTCAGGCGATTCAATTTCAACATTAGCTCCATACATTAACAACCACCTGCAGAACGAATGAAGGCATACTGACAGAAAATGCATGCGGACCTTGGGTCCTGCTATCTCTTCCGATACATAACCATATAGGTATTTATTCTGTTTGATGTATCTCGCGACGGAAGCATCGAACAACACGGTAACTTTCTCCACTTCACGGTTGCCTTGTACAACCGTTGCCAAATATTCCTGCAGACTTAAAAGATTCCGCGCGTCGAATTTGATGCCGGGCCACGTAAGACTCTTAATCCGGTCGGCTCTGAAGTCCCGATAACCATTTCTTAAACGACACCACCCGATGAGATGCCACGCGGCTCCATAATGAAATAATCCAATTGGTTCGACATCACGATGGGTTACCTCATCATTATTACTAAAATACTCTAACCGGACAACTTCCTTTTCCACAACGGCCCGCTGTATGTCAGTAAGGAAGTGATTTGGAAACTGATATTCTTCCCGCGGCGAGCGCAATACTTCAATGTGCGAATGCAGATCCTCAAGGTGATCCTTTCCTGAATCGCTGAGCACCGCTTTGATCTTGAGCAACGCTGATTCAAATGCCTCTTTAATGGACTTATCCGTCATTTTTTCCACAAGCTTTCCCGCAAGCAGCATCGCACTGGCTTCATCTTGAGTGAACATCACCGGCGGAAGATGGTATCCGTCCACAATGAAATAACCTTTTCCCGCTTCCGAACCGATGGGTACCCCCGCCTCCATCAGCGCTTTGACATCGCGGTACACGGTACGAAGACTCATCTCAAACCGATCAGCAATTTCTTCTGCCTTAACGACACGTTTAGTCTGCAGATGAATAAGAATAGCAGTAAGACGGTCAATTCTGTTCATACAGGAAAGTTACTGGTTCTTCGTGAATAGTGAAAAACAAAAAACGCCCAGCCTCGATAAAGAGACAGGGCGTTTCGACGAATTAAATCGTTTTTATTCCGGACCAACTACGGGAGCACTACCAAGAGCCGGGGTATTAAACTCAAGCTCGTTCATAGGCACATCGAAGTAGCTGAGATAATTATAGTTTATGAACGCATTTGTATTTACGACCATTGAACCGGTAAAATTCGAAAGTACAACGGCATTGTCCCTGCCTCCGCCCTTGCTCTTATCATCGAGAATACCCATTCGTCTTGCATCGTAAAATGCCAGCCCACGGAACAAAAGAGAGATTCTTCTTTCCGTTCTCAATTCTTCCAGGGCGGCGTCTTTCGACAGCGCACCAAGGGCTGGAAGTCCAGCGCCTTGCAACGCGCGTACCGCATCGATGACCGTGGTACCGCCAGTAATGTCACCTAACTGGATTCTTGCCTCGGCTTTCATAAGTTCATTTTCTTCGAAGGAACCGGCGATAAAGGTGTCATCAGCTCCATATTCGAGTGTATGAACATAAGTATGAACACCGGGCATTTCATTTCCACCATCAATGAGATAATACCGCGTTCCAAAACCCAGTCCTCTTCCTCGTTGGAATACGATGGGAGATTCCATTAAATCAAAGTTGTTTTCGAAACGCTTGTCTCCCGGACGAAAATCCTGAACCAATCTTTCACTTACATAAAAGGTTTGGCCATCTTCTGTTGCCGCATATGCTGCTACAGATCCGAAGTTAGGATCGATCACGGAACGACTGAAATCTTCTGTTGTACGCACTACGAACACAGGGTCGGTGAGCCTGATCCCATTGTCAGTCAAATTCTGCAGGGTCGTCCAATCGGCTGTAGTCATGTCTTTCACGCGGGTGTTTACAAGTAGATTTCTAGCTCTCATTGTATTGAGATTCCTGATCCATTGCTCAGGAGTTGGAATACCTCCTTTACCTTGTTGGCAGTAACCGGGTATAATCAGACCCAATACGGAAGAATATGTTCCGACATCTGAAATGCCTTCCAGTTCGGCCTGGGCTTTGTCGAAATTTGCGTTTGCTTCGGCTATAATCTCAGCGTTGGTAACAAAGTTTGCATTTGTCTTATTCGGTTCGTCAGTTAAAACTCCGGCTATATACATCGAACCAACCCTTGAATAAGCATAACCCTTCCACCAATATCCCCACGCGCGCAGTGTCTTTTTCTTTGTCTCCGCGTCACCAGAATATGACGCATCTTCGACTTTCGACAACAGAATATTCATAGAATTATTCATAAAATACATCTGGGTCCATTCCATGAGAAAAGTATTTGCAGCACCGTAGGCTCGGCTATTTCTCAGGCGAAGCTCATACGGTTGAGAGATACCGATGGGATTTGTCCTAACGCTTCCATCGTCTAATGTGAAGTCTGTTGGATTATCTGCATATCTGAAACTTTGATTGCCCCACGGAACATAAATAACGTCACCCATCGATTCATGGAGACCGTATATCTGAACTGTGAGATAGCCAAGGTTCTTACCTGTTCTGGGCCCCAGTTGATCGTCAACGGAAGCGTAATAATTTCCCATCCCGCTTATGTACGTTCCACCTTTTCCGAAAGCGATCAATCCGGACTCGGTTCCGAGTGCTGCTTCCGTTGGCTCATTTTTGTTAATGACTTCGGCAAGTTCATCCTTACAAGACTGTGAAATCAACAGGAGAAAGCACGTAGCAATGTAATATATCCTTTTATTCATAATTGAAACTTCGTTTAGTTGAATGAAACGTTAAGACCAACCTGGAACGACTTAAAGTTCGGATATGACCAATAGTCAAGTCCTCTTTGTGTGGCAACCTGTGGAGCCGCGGATGTTGTTCCTCCACCTGATGTATTCTGGCTGGCTTCAGGATCCATCCCTGAATAATCAGTGATGGTATAGAGATTTCTTCCAGACACAACCAATTGCAATCTAGACATGTGTTTCATGTTGAAGAACTGCGCAAAATCAAATCCAATAGAAACGTTTCTTAGACGTGCGAACGAAGAGTTTTCCAGGAAATAATCCTTTGTTCCGTTTGCTTCAGAGGCATCATAGAAACTCTTGTAGTAGGCTGTCCATGCACCAGTCTCACCGTTGACAGTGACGGGTACATCATAGTCGTTGTGAAGGCCTTCCGAATACATCCACTCTTTTGTTTGATTGTACGTCTTCGCTCCCGCTACCCAATCCACCTGAACGGCAACGGTAAGGAAATTCTTGTAGGTGAAGTTGTTGATGAAAGCCATGTTAAACTTCGGTGTCGTATTACCGAGGAAGTATTTGTCTGGAGTAAACTGTACGCGTTTTGAAGCTTTATCCACTACCCTTCCATCAACCAGCTCGTAGTTTGCTGCATTGGCCGGGTCCAGGTAGAAGTTTCCTTCAGTGTCCTTCTGGTCAATGCTAGTGAGAGCTTTGTAACCATAGACCGTTCCGATCTGTTCTCCTGGTTTTAATGTATATGTCGCAGCATTTGCCCATACCAGCGGAATATCCTTACCATCGGCAGTTGCCGTTAGCTTTGATATTTGCTTTCCAAAATTGGTGGTAAGATCCCATTTGAAATTGTCTCCTGTGTAGACGTCGAAATCCAATGAAAACTGAACACCATTAGATTCCATGTCGATGTAGTTGTCCCAGATAGTTTCAGAACCGTTGGACACCGGCTGCGTTCTCTGCCATACGACGTCCTGACTCTTTCTATTCCATATAGATGCGCTTGCAGATATGTAATTCAGCCAGTTGCCACTTTGAATCGGAGCAATACCAAAATCAAATCCGTATTCAAATTCCGTCGTTCTCTCGACTTTTAACGCTGCGTTTGCAACGGATGGGTTATTGTAAATAATAGCGCCATTGTCTACGTTTCCTGTCTTAAAGGTTGTCGTCCGCAAGTAGTGATTAGGTACCGGACCAGCAAGATCGCGTGAGGCATCCAGAATGTAACCAACAGGTTGAATACCAGCCTCGCCATATGCTGCGCGTATTTTGAATTCCGGAAATATGTTGTTTAGGGGACTCCAGAAACTCATTTTAGAAAGCCGCAAGAAAGCATCGCCACGCGGGAACGTGAACGGTGACTTTGCATCTCCATAAGTCGAACTGTAATCGGAACGGAAACCTCCAGAGATACCGGCCAGGTCTTTGTATTCAAAACGCTGGTTAACAAGATATCCATATGTTATAAACAGGTCTTCATATTCGCTACTGCTGTTTGATGACGATTGTGCACCATTTATGTCGTCTATTTGATTGTAAGAAGGAAGTCCCGTAAAGATGGAATAGCCTCGGTGGAAGCTGCTTTTCCGCCAATCGAATGCTACCTGGGTTGTAGACACCAACGGAATATTCAATCCCAGGTCCTTATCAAAATCAAGCTTTACAAGTCCGGTAATAAGCGAGTTGATATTAAATACATCCGTCTTCGACTTAGTTAAACCACCCGCCAACGATTCGCCGATAAAGCTGTTATTAGCAACCGAAGAAGCGTTGCCTTCCTGGTTTTGTGTATTTCTTGAAAAGTTGTTTACGGAGTAATTCAATCCAAGTTTGTAATCCAGCTCGAAGATCCTGTTGGCCGCATAGTGCAGATTGATCGTCGGAATAATGTCAATGATCTTGTTATCAAAACCCTGGTACTGCAAAAAGTACAGGGGGTTATTGTTGTTAGCTCCCGCACCGCCAAATGTATAGGTATAGTTGCCATCGGCGTCTTTGTATTCGAGATCAGCAAATGGGTACGTATACATGGCCGATGAGATCGGAGCGCTGTTTACATAATAAGGGTTCACAGAGTTATCGGTGTAGACCAGTTGCGTAATGGTTCTGAACTTCAGGTTCTTCAGAAGATCAACTCCAATGTTTGTTGTGAAGTTGTTGCGGTCCAGGGTTCCCTGCACCACGGATTCCTGTGAAAGTTTTGAGAATGTAAAGGCGTAGTCTGAAGTTTCCTTTCCGCCAGAAAGAGACACACTGTAGTTTGAAGTGCTTACACTTTTGAAAGTCTGATCCAGGTGATCGTGGTATTTCACATTGCCGATATAAGGTTTGTTGTTCAG
>JGI10216J12902_100848363_pt1 | contig 13532 bp, 18 predicted proteins | sample KanNatreferecore_FD_12902 | JGI IMG/M metagenome (IMG submission 12902)
AACCTGCGCAAGATGCTAAAGATGCACAAAGAATCCAAGGCATTCGTGTCTATGGCCCTCATGCCCTACACCACGAAACTAAAGTACGGATTCATTGACACCAAGGAAAGCGACGTTACTGCTTGGAGGGAGAAGCCCGAGATCTCGGGGCTCATCAACATCGGCTGCTATGCGATGGAGCCCGAGTTCTTGAAAGGCATCCCCAACTCGGGCTCGTTTGGCATGGACGACGCCGTGCGAAAAGCCCTTGGTGACAAAAAGACGGTCAAGGCATTTGAGGTCGACTCGAACAGCTTTATCGACATCGGCGACAAAAAGTCGTACCTTGACGCCTACAAGCAGTTTGCAAGCAGGCTGGGCAAGATATAATATGCAGGTGGCGCTCTTTGAAGACCACCACTGGCGCAACCTGCTGCCGATGACGCTAACCCGGGCGACGTTTGATGTCAAGGTGGGCGCAAGGACGTTCTTTGAGGAATACGCACATGCAGGCAGAGAACCGGCCTGCCTTCTCGTCAGGAGTTATCTTGAAAAGGTCACGGCCGAGAGGCACCGCTGCAAGGTAAACCCGGCGTCAATCGATTCAGATGCCATTTTTGTAAACGGCCTCGTGCACCCTGCAACCATTGACTTTGCCCGCCTTGAAAGCATAGCCCACACATTTGCGATAACGCACAGGGGTAGGGTGCTCGTCGCAAGGCTTGCAAAAAAGGCGACAGAATATCTTGCCAGATGCGTGGAGGCAGGAAAGCAGGCGGATTTGAAAAAGCTAGGTGCGGAAAAATCGACAGAGCTGAAAGGCGATGCTGAAGGCGTCATTTCTGACGCCTGGGATATTATCAGGTTTCTAGAGAACTCGCTGGCCGTCCAATGCGCGGCGCAAGAGAACAGCAACACTGGCCTGAACGCGACGGTCATAGGGACTGCAAGCGTGGTGGTAGAGGGCGCCGAGATAGAAGAAGGCGTCGTGCTTGACTCCCGGCGCGGGCCGATATACATAGGCCCCGGCGCGTCGATAGCGGCAAGCAGAATAGTCGGACCGGCCTATATCGGCCCGGAGACGCAGGTCAAGCAGTTTTCGATCATCGAGTCGTCATGTGTCGGTCGCAACTGCAGGGTCGCCGGCGAGATAGAGCATTCGATAATCTCAGACTATTCAAACAAGGCGCACGCGGGCTTTGTGGGCCATTCTTACGTCGGCGAGTGGGTCAACATGGGCGCGATGACCACCACGTCGGACCTAAAGATGACGTATGGCGACATCAAGATGTCCGGGGCGACCGGCACAAAAAAGATACAGACCGGCCTTAACAAGATAGGCTCGTTCTTTGGCGATATGTGCAAGACGTCTATAGGGACGCTGACCTACAGCGGCGGGCGCATCGGCGCCTGCTCCCATTTGCACGGCCTAGTCGCCGGCGACGTGCCAGCCTTTACGATATACGGCAAGAGCGTGGGCGCCCGAAACGTCGAGCTGGAACTGGCATCTGCGATAGAGACCCAGAAAAAGGTGATGCCAAGGCGCGGACAGTCCATGAGCAAGGCGTACGAGCAGATGATAAAAGACGCATTTTTGATGACTGCCGCCGACAGGAAAAAGGCCAGCGTGCGTAAGGCGAAATTTGCGCTCTAGATCCAACGGAGCCGGCGAAAGAAAAAGACCATCGCCAGGGCCGCTACGGCCGACCCTATCACGATGATGATAAAGGTAGTATAGCGGCCCAGAAACTGCATCGAGCCCTGCTCGCCTATCACCGGTATGTCGACGTTCATGCCATACAGCGAGCTTAGGATAGTCACGGGCATGGAGAGGGTAAAGATTATCGTGAGGACTGCGAGTATCCTGTTTGACTTGTCGGAGCCGTGCATATAGTCGGTATCCTTGTAGATCTCGATGGTCTCCTTTGACTCGTCGAGCGTCCCGATGGCCTTGTCAATGTGGTCGTTTACGTCGTCAAAGTACAGCGCCAGATCCTCTTCAGAAAAATGCGGGATGTCCCGGCCGGCAAGTTCGGTGAGCGTCCTGCGCAATGGCACCGTTATCCTCCTCAGAGACGTTATCTCTCGGCGCAGGTACGAGATCTCTTTTGCCGCGTCTATCTTTTCGTCAAACACCACGTCTTCGATGTCGTCGATGTTGCCCACAATTTTTCTGACCAGGTTGAGAAGGTCGTCAGTGAGGGCATCGACGATGCTGTGAAAGACATAGCCTGCAGACTTGCCCATGAGTTCCATCCTGGCCTTTTCATCATGCATACACTTTTGAAAAATATCTGCTAACGGCTTCAAATCTCCCTGGTGCACTGTCACCAGGTAGTTGCTTCCCATAAATGCCGCCAGCTGGCTGGATTTTGGTATTCTTTCTCGCTCAACTATGGGAAAGTGCAGAATGACAAAAACGTGGTCATCGTACCTGTCAATCTTGGGGATCTGGATCTTTGAGAGGCAGTCCGCGATGTTCAGTTCGTGGAAAGGAAACTGCTGTTGAACAAGCTGCTCCATGTCGTCCCGGTCCGGCTTTGCGATGTCTATCCACCGAAAGCCGTTATTTGCAACCGTCTGGAGCATTAGAGCCTCAACGGCAGAGAAGGAATTAAACTTAAGGTTAGTAATTGCGCATCTTTTCAAAGATGCGGGAAAGGAGGCTTACTCCTCTCCCAGCTTTTCTATCGGCTCGCCCGTAGGCAGAGGGGCGTTCCTATCCACCTTGTACTGAAAAATATCCTTGTAATCCATCCCAAGGATCACGTTTCGGCCCGCTGCGATTATTTTTGACTTGGGCACGTCGAACCTCCACTCATAGTGCCCCCAGACTACTATCTTGTCGTCAGTCTCTTTCATGACGTGTCCCACGTGCTCTTCGTCCTGGGTCCTGACGCCTTTGTTAAAGAGCGACTTTGGATATTGCCTTTCATAGCTCGCAAGGTCCACGTTTCCCGGCTGCGTCCAGGGATCCGCCACGGCCTTGCCAGTGGGCAGGGGCTCTGCCCTGCTCACCTTGTATTTTCTCACTATCTCGTGAAACGGCATGTCTATCAGCACGTTGCCGCTGGTAAATTTGATTTCAGACTTTGGAATATCATACCTGTCGTCTCCGCCGCCAAACACGACTATCTTGTCGTCAGTCTCCCTTACGACATGCCCTACGTGCGGCGCGTCGAGGGCCTTTACGCCTTTGTTAAAATATTTGCCTGATGCCATTCTCATAGTGAGGCAAACGGAATATTTATCCTTGCCCTTTCTTACAGGTGGCGGATATCCAGGTTCTTGACGATGCCTTCAATTTCCCCCTTGTTTCAATCCTTTTTGTATGGGATTAGTCTTTCAGATAATAGAGGTCAAAGGCGAGCAACTATTGTCACGATCCTGACAGGAATTAGATAAAGATATCCAAACCAGAAAACTGGATACTATAGCGGACTATAAAAGAACTAATGTTTTGTCAGTTTCCACTGGAAATACACACTAGCACTTTTGCATGCACGCATGCATCCATCACATGTAGCTGATGCCCCGGTCTTCTTTCCAGAGGCCGAGCCTCTGGTGGAGCCACGGGTAAAAGTTGGCATCGCCGTTCTCAAACTCTTTTTTGACGATCCGGATTATCTTTTTTGAAACCTGCCCCGGCCGGCCATAGATCTGCTTTTTGTTGCGCAGCTGCAGGCCCAGGCCTTCGCTCCCGTCGTGCGCCTTTTTGACCATCAACGTTATCCACGACGGGTTGAGAGGAGGCACCAGGATGTTGCTCCTTGCGTCAAAGACAGTCTCTGGCCTGTCCGTGTTGAGCCTTACCGTGAGTGACGCGACTTTTGGGAAATAAAGGAGCTCTTCTTGCATCGAGCCCGAGTCGGTCATTTCTGCCCAGCAGCGGCCGCTGTCCAGAAATTCGATGACGTTGGCGTACTCTTTCCAGAGCGGCGTCATGAGGAACTTGCCCTTGTGGTCTTCGGCCAGCCGCTCCAGTTTTGACTCGAGGCCGTACTGCTTTAGCGCCGACGCGGTCGCGTTCAACATCACGAGCACCACTTTTTTGTCAGTCCTTTTTACAAGCTCTACGAGCCCGCCGATGATGGAAGTAAAGCGTCGCTCTGTCAGATTCTCGCGACGGTGTATGTCCATCCTTATCCACTCGCCTCTTTCAAGCTGGGGATAGATGTCAAAGACGCTGCGCGCCGGCTTTTCCCGGCGCTTCTGGTAGATGGCGTCGACGACAGAGTTGCCCACGACGTGCACAAACTCTTCAGGGTAGCCCTCGCGCACCAAGTTGTCCTTGTTGAGCTGCGTCGGGGCGAAAAAGAACTGGGTGCCTGCAGAGCATATCCACGTGTCTATCTGCTCCGGGAACGGCTCTTCCCTTGCCAAGAACCACTTGCCAAAGAGCTGGCTGTGGATATAGTTCTCAATCGTCTTTTTTGAAGGGTCTTTTTCGGCGCGCAAGCGCTTCATTATCTCGGGGCTCATGGACCGCAGGCCTGCCTCGTTCTGCCCTACCTTTTGCCCCATCCCAAAGACCCAGGCAAGGGGGGCGATGCCTGCTACAAGCGTGTCGCCGTGCACTATCGGTAGCATTGGGCTGGCCATCTTTTTTCCGCAATGGCGCCCGAAATACCCGAATTTCAGTATGAGTTCGCTTGCCTTTTCCATCAGGTCGCCCCGGATCTGGAGGTTGCACCCCACGAACTTGTCAAGGTGGAACTCTTTGATGCCAAAGCCGAGCAGGTCGTCAAAGTGCTGGCCGGTGTTTATGACAAACGACGGCACGCCTTCCTTTGCCGCCTCGATGACGAGGGGTGCCTGCTTGTAAAAGTCCGGCTTTGTCCCGGTGACTATGGCAAGGACGGGGCTCCTCTGCTTTTTTGCCTGCTCAAAGACAGAGTCGAGGCTTCCCGATATCTTGATCGGGAGCATCTCTTTTGATACCTTGATCTCTTGTTGCACGCCGGTCAACGGAGATCATCCAGATGACCCGGCGCCCTCACCCTCGTCGCCCGGGCAGTCAGGTAGCCTCCGAGGCCCGCGACTGCGGCGCCGGCGACTGCAAATATGTACGGGACGACGGTGATGCCGCCGACGGCGTACTGCGCGGGGATGCGCGGCAAAAGACCGAGCGCCGCCAGCATGCCTGCTATCATTACCGCTCCCGCTCCCACCAGCAAAAGGCCCGCCGGCCTGTTGCCAGTGGTCCTGGTGAGTACAAACACAAAGCAGGCCAGAATTATCGAGGGCGCGGCAGATATCGACACCTGTTGTATAAGCAGGCCGCCGGGGTCGGTGACCCGGTTAGGCCCCTCGCCTTCTGGCCCGATCAGAAAGTTATAGAGCGAAAGGATGAGGGCGACAAACATTATGGCCAGCCCAAACGACGCCAGCGAGACCCATGTCTCTAGCTTCATCGCTGCTTATCTCTGGAGGTTGGTAATTAAATCATTAGGTTACGTGATGCCTACCAGGCCTGCGAGCTCTTTTCGGCATGCAGAGCCAAGGATCTCGGCGGCTTTTTCAGGCCTCACGTTGTTGACATAGACGCCAAACCCCCTCTCTAGGCCTGACCAAGCAGACATCTGGGGATAGACTTCGATGTGCCAGTGGATCTGCCTGCTGTTCTTTTTCTCCGGCGACAGGTGGAACACCAGGTTAAACGGCGCGTCCTTTAGCGCCTTGGACATGCCGCCAAGCGTCGCCCTCAGCATGAGGGCAAGGTCGCCGATCTCTTTTTGCGTTATCTTGGAAAATGAAGTAACGTGCCTCTTTGGATATATCCAGTACTCGTAGGGGTACGTGGGCGCCCAGGGGCAGATGGAGAGAAAGCTGTCCGTGGCCAGTATCTGCCTAGGCCCGCTCGACTCTACCGAAATCATGTTGCAGGCGGGGCAGTTGCCGTTTTCGTTCATAAACCTGTGAAAGCCCTCGGCCTCCAGCTCTATGGTGGGCGGTATCGAGGAAAATGTCACCATGTCAAGGTGCGGGTGCGTGACCTTGGCTCCTGCGCTCTGGCCGCTGTTGACGTATATCGAGACATAGGTGACGCCTTTTTGCGTGTAGAGCCACCTCACGCGGTCCTGGATGACGACAAGCACGTTGCTCCACTGCTCGACAGACATCTGGGGGAGGGTCTGCTTGTGGTCCGGCGTCGCGACAACGACCTGATGATAGCCATAAGCCGGCTCGCTATAGAGCGGCTTTTCGCTATAGCTCGCCGCCGCTGCCGTGGTGACGACGGGCGCCTTGCTGTCAAATACCCTGACAGACCAGTCTTCGACGACGCTGTCCTCGCTGTCGGACAGCCGCTGCAGCATGCCGTCCTGGACGACAAGCGCCAAAAGCGCGGGCGGGGTCAATGACTCGTTGCCGGGGCAGTACGGGCACTTGTCTTGTTTTTCTCCGGCATCAATGGCGGAAGAAGAGCTGGGGACAAGAACGAATTTGTCTAAAACATAGTCTTTCCTAAGATCCCGCACGAGCCCTCAAAAAAGCGTGGGTTCGCTTTTAATTAAAGGTTCTGCACCGCATGGTCAGCCCCCGATCGAAAACTCAAAAGACCTCAAGCAGTGCGCGCAGATATAGAGCCGGCCATAGCGCACGGTGCCATAGTCTTCGGTCTTTTTGCCCTCTCCGTCTATGACTACCCTCTCGCAGAACTTGCAGCGCTGCTCCATAGGGCAACATTGCGCCTTGCGACGTATTAAGAGCAACGCTTTTTTGGTTGCCGGCTACATCCAAGGCCGGATGCTTGACAGCGACATCATACAGCTTGTGCGGGCCGCTATTGAAAACGACCTGCAGGTGCCAAGGGTGCCAAAAGAACGCGTGCCAAAACTGAAAAAGGTGTGGAAATGTGGTGGAGCCCATGACTTTTTGTACGGCCAGAGGGCCGGATACTATGCCGGCCTTGCAGAGGGAATGATGCTAGACCGGCACGGGCGCCAGCTGACGGAAGGCGAGTCAGAAGAGGTGTTTGAAGCCCTCCAGCCATACCTGGCAAGGCTGCGCAGGTATTTCGCCCACTATAGGCCGGCCTACACGAAAAAATAAATGGATGAGGAACCCTTGCGCTTCTATGAGAAAAGACGACGTTAGGATTGTCTACGTCTTGCTTGACGGTGTCGGCGACCTGCCCCACCCCGCGCTCAATGACCTGACGCCGCTTGAAGCGGCCTATACCCCCAACCTCGACGCGCTTGCAAGGAACGGCGCGATGGGCAGGGTGATAAGCGTCGGCAAGGGTATTGCGCCGCAGTCAGACATTGCGGTTTTCAACATGCTCGGCTACAGCTTCAAGGACGGAAGTTATGTAGGCAGGGGCGTCATCGAGTCGATAGGATGCAACATTGACTTTCGCGACGGCGATCTTGCCCTCAGGGGCAACTTTTCAACAGTTGACGATAAAATGAGGATAACTGACAGGCGCGCAGGCAGGATAATCAGCATCGATGAAGCGCGGGCAGTCTGCAAGACGCTGGGCGACAACATCAGGTTCAGTGACCCTGACGCGTCGGTAGCGCTTGAACCGACAGTCGCCCACCGCGTTGTCATACGCTTCCGCCATGCCAGGATGAAGCTGTCAGACAAGATAACAAACACAGACCCGGCCTACGACAAAGTCGAGGGCATGGGCATAGCCAAGGCGACAACCGGCGACATGTATATCCAGAGATCAGAGGCGCAGGAGGACACAAAAGAGGCGCGAGCGGCCGCGCAGATGCTCAACGAATTCACAGAACAGGTCGTGAAACTTCTAAGGGACCATCCTGTCAACAGGGCGAGGGAGGCGGCAGGCAGAAAGGCAATGAACGCCATCCTTGCCCGCGATTCAGGCAACAGGTTGCCGGCAGTCGAGCCGATCGACAAGAGGCACGGCATAGCAATTGGCTGCATCGTAGAGATGCCTGTCGAAGTCGGCATCTCCAAGGTGCTCGGCATGAAGATGTACGAGGCCGGCACGCTGGACGACTATGAGCTGAAGGCGAGGGTCGCTGCAAAGGGCCTCTCCAAGGTAAACGCAGTATACGTCCACATCAAGGGCCCGGATGAGTTTGGGCACGACGGCGACGCCAAGGGTAAGAAAAAGAACCTTGAAGACATCGACAGGCGCTTTTTCGGCACGCTGATGAAAGAGCTAGAAGGAATCAAAAACCCGACCATAGTCGTTTCAGGAGACCATTCCACCCCCTGCATCAAAAAGGCGCACAGCGACGACCCTGTGCCCCTGCTGATTTCAGGCGACAGGGTCGGCCAGGACGGCAGCGCGCGCTTTACGGAAGGTTACGGCAAAAAGGGCAGCCTCGGTCTTTTGATGGGGGCCGATGTGCTTTCGACAGCGATAGGCATGGTGCGCTAAGTGCATGCATGGCTCCTGCTTGCATTTGCAATCCTGCCGGAAGGCAGCGTCCGAAACGAGGCTTATTTTTTCGTCCTCTTGGCAATCCTGGCGGCGCTCGTCGGAGTGGCGATGTACCTAAGGCATAAAAGAAACAGAATGCCGGACGAACCTACACCGGCATGAACATATAGAGGCCAGACATTACGCCAAGCGCAGTGCTGACCAGCGACACAGACCTGCCAGACAACTCTTCACTCTGGGGGTGGACTGTGTGTATGGAACGGTCGTTTTCTTTCTGGCAGGCCGAGCACTTCCACAGTATCGCCTCATTGCAAAATGGGCAATATTCTGCAGCAGTCATCTCGCTACCGCAAGCTCTACAAAGCAATACTGAATAATCAAAAGGCTTGCTATTAAAAAGTTACGCAGCTCGGCATTTGCAGAAAAAGGAAAAATTCAGGCAAAGCCGGGCCGGGCGGGCGGCTTTACCGTGACCGTCAGCTTGAAGCTGGTGAGTATGTCCTTGCACCTGTTGCGTATCGTTACCTCAGTCACGCCCGACAGGCTGGACACGTCGCGCTGCAGGATGTTGATGCCAAGGAATATCGAGGCGATGTAGATGTATGCCGCGGCGAGCCCATTTGGCGCCTTGCCGTCTGCCAGCATGTGGTCGTTGGTCCTATGCGCGATGTCGATGGCCAGCCTCTCGACTTTGGTGTCTATCTTGGCCATGTTTGACAGTTTTGATATGTAGTGGTCTATCGCCATTGCAACCGGCGCGTGCGGCTGCTGCAGCGCCTCGGCCGGCCTTTGCTGCTCGGTAAACGACCCCATCTCCATCACCATCATCCGGTAGTACTTTGACGCGAGTTTCGAGCTCGACCTGTCCTGTTCAGTCACGCCCGTCGCGTCGACTATCTCATCAAGCGACCGCACCACCTGGCATTTTTTGCATGCAAGGTAGATGGTGGCAGCCGCCATGCAGGCTATGGACTTGCCCTTGGCCTCCTGCTTGCTCTCATAGTTGCGGTAGAGCATAGCGGCAGTCTCGACCAGCAGCTTTGGCAGCGCCATTGCCGCGCACGTCTCGTTAATCTTTGTCAGGACGTTTGAGAGCCTGCGCTCCTGGGCAGAAGTTATCCTGCTCCTCAGATGCCACTTGCGTATGTTGTACATCTGCTCGGCCATCTGAGAATCGATGGACTTGCCGGCATAGTCCTTGGTGCCAAAGGCGATCTCGGTCCGGAGGCCATAGTCGTGGAGGGCGAAACTCGTCGAGCCGGACGCTCTCGTGTTCTTTGATTTTTCCTCAAAGTCAGTCGCGTTAGACTCGCGGCCAGAGTCGCACATGCCGTCCATGACGACAAACCCGCACTTTTCGCATATCGACTCGCCTTTAGAATAATCCTGTACCAGGCCCGAGCTGCATTCCGGGCATTGCGTGCAGTACTCGTTTGCGGTCACCTGCGCCGCCTCCCCTTATCCTGTTGTTGCCTCGGGCGCGGCGGCCTCGCCTGCCCGCCTGCAAACACCTTGGCGCCAGCAAGCCGCGCGGTCCGGTCTGTCATCGGAATGACAGAGGCATACGGCGAACTTACCGGCCCCAACAGCTCGACTATCTTGCCCACCCTCCTGCCTGCGGCGTCCACAAGCAGTTCTCCCGGCTTTATGCCGGCGCTTGTCGCGTTTAGTTTAACGATTAACCTCCCACTCTTTGCAAGATGCATGACTTCCCCTATCTCCCCCAATTCCGTATCCAGCAAAAGCTTGCTCTTGCTATCATAAGCTTCTGTCAAAAATGTTAAGTTTGTTTATGAACAATATTGGTTCGGTCGCGGATAAATCCTTGCAGGCGCGATTTCGCTATTTTTTCCCGGATTTCTGGCGCGCCCTCTTTTGAAGAAGCTTTTCGGCCACCATGCCTACCGCCTTTGATTTTTTCACGCCTTCCTTTTTTGCTATCATCACATACCCCGACTTTACAAACGACCGGCGGGGAAAGCGCGCGTGGTCGTTGACGGCATCGTCTGCCACATCAAAGCCGGCGGCCTTGGTTGCCTCGACAAGCTCGCTCACTGTCGGGTCAAACACCGCCTTCTCTCGCTTGACTTTGCGGCCCTGACGGACCTTCAAGTTCTTGTTGAAATAGTCCAGCCAGAGGATGACGTGGTCATAGTCCTTCAACTGCTGAAATAACCCGGCGCCTCATTAATAAATTAAAGTGGGGGGAAAAAAATTACTGCTTGGCCTTGATGAGGACGGCGTTGACGACTCCGCTCTGGCCCGGCCTCGAGGTGACGAGTGCAGAGCCCGCTTCGGTCTCTATGACGGCGCCCTTGCTGATGACGCCTCGCCTCTCATAGTCGCGGTTGGCGGTGTTTTTGCTCACCTTCAGTATCTTGGACTTGGTCACCTTTTTGGCGTCCGAGTCGACGACGTTGGCAAACTCGGCCGTCTTGAACGCGGCCTTTACGTTTGCGCCCCTTACCCTGCGGATGACGATGTCAGTAGTACCGGCAACAGCTTCGTTTGGATACCTGTCAATCTCAAATTTCCTCCTGCCCCTGTTGGCAACTTTGCGGCCGCCAGTCATCTTGCGGCCTGCGAGGTTCTCTATGGACTTGCGCATATGTGGAATCCAGTGTTTCGCACTGTAATTAAGACTTTTCTGGCTGCGGAGCGGGCTTGGGGTTCTCCTTGTTTGCCTCTGCGACGAGCTTGCTCTTCATAGAGTTGATGTCGGTGATACCGAAAAATTCCTGGAACTTTTTTGTAGTGCGGTACACCTTGAGCCGGCCAAGCGTCTCATGTTCTATGAACTGCATCTGCTCTAGCTCCTTTACGTGCTGATAGACCTGGCTGCCCCGTATCTGCACCAGGCGCTTGGAGGTCACTGGCTGCTCGTAGGCGATGTAGGTGAGGGTCTTTTGAGCCGACGCCGGGATCATTGGCCGCTGCGCAAACCTCTTGATCAGCGGCGCATAGGAGGGCTTTAGCTGGAACACGTACGAGCCGTCTTCCAGTTGCGCTATTTCGATGGCCTTGAACGCCGACTTTGCCTTTCTCACGAGGTCGGCAAGCACCTTGGCTGTCTTTTCCTTCGAGTTGGTGCCAGATGCCCTTATCAGTTCGTCTACCGTCAGCGGCCGGCCGGCAGAGTAGAGGGCGGCCTCTATCCTTGCGGTCACCTCGTCTTCCGGCAGGGACTCTCGCACAACGACAGTAAAAGCGTGAACGATTAATTACTTTGCGGTTGCTCTGACTTTAGCAGGATCTTGACGTCTTCCGAGTCGTCGGGCTGCTCCAAGTCTACCTTGCCCTTCATCGCAAGGTAGAGCATGGCCAGAAAGCAGCGGGCAGTCTCGACAGGATCCATATTTGCCGTCAGCGTCGTGAACATGGCAATCCTGTCGGCGCTCACGATGTCAAATATCATGTCTTCGTATTTCTGGATAATCTGCTCGAATTTCTGAAGGTACTGGTCAAAGTCAAACGACTGGACCGGCTCCAGCTCCACCTGCTTTCTCCGCGGCTTGGGGTTTGCCAGCTCCATTATCATGATCTCAAGGACGCGCAGCAGGTCTTCCACAGAAACCGGATACGTGGACTCGATCCTGAACGGCAGTTCCAGCGTATTCAGCTGCGGTATCGGCAACTGGCCCTGCGGATCGTCAAGCCCTTTTTTCTGCATTGCAATTTTCTCAAGCAGGAATATGCTCTCCACTTTTAGGCGGTAGATCATGGACGACGAGACGGCGGCAATGCCGCAGATGCGCAGGTCCTTGTTGCCCGTCGCGTTGAGCAGGTTTAGGAACAGCTCTAAAAGCCGGACGATGTCAATGTTCCAGACGTCCTTTCTAACCAGGAGGGACGGGTTGAAAAGCATGTTCAGGGGCGGCTGCGCTATGCTCTTTTTAGTGTCCGGAACCTCTGCTGGAGCCCCCGCTTCCGACAATCCCGCTCTTGAGAAGGGCGAATGCATATAAGACGTTATGGGTCAAGAAAACACGCGTAGCTTTCCACCGGAAATAGACAGGTAGACAATAGAGATAACCTTTAAAATTTTCAACCCACTCTACGTCTCATGACTGATAGTGACTATGCGAAAACTACAAAGCCGGTCCCAAACATCGTGGCCCTTGAAGTCCTGCAAAAAAACGGCGTAAACATTGACAGGCTGAAGGAGCTTATAACGAAAGGTGTTGGGGCAGAGTTCACGACATACTATTACTACACGATTCTCAGGATGCACTGCACAGGGCTTGAAGGGGAAGGCATCAAGGAAATAGTCGAAGACGCGAGGATTGAAGACAGGAACCACTTTGAGGCGATGGTGCCCCGGCTGTACGAGCTGGGCGGCGCGCTGCCCCGCGACATACGAAAATTCGCGGACCAGGCTGGGTGTCCCGACGCGTTCCTGCCGCAGAACTGGGAGGACATAAACTCTATCCTGAAGGTGCTGCTCGAGGCGGAGCAGTGCGCCATCAGGTCATGGGGAGAGGTCTGCGACCTGACTGCAGGCAAGGATCCGAGAACCTACGACATCGCCCAGCGCATAATGCAGGAGGAAGTAGAGCACGAGGCGTGGTTTATAGAGCTGCTTTCAAAGAGGCCGTCGGGCCACTTTAGGAGAAAGTTTGCCGGCCAGTCCCCGCACACCGGCTCGCAAGGAAGCCTCATCCACCTCTAGGCTTATACGCCCCTTCTTTTTCTTTTTTTATGTTGTTGCAGATCTGCAGGAGCGAAGAGATCCAGGACAGCGGCTGGAAGGTGTTTACGATAAATTCCATCGACTTTTTGATAGGAAGGAGGAACGGGAAGCTTTTTGCGTGCAACAATTCCTGCCCCCATAGGGGGGCATCGCTATCAAAGGGCCATTTCAACGGCGACAACATCGTGTGCCACATGCACGGCTACGAGTACGACGTGTTTTCAGGCAAGCTGATGAACATGAAGTCGTGGAAAAAAGACAGCACGTGGGTTGAGCAGTCTCCGGAATGGAGAAAGTCAGGCGACCTTGTCAAGTACCCCATCTTTGAGCGTGATGGACTAGTGTACGTGACTCTGCCATGATCAGGCCGTCGGGGCAAAAACCTCGCTCACTTTGAAGAGTTTTCCGAGGTTGAACTTGGCGCGCTTTTTGCGCAGCGTTATGTAAGCGTGCCTTTCGTTACAGTGATCTACAAAGGCGTCAAGGTTCCTCTGGAACCGG
>JGI10216J12902_101789354_pt1 | contig 13523 bp, 11 predicted proteins | sample KanNatreferecore_FD_12902 | JGI IMG/M metagenome (IMG submission 12902)
CCTGTCGGCACGCACCACGCGCTGGCTGCCGCCGCGCTCGATGCCGGAAAACATGTCTTCGTCGAGAAGCCGCTGGCTGCGTCCGTAGCTGAAGCGAATGACCTCATCACCCGAGCGGACGCACGCGGCCTGCTGCTGATGCCCGGCCACACATTCCTGTACAGCCCGCCGGTGAATGCCGCACGAGAACTCATCCTAGGCGGCGAGCTCGGCGAGATCTATTTCATCACGATGAGCCGCGTCAATCTCGGTCTCCACCAGCCGGACGCGAGCGTCGTGTGGGACCTTGCGCCGCATGATTTTTCGATCCTGCGTTACTGGCTCGAGGAAATGCCGAGAAAGGTTTCGGCGCTGAGCCGCGCGTGCATCTTCGGCAACCTTCCCGACGTAGCGTTCATCAACCTCGAGTTCCCCTCGGGAACGATTGCCCACATCGAGCTCTCGTGGCTAGCCCCGAGCAAGCTCCGTCGTACCGCTGTGGTTGGTTCGCAGAAGATGCTTGTCTACGACGACACGAGTAACGAGCCAATTCGGATCTTCGACTCGGGAGCCAACTTACGTGACCCGGAGACATTCGGCGAGTTCCGGCTCACATATCGCGCGGGTGACATCGTCTCGCCGCGCGTCGATGTGGCCGAGCCGCTGGAGCTCGAGTTAGCGGATTTCTTTCGAGCTATCCGCATCGGGACCGCTACGCGTTCCTCTGCCTCGCTCGGCCTCGATGTTGTTCGCATGACTGAAGCAGTCGACCGGTCTCTGATGAACGACGGTGCGTCGCTCGACGTCGAGCAGCATGTGCGCGCAGTCGGGTGATGCACGCTGGGGTCAATGGCAGTAAGCAATGCAAAGGTTTCGCAGCGCCGGGTAACGCTCTGCGCTGATCTCTTACAGCACTCGCCGGACGCGGGCGAGTTCTTCGTCCACGCACTCGCGCAGCTGCCTGACGACGTTACGGTGCAGATGCCCGGCGAGTTCAAGGAGCGCGGGCCGGTCGGGTTGCTGGCTGAGGCCTACGGCATCGCGGAGCGCGTGCGCTTTGGGGCACCGGCTCTGGCAGATTCGCTGCTCGAGCGAATGGTCACCACGAAGGCGACTCTTGGTGAAGTGGTCGAGGAGCTCTGGAACGACGACGACGAGGCATCCTGTCTCCCTCGCGGCGACGACACAGCGCTACGCGGCCATCGCGTCGGCGTGGTTACGAACGTTCCTGCGCACTACCGAGTTCCACTCTTTGATTCGATCGGGCAGCGCCTCGAGCAGGCGGGTGCGCGCTTCTTCGTGTTCTTCGCGGCGCAAGCGACTACTTCGAGACCATGGCTCACGGGCGGGGAGTCGCTGGACTTCGAACACGAGTTTCTGCCGGCGCTGACCGTCCCTCTGCGCGCCCGCCCGCCGCGCGTGCCGCTGGCGATCAATGTGGCACTCCGTCGCTTCCGTCCGACTGTCCTCTTGTCGGCCGGCTTCTCGCCTGCTTTGTCAGGCAGAGTCGCACGCTACGCACGACGAGCAAGAATCCCCTTCGGCATCTGGAGCGGCGAGCATGACGAGATGAAGACCGCGCGAAGTGGGCTGCGTGCGGCACAGCGCCGTCGCCTGCTCGCACGCACAGATTTTGCTATCGCATATGGATCGGCGAGCGTGACGTACTTGCACTCGCTGGCTCCGGCGCTTCCGGTCGTGATTGGGCGTAACACTGCGCCGCTCCCGCCTGCTGCGAAGGCGGTCGCGTCGCCCTGCAAGCCGGTCGACGTCGTCGTGGTCGGCGACCTCGCTGATAAGCGCAAGGGTATCGATGTCGTAGTCGACGCTATGTGTGCGCGTCCCGGACTCGCTTGCCGGGTGACTGTAGTCGGTGGCGGGGCGAGCCTACGAACTCTGAAGGCGAAGGCGCGAGGCGACCACCGGATCACGTTCCTCGGGCCGCTGCCGGCGGAAGAAACCCGGCGCGTCCTCTCCGCTGCTGACGTGTTTGTCTCTCCGACCCGCTCGGACATTTTCGGTCTTGCATTGGTGGAGGCGATGGGGGCTGGCGTCTGCGCACTCGTTTCTCCTGCCGCAGGTGCGGTTGAGGACCTTTGCGTTGACGGCGTCAATTGCCTTGTGATTTCCGGACATGATCCCGAGCGATGGGCTGAGGGCATCGCGAAGGTGACTTCTGAGCGCGGGTTTCGACAGGAGCTCGGACGCCGAGCCCGCTCGACCATCGTGCGCCGCTGGACGATCGACCACGCGGCGGATGCGATGGTCGCCGGACTCCGACTCGGGATCCTCACTGGAGCACGCGGTTGAGCGTCGCGGTCGAGGCGAACCGCATAGGCGCCCGCGTCGCCGCTGCCCGCCGAGAGTTCGGGCTGACGCAGAAGCAGCTCGCCGAGCGTGTTGGAATCACTTTGTGGCTGCTCGACCGAATCGAGGCAGGTGCCCCTGATGCCGCGCTCCACCTCCCCAGGATTGCCGCCGTTACCGGGAGATCGGAGGCCTGGTTCACGGGAACGTCTCCTGCCGCCGTCGCTGGGTCCTCGCCTCGCCGTGGAGTACGCGTCGTCTCAAGTCTGCGCTGGAGTCCGACCGTCGGACGCGACCTCGTGCTCGCCGCCATCACGTTGCTCGTCGTCGTGCGCTTCTTCACGGAAGTCGTTCCCGTCCTCCCGCGCGCGGCGAATTTCGTCGATATTCCAGTCTTCCTCGCTCTCTCGGCAATGGCCCTGGCCCGACCGCGTACTGGAACGCAGTCGTTGTCGTTCGCAGGAGCAGTCCTCCTGTTTGTCTGCCTCTGCGTGGTCTCGGTTGTGCTGAACCTTTCACGGGTCGAGTCAGCACCGGTCGTCGTCTTTCTGTACGGCTTTCTTGCACCCGTCGGCGTCTACGCTGTCGCGTATCGCCTCTGGCCGGCTGGACACGCGCTGTCCCTCTCACGGCTACTCGTGGCGCTTGGGATCACGCAGCTAGTCGTCGTTGCTCTGATCGACTTGCCGCGCTTCGTCTCGTCAGGGAATCCGGACGTGGTGAGCGGAACATTTGGGACGAACGCGTATCAGCTCGTGTTCTTCCTCCTGCTCTTTACCGCACTGCTCGCCGGAAAGTTCACATTTGAGAAGCAACGGCTGACTGCCCGACTCGCGCTCCCGCTCTTTGCAGCAATACTCGCCGTCATCTTCCTCGCGCAATACCGAGCGTTGCTCGTCACGACCGCTTTGACAGTGCTGTTCATTGGGCTCCTGCTCGGTACGCGCGGGCGTGGTGTCGTCGCCGCCACCGTCGTCGCTGCGTCGTTCGCATTCAGCCTCTCTTATGTGGCGGAGCATTTTCCCGGTCTGAAGTTTGCGCCCACTTTGGCAACGCTGACAAAGAGGCCCGGCTTTTATGTATCCAAACGGCTCGATGCCACAGATAGCGTGATCAGGCTGTACAACGATCGTCCGTCGTTTATGTTGACCGGGACTGGTCCCGGAACGTTCTCCAGTCGTGCTTGGCAGACGTTTGCCAGAGCTAACAGCTCATCCGCCTCGAACGTTCAGGGCCGATACGTGAAGCCGTTGATCGGCGGCACCGCATACCACACAGACGTCTCGGACAAATATGTTCTCCCGATGGAGGCTGCACCGGCGGTGGGTGGTTCCACGGCACTCAGCTGGCCTTACTCCAGTTATCTCTCGTTGCTAGCTGAGGTGGGCATCGGTGGCTTTCTACTGCTCGTCGGCATTTACATCGTTGCGACGACGCGCGGCATCAAGCTCGCGGCAAGCAGCATTCGACGCGCGAAACCTGGAGATCCATTGCCCGCACTTGCACTCGCTTGCGCGTGTGGCTTCTTCGTCCTTCTGCAAATGGGCTTCCTCGAGAACTGGCTGGAAGTCACACGCGTGACTTTTCCAATCTGGATGCTTCTCGCGGTGGTGACCAAGGAAAGTGTCGACCGGGACGCTGCGTGAAGGGAACGCTGATCGTCATCGGCCCACTGCCTCCGCCATACCACGGAGTGACTATCTCAACCTCTCTTGTGCTTGCCAACAGACATTTGCATGAGCTCTTCGACGTCCGCCACGTCGATACGAGTGACACTCGATCCGGCCGGAATGTGGGTGAATGGGACGCACAAAACGTCATGCTCGCATTACGGGCTTGTGCCGCGCTAGGGCGTTGCCTGCGCGGGCGACGCGGCGTTGTTTACCTGCCTCTCTCACAGAGTTTGCCAGGCTTCATCCGCGACTCGATTCTTATACGTCTCGCCGCTTCGCGTGGGTGGAGGATCGCTGTGCACTTGCGAGGTAGTGAATTCCGCTCGTTCTACGACATGATGACGCGACCACTCCGAGGCTGGATCAGAATCACACTACGGCGTGTTACGTCTGTTGCCGTTATGGGCGAATCGGTGCGCTGGGTCCTGGACGGTCTTGTCCCTAACGAGCACGTCTCGGTGGTGCCGAATGGGACTCCCACACCGCAAGTCAACGCATCAAGCCGTGACGGCAGGACGATTTTGTTTCTGAGTAACCTTCGACGTCGGAAAGGCGTGGTCGAGGCGGTCGAGGCTGCTCGCCTCGTTATTCAGCGACACGCATCTGCGCGGTTCCTATTCGTGGGGGAGTGGGAGGACGACGATCTCGAGCGCGAAGTACGGCGGCGCGCTTCCGAGGGTGACGGCCGTATTCAGTTCAGGCCGCCTGTTATGGGTGCCGAGAAGGAGCGGTTGCTTTCGTCGGCGTCCATCATGCTCTTTCCTCCATCGGAGCCAGAGGGCCATCCGCGGGTCGTGCTCGAGGCTCTTGCGGCCGGTGTGCCGATCATCGCAACGAACCGCGGAACTATTGCGGAAACGATCGTTGACGGCGAGTCCGGCTTCATCCTCCCGGAACCGCGTCCTCAACAAATCGCGGATCGGATAGCTCTTCTCCTGAAGGACTCTGAACTGCGTGAGCGAATGGCGATGGCCGCCCGAGAGCGCCATCTAGCTCATTTCACGCAGGACATCGCAGATCGCCGCCTCGCAGAGTGGCTACTCTCAGTCACGGCCTGAGAACAGGTTGGCTCCTGGCCCGGCTCGATGTCGACCCACAGGCGTGCACGAGTCCTAGCGGGTGAATGCTGCCCAACCCCTTACGCGCGAAGTTGCTCGTCTCTTATCGGGATATTTATGCGGGACGCATTCCGGCCTTCGCGCCCGTGGGCGAGGGCGTCGCCGTGCAGGCTCTGCCGCAGAGATTGCGGCGCGCCATAGAAATCTTAAATTACAGATGGAGCGTCCGCCGCTCCTGACATTGGGGACGAAGGAATGGCGGCCAGAAAGCGAGGAACGATCCCTCGCTCAGGAGCTTCGCAGCGTTCTGGCGCGTGATGACGTGGTTGACCTGATCCTGTATGGAAGCCAGGCGCATGGCAGGCTGACAGGTTTCAGTGACGTCGACGCAATCCTCGTCCTGGAGGACGCAGCTGTCAACGACGCGGCCGCGCTTCGGTCTCTGCGTCCACATGTCCTCGCAGCACAGCGCGCTGTACTCGCGTATCAACCAATGCAACACCACGGCTTTGACGTGGCAACGACGAGCCTCCTTTGCTCTACGAACGAAGCGCTGGCGTTGCCTCCTCCGGCCTTGTCTGCAACGAGCTCACTTAACGGCACCGCCATCCCTGCGGCGTTTTCGGCCGAGCCGAGAGAGACGGCGGTTCGCCGCCTAGCGAGTCTCGCCGTAACGGTGCAGCGCCCCGCAAAGTGGCCGTCCCATCCTTGGAGAGCGCACGGGCTAGTCGCCGTGTTCGAGTTACTGCCCGTCGTCTACCTACAGGCTTGTGGCGTTTCAGTCTCAAAGGCTTCATCCTTCGAGCAAGCGCGAGAGTTATTTCACGCCGAATGGTGGCCGTATGACGCCCTAGCCGAGGTGCGATCCCTCTGGCCTCGCACTCGCCGTCGGGGCCTCGAGCGCGCGTGTCAGTTATTGCGGAATCCGTGGGGCGCGGTTGCTGTTTGGCAGCACCTACCAACGTCGATCCCGCGGCCGGTGGCGTCCCTTCTCTCGGATCGATGCCTGACGAGTCTGCAAAGACTTGCACGAAGGATGGTCGAGCGTCTGGCATGACGCTCGTCTCCACACGGTTGACGGCGTTTCCTCTGCCGGCGCACGTCGACGACTATCGGCGCGCAGCAAGCGAACTCGAGGGGCGGCTCCGCGAGCTTCCGGGATTGATGGCTCTCTATCAAACGGGTAGCGTCACTGCTCCGGGGATCTCCGACATCGACCGTGTCGCCGTCACCGCTCACGGGACTTCGCTCCCGCCGTTATGGAAGCGGCTTCACCCACGGACGCGTTACCTCGCGATGCACAGCCCATTCGCTGTCGACATCGAGACGTTCGCGAGACACGACGTCTTCGCGAGCTTGGAACCGCTTGAACTCGTCACGGGACGTGACGTACCACGCGAAGACATTCCGGCTTCTGATGAGAGCGACCTCGTCCTCGGCACGGAGGGTCTGGTTGTGGCGCTCTTGAAGCTCGTCAAGCAGGAGACGACGGGACGCACAAAGGTGAGGCCGATGCTGTGCGAGCTAAACAACGTCAAGCGAGACCTACAGCTCGTGCGGGTCCAGCCCGGCGATGCGCCGGCCAGCTGGCAGCTCGCGGCTGACGTGACGCGCGCGCGCGACGAATGGTGGTCCTGGAACGAGGTCGAGCGCGTTGACGCGATTCGCTCAATTCAAGCTACGGCGGTCGAAGCGATCCAGGAAGCGTTGCGTGCCGTCGCAGTGCGCCTCGCGCTCAACGAAGCTGCTTTCGAGCTACGGCTCTGCGGGCCATGGTCCAACGTGACAATCAGAGTGAACCCTCCCCGTAGTGGCCATAAGTATCTGCCGCTGCCTCGCAGCGTCGCGTCGCGATCAGCCAAGCTTGCGGAGGCTCGGTGGCGATCGAGGAGTCACTCAGTCCCTGTCCCGCCACAGATCATCGCGATTCTCGACGGATCTCTCGTGTCGCCTATCTTTCGACAACTTCGACGTGCCGTGCTACATCGTTACCGCTCCTTCTTGGCCGAGATGGCGCCGGATTATGCAGCACTTGGCCACGCGCAGATCTTCCCGCTGTGATGCCTCCGAGGTCGGTAATGCATGTCGTCTGGAGTGGCGAGGTCGGCGGCATTGAACGCGTAGTGCACGACCTCGCGCTCGCGCAGCAACGTCACGGACTCGAAGTCTCAGTCGCGTTCGGCCAGTTCACCGGACCATTCGCTGCCGCAATAGCCAGGCGGGGTCCGCGCACCGTTGATCTCGCGCTCAGTGGCGGATCCGACCTCAGACCGAGCGTGATCCGACGGGGAGCCGCCGCCATGAAAGAAGCTCATGTCGTTCATCTTCACGGCTTCAACGTGGCGATTGCGGCGATCGCCTTAAAGGCGGCCCGACCGACTATTTTCACCGAGCACGGAACCTTCGGCCTTGGCCGACGACTCGGCCTATCCGGACATGTAAAGCGGGGGATCCAACGCCTGTTTCTCGAGCACGCCGTCGATGCGATTACGGCGAACTCGGCTCATACAGCTGATCGCCTGAGTGACGTGTATCAGGTTCCTCGCAGTAGAATCACCGTCATCCACAATGGCTTCGATGCTGAACGTCTGGCTGCGGTAGCCGCCAAGCCAAACGCCGCGCTGACGGTCGTCTACGCCGGCAGACTGGTTCACTTCAAGCGCGTCGAGCTCCTGTTGCGCGCTGTCGCCGCCCTAAGACCGGAAGATGCAAACGTGGTGCTCGTCGGTGACGGTCCGCTCGGGCCTGAGCTGAAATCGCTGGCGGCGGAGATGCACCTTCGGAATGTCAGTTTCCTCGGCTTTCGGGCAGACGTCGACGCGGTCTTAGCCAGCGCGGACGTCGTTGTGCAACCGAGCGAGGGTGAACCATTTGGGCTTGCAGTCCTCGAAGGAACAGCATTCGGCGCACTTCCGATTGTCTTCAGCGACGGAGGCGGTGCGCTGGAGGTCTTGCCTCCTGACGGAATCATCGTCAACAGCGTTAGTGAACTCGCCGTTGCGCTCAAGGCGCTCAAAGATTCACCCGCCGTGATGCACGAAGCGCGTGCTAGGCGTGCAGCATGGGCTAGGCAAACCTTCAACATCGAGAAGGTGGCCGGACGCTACATAGAGCTCTACCGAAGCATTACGAACCCATGAATGTCCTGGTCATCGCTAACCAGGGCGAGCGAAACCCGTCGGCGCGGATGCGAATTCTTCAATACATCCCTGAGCTCGAGCGGCGGGGCTTCGTATTCTCCACGTTCTTTGTGTCGTCCAGACGCGTAACGTACTCTCTTGGGTCACTTAGACGGCTCGCACAAGCGGTGCGGGCAGCAGATGTGGTCTTCGTCCAACGCGTCCTCCGCCGCCCGGTCAACTCGCTCCTGAGACGGCTGGATGTCCCCGTCGTGTTCGACTTGGACGACGCGATTCACTACATAAGGCCGGCACAGTTCGCGGCCGCCCAAGTACCCTCACGCGCAGGGGAGATTAAGCGGGTGTACCGGCGGTGCGCGCGAGGAGGCGAACTCTTCAGCTCGCGGAAGCGCTTGTTGGAGGAGATATTGCAGTTCTCCTCGGTAGTGATTGTGGGAAACCAGTGGCTACGCGACGATCTTTCGACTAACAGAGACGAACTTGTGATCCTGCCGACTGCCGTAAGCGTCAATCGCTCCGCAGTCAAGCTTCATACTTCCGTTGACCCGGTGACTATCGGCTGGACTGGTGTCCCCGGGAACCTTTCCTACCTCGATCTCATTGCGGAGTCGCTGCGCAAGCTCGGCTCACGCTACGGATCGGCCGTACGGCTGTCCGTCGTCTCAAGCGCGCCTTATCGCTCTGATCTCCTCGCGACTGACTTCATTCCCTGGTCGCTCGAAAGCGAGCGCCGAGCACTTCAGGTGTTCGACGTCGGAATAATGCCACTGCAGGACGACCCATTTTCACGCGGCAAGTGCTCCTACAAGGCGATACTTTGCATGTCGCGTGGGCTTCCCGTCGTTGTTTCACCGGTCGGAGCGAATCGGGAGCTCGTGGAACATGGAGTCAACGGCTTCCTCGCCACTGGCGTCGACGAATGGACGACGCACCTTTCCCTGCTGATCGAGGACGCCGAACTGCGATCTCAGATGGGTGCGAGTGCCGTAGCTACCATCGAGCGCTCGTTTTCGACAGCCGCCGTTGTGCAGGGGCTCGAACATGTTCTCCTTGATGCCGGTATGGCCGGCTAGTAGGTCAGGACGCTGAAGTAGCAGGGATCGGACGGCCGACTATGCCGCAACACCATCCCCTGACAACGACCGTCCATCCTGAACTGCTGCAAATTCTGCGTTGTCCTCTTACACGGCGCCGGCTCCTTCCAGATGCCGAAGGGCTTGCCTCCCCGGAAGCGGGCAACCCGAAGTACGCCGTACAACAGGGCATCCCACTCCTGATCCACAACGCGCACAATCTGCCGAAGCAGCAGCAGAGGATCGTGCGGTCCTTCTCTCGCCGTGCCGACTCGTACTTCTCTGATAACTACCTGTCAACGAACTCCGAGAGAAAGGCTCGGTATGACCTCGTTTTGGAGATCATCGAGCCGCTCCTCTCCGAGGACCCACTCGTGGGAGACGTCGGCTCGGGGCCGGCCGTCTTTGCTGAGGGCGTCAACAAACTAGGCGCTCAGTATGTGGCAGTAGATCTATCGCTCGCAAATCTCCTCGCCGCGAGAGCTCGTGTTCCGCATCTCCACGCCGTCGTGGGAACAGTCACCGCGCTTCCCTTTCAGTCTGCTGCGTTCGACGTTGCACTGTCGGTCGGATGCGTGGAATACGTTGAAGAGCAGCGCCTCGCGATTGCCGAACTCTTGCGCGTAACCAAGCCCGAGGGGCACGTCGTCGTCAGTTTCGCCAACGCGTTCAGTCCGAGGCGGTGGTGGGAGGAAACGGTTGTGCGATTTCTGCGGTTTGCAACACGCCGTCGGCCAGACCCGTACTCTCGGCGGCTAAGTCGCTTAAACACTGTTGTTGAAGCGATAAAGCAAGCAGGCGGCGACGTCCGCCATGTCTACTTCATTGGCCAGGGATTTGTTGGTTATCCCTTATCTGGACTGGGTTACTTTCGCGAGCGGAGTATGCGCCGGCAGCGCAGTCTAACGATGTTCTCCAAGATGTCTGCCGAGTTCGTCGTGGTTGCACAGCGTGTCGTGAAGAAGCGTGTCGTGAAGATGCCGTAGCGCGTGATCGCGTTACGGCCGCGAAGTGTCTTTGACAAGCCTGTCATCGTTCGTCGGATGCGAGGAACTGAGTTACGTCCTGCGCAACACGCTCAAATGGGCGGCCCGCCACTAACCGGCGACCTGCGTGACCGATCTGTGCGGCGTGGTCAGGATCGTCGAGCAACGCTTGAAGCGCATTTACTAACGCTTCGGGATTGTCGGGATCGACAAGAGCCGCGGTCTCCGGAGTCGCCCACTCGCGGACTGCCGGAAAGTCTGCAACAACGACTGGGTTCCCCGTAGCCATGTACTCGGCCAGCTTGTTCGGCAGATTGTGATGCGCATGGAGATGATCCCGTGTGGAGTAATACGAGGTGAGCACGTCCGCTGCTTGTTGGTAGAGGCGAGTGAACTCCGGCTTCTCGAAAAACCCGGTGAGATCAACGTTCTCAATGCCGCGACGCCGTAACACGTCTCGGAGCTCGATGATCGCTGCCGGCTGACCTCCGGTGATTACGAACCGGCTGCTCAGCAGTCGCTCTGCAGCGTGGAAGAGATACTCGATCTCCCTCATGCCTGGATAGACCTTGCCCGTGTAGACGATCAGCGGCGAGTGAACAAGCCCAAGCTCGAGACGGGCCGCTTTCTGAGCCGCGTGAGGATCGCCAACGACCCTTTCGCGAAAGATTGGATTGCCAGTGACGAACGTGCGCGCGGTTGGAACATCTGCGCGAAGGTCCTGGACGATTGCCGAATTTGTTGCCAAGACGCCCGACGCCCGGCGACAAGCGATCCTTTCCCAACGCTCACCACGATACTCGTGAAGCCACGGAACTGCCCTGTTCCGCTGGCGGCTCAGCAAGATCGGCAACAGGAGTCGCAGATCTCGGGAAATCACGTAGTCATACGGGCGACGGCGGTGCGCTCGCAGTTGGCCGAGCACAAGGGGCAAGATCCTTCCGAGATCACGTGGGCCGTCTCTTTGTGGTGTGACGATCACACGGAGGTCGAACCGATAAGGCACTTCGTGTAGAGACAGGATCCGTTCCTCGTCGATTCCCTGTTTCAGCCCCACGCTTGGGACTATCCATTCGACGTCGTGTCCCTCGCTGCGGAGCGCCGCACAAAAGCGAACATCGGCGATGGCGTTCGTCCGCGCGCGTCGCGGGTCGACCGGAGAGATCATGGCGATGCGCAACTGACGAGAGTTGCGCGTTCTGGATTCAGGACGTTTGGTCACTGTCCAATGGACTGCCCACCTGTCGGCGCGTCGGCATCAACTTTCCTTCCCGCTTCGCCCCGGGGACGTAACTGGCTCTGAATTGGCAAGGCACCTTCGGTGTCCCACTATGATCGCGGCGAACCTAACCACCATCGTGCGCGTGAACAGTCGAGGCCATCACATGCTCTCTGCCGCGAGACGCGAGGGTTCTAGAGCCGCGGAAGGCCAGCCCCATCGGAGCAACGGCGCTCGGCGCGTCTCCGTTGTGATCCCGAACTGGAATGGCGCTCATCTCCTTCGGGACGTGTGCCTGCCCTCCCTCGCCCGCCAGACATACCGCGACTTCTCCGTGGTTGTCGTTGACAACGGTTCTTCTGACGGGTCTGCTCAGTATGTCGCGACCGCGTGGCCGAGCGTTGAGCTCGTTCGGCTTAAGAGGAATCATGGCTTCGCGGGGGCCGTAAATCGAGGCATTGAGGCGTCCCGGTCTGAGTTCGTTGCTCTCCTCAACTCCGACATCGAACTCGAACCGTCTTGGTTGGAACACGCTGTCGCGGCCCTGGATCAACAACGGTCGGCAGGTTCTGTCACAGGCAAGATTCTTCAGTTCAAAGATCGAGCTCTGATCGCGTCAGCAGGGGACACCATCACGTGGGACGCCATATGCGACGGTCGCGGCCGAGGCCAGTCCGATGTGGGCCAGTTCGACGCGGGCGAGCCGGTTTTCAGCGGTACGGGGGCCGCTTCGCTGTACCGTCGGTCTGCCTTTGACGTCGTCGGCCTCTTTGATGAAGACTTCTTCGCATATCTGGAAGACGTTGATTGGGGCTTCCGCGCACAGCTGGCAGGTTTCTCGTGCTGGTACACGCCCAACGCGCGCTCGTACCACATGGGGCGCGCTACGACGAAAAGGCTGTCCGGGGCGCTCGTATTCCTGCTGATCCGCAATACGCTCTGGCTCGCTATCAAGAACTTTCCGGCGCCCGTCCTCCTCCGGAACTTCCCCCGTATCCTTTTGGTTCCTGGGCTGCGGTCATACAGGAATCTGCGGGAAGGCGTCATCTGGCCTGTGGCACACGCTTGGCTTTCCGCCGCCGCTGGGCTACCTAAGATGCTGCGAAGACGTCGCTCGATTCAGTCAAGGCGACGTGTCACGATTGCTGAGCTGCAACGCGTAATTGCCCACGGTGATCTAGGTTCGCCGAGGCTGTCGAATTTACGCGACGCAGTGCCTCTGAAACGCCGAAAAGTCCGATCGAAATAGAAAGCGGCTCTCGGGACGCGTCGTACGTCGTGCTTAGATCAGCCAAGAGAGCGACCCTTGCAGTCGCGTTGCGAGTTCTCGCGCAATTAGGGAAGACCGAACGCGCAACGCGTCTGACACACAAGCGAAGACCAGTCAGGTGGTCTGCCGGCAAACGAGCGGCGTTACACAGGTGGGGCGTCAAGTTTGATCTAAACCTCGACGACAATGTGCAACGCACGCTCTATTACACGGGCTGGTATGAGCGGCCCTTTCTAGAGTTCTTGCGGTCGGAGCTCCGAAAGGATGACGTCTTTGTCGACGTTGGCGCACATGTCGGCATCGTCTCAGCCTACGCGGCGCAATTCGCAGGGCGCGTGTTCTGCTTCGAGCCCGCGCCTGACAGTGTTGAGGCTCTGCATCAATCACTAGCTCGCCTACCGAATGTTGTGGTTCTCGCCGTCGCTGTCGGCGAGAAGACCGGGACACTTTGCCTACGTACTGACCCAGGTTGGCACGCGATGGATGCTTCTACCCGCTCGGCGTACACTGAGGGGGACCTGGTCTGCATGGCACCGATGATCCGCTTTGATGAGTGGTCGGCGACTCAACCGCGGGTTGACATAGTCAAGATTGACGTCGAAGGGGGAGAAGCGAACGTGCTTCGAGGAATGAGCAGAACCCTGGGCCGCCTGAAACCACGAGTGGTAATCGTCGAGTTGTCGCCGGCGAGGTTGGCTGTCGCCGGCAGCAGCGAAGCGGAGATTGCACGCCTTCTTTGTGACTACCAACTCGAGGCGATGATCGGACAGAACGCCGTCTTCAGGAGGATTTCGTGAACTCGGCCTGCCTCTCGGTCA
>JGI10216J12902_102899456_pt1 | contig 13517 bp, 10 predicted proteins | sample KanNatreferecore_FD_12902 | JGI IMG/M metagenome (IMG submission 12902)
GGGGCGTCGACTGTGTCAGTTGTGTTACAAATCTTTGCTGTCAATAATTGTGATTGACAGGTATCAACGACGAGAGTAAATTTCGGCGCTGTTAAATCCCTGCTTATTACGCGACTCCTCGAAGCCTCGCGATAACGAAGCAATCGACCTTTCCTTTTAGCACCTTCCCCGACATCAGGTTGTTGCTATAGTGATGTCACCGCCCTTACAGCGAGCCTCGCAGAATCAGGTATCACCACCGAGGCGTGTGCCTTGGCTTCGGCTTCGAGCGCCTCGTTTTCATTGCCATGGTCTTTCTTACCTTACGAATGACCGGGCACAGTTAGTCACTGTCGGCGCTCACGGTAGTGTCGCGCTGCGTTGTTACTCCAATAACCTTTCGTTTTGAAACTCAGACTTCAGGATCGATCGAGTGCTGTGATGTAACCAGCTTTCGTAGAAATCGTTCAACTCCACAGCCGCAAGAATCGCCTTGACCTTCTTAATTACGTCTCACGAATACGGCGAGGCACGTCGTGGCCGACATACCGCTTTGGTATCACTTCCTGGTAAAGAGCGCCACTGCCATTTCCTCAGTGGCTCTGACGAACCTGCGGAGCGCGGGATTGTTACCAATCCCACTGAGTGAAGCTACGCCCGACAGCAGTATCGGGTTGATCTTTTTCGACACTGTCAGTGAGGAGGTTTTCGAGCTGTTGCGAGGTCTTACTCGTAATCGCTCGACGCATGTACTGGCAGTCGCTTTGTCGCGTGAGGCGCTAGCAGGTAGCTCCTGGCAATTACTGCAAGCGGGAGCTGCTGATGTATTAGTTTGGGATAACCCTGATGCAATGGCCCGCGTGGTCGCCACGCGTGTGCAGCGTTGGCTTCAAGTAGACAGCATCCTGGACTCGCCTCCTGTGAAAGACAACCTGGTAGGTGACAGTCCAGTCTGGCGCGCCACTCTGCGGCACATCGTGGAAGTAGCGACGTTTTCTGCCGCTCCAGTGTTATTAGTCGGCGAAAGCGGCACGGGTAAGGAATTAATCGCGCGCCTGATCCACACACTCGATCAGCGCGTGAATAAACGCAACTTGATCACTGTCGATTGTTCGACGGTCATGCCGGATCTCGCGGGCAGTGAGTTTTTCGGTCACGAGCGAGGAGCTTTCACGAGCGCAGTCGCTGCCCGTGAAGGGGCTTTCGCGCTGGCTGATGGTGGGACACTATTTCTGGATGAGGTGGGCGAGCTTCCCCCGCGTCTTCAAGCCGAGTTGCTGCGCGTCATACAGGAGCATACGTTCAAGCGCGTCGGCAGCAACGTTTGGCAAACTACGAACTTTCGACTGATCTGTGCGACGAATCGCGATCTGATGGTGGAATCTGCACGAGGACGCTTCCGCCGAGATTTTTACTACCGGATTGCTGCCTGGGTCTTCAGGATCCCACCGCTCCGTGAACGTGTTGGAGACATTTTGAGTCTGGTCCGCCATTTCATTCGACAACTGCGCCCGGATGATCCGCCGCCGGAGTTGGACGAATCCGTTCGTGATTACATTCTGCGGAGGGAGTACCCTGGCAACGTGCGCGACCTTAAGCAACTGGTAACTCGTATCATGACGCGCCACGTTGGACCAGGATCGATTACCGCCGGCGACATCGCAGAAGACGAACGACCAAGTGAGGAGCAAGGCCAGAAAGATTGGCGCGACGATTTCTTTGAGAACTCGATCAAGCGCGCGCTCGGGCTGGGACTGAGTTTGAAGGACATTGCCACTGCCGCAGCAGATACAGCGATACGTCTGGCGGTTGACTCGGAAGAGGGACGGGGCCGAGTAAAGCGTGCAGCGCAGCGGCTCGGCATAACTGAGCGCGCATTGCAGATGCATCGAGCATCGCGAACACGCATCTGAAAATCCGTGTTCTATGAACCCCGCGGGAACTGTGCGCCTGCCCACGGATCACGAGGCGCCGGAAGCGAATCAAACGAAGTGATGGGCTTGCTGGTGGCGCCGGCTTTAACAGGCTCAATCAGGCGCAGCAGATTTTCACCAAGTATGAGTCGCTCCTCCGCTTCCGGCAGCCGCAGCAAACGGATTTTGTGCAGCTCAAGTTCAGGGTGAAGCCAGGGACCGTCGCTGCCAAAGAGGATTTTACGCGCACCGGCGCGCTTGACTGTCTCTTCCAACAGGTCGAAGCGACGCACGCCCGACGTGTCTGTGTAGATGTTTGGACGGCGTACGAGGTGATCGATCAGCGCTTGTTGAGAACGCCAGTCGTCACCAAAGCTACTCAGATGCGGAATGATGAAAGACACGTCGCCGTACTCTTCCGCGAGAAGAGCAACGATAGTCACCTCTCCCATTACGTCGTAGATGACTGGCAGCCGGAAAGTGCGCGCGACCTCGCAGACCTCGCGCGTGATGCGCGAATCGTGAAAGTGTACTTTGATTCCGCAAAAGCCATACTCCTCAACTGCCACCTTTACCATCTGAAAGACCCGACCGCGATCTCGCTCGGCATGCACGAACGCAAAACCGTAGAAACGTTCCGGACGACTCGCTACGATGCGCGCGACCTCCTGATTAGCGACCGCATAGTCCGAATGGAAAGCGGCGAAGAGCACAGTGCGATCAATTCCGGCGCGTGACGCACGCAACAAGTACTGCTCGAGCGTCGCCGAGGTATCCCAAGGGCCCGTTAAGCCGTCGCCCTTTCCTGCGTGGCAGTGGCAATCAATAATCATGCGGCACCTACTCTTTCAAAGGTCAATGTTTTTGTTCCTTCAAGCGTGCGGGCGATTTCATTTAGAAAATGAATGCTGGTTGCGATGCCGCGAGTGAAATTCGGCAGGTGGAACTTCTCGTTGGGCGCGTGCATTCGATCGTCAGGAAGTGCAAAACCCATCAGGACGGTTGGGATGCCGAATGTCTCCTGTAAGGTGTTAATCACGGGAATCGTACCGCCGGAGCGAAGGAACGCCGGCGCCTTTCCAAACCCCGCACGGTAAGCGATTGCTGCTGCACGCAAAGCCGGGTGAGTGCGATCGATGAGAGCAGGTTGCGCCGTTAAGGTGGTCCGCACCTCCGAGGTCACGGTGTTTGGTATGAGTTGCGCGATGTGTTCGCGAAAGAGCTGGTCGATTTCAAAGGGATCTTGATCGGGCACTAATCGGAAGTTGAGCTTTATCACGGCTCGCGCGGGAATGACAGCCTTGCCGCCGCTTCCCTGGTAACCACCAGTGATGCCGTTGATCGTGAGCGCTGGTCGAATAGTCGTCCGTTCATAGAGCGTGTAACCACGTTCACCCCATCCTGCTTTGGCTTTTGCATCGCGCAGAATCTGATCGTCGGATGGGCCCCACCGTGCCATTAGCGCGCGTTCCTCGTTACTCCATCGCCGCACCCGATCATAAAAGCCGGGAACCATGATCCGGCCGGCGCTGTCGTGAAGACTTGCGATGATTTCACACAGTACCTGGAGCGGGTTGTGGATTGCTCCGCCAAAGTTTCCCGAGTGCAGATCTTGTGCGGCGCCATGTATTTCGAGCTCAAGACTGAGTGCGCCGCGCATCGCGTAGGTCAGTGCGGGTTGATCGGGAGCAAGCATGCGAGTATCCGACACAACGGCAACATCCGCGCTCAGCGCGTCGCTATTGCGTTTCAGGAACTCGGTTAAATTCGGACTACCGATTTCTTCTTCGCCTTCAAAAATGCAGCGCACGTTGACAGGCAGCATTCCTCGTGTCTTGAGGTAAGCTTCCAACGCCTTGATATGTGTGAACATCTGGCCCTTATCGTCAGACGCACCGCGTCCGTACAATTGCTCCCCTCGAACGACGGGCTCGAAAGGAGGAGACTGCCATTCATTCATCGGATCGGGTGGTTGAACGTCGTAGTGGCCGTAGATGAGCACAGTTGGAAGAGCAGGTTCCTGCAACCAATCGGCATAGACGATTGCGTGTCCAGACGTTGGCACGACGCGAACATTCTTCAAACCAATCGAACGCAGATGGTCAGCAAGCCATTTCGCGCACTCTTTTAGATCGCCGGCGTGTTCCGGTTGGGCGCTGATCGTCGGGAAACGGATGAAGTCTTGCAGCTCAGCCAGGAAACGACTGCGGTGCTGAAACGCATAATTTAGAGGATGAGGATGGCCCATACGTCACCTGACTTGCGTGAAGGCGCAGGCATCACTCATGGACGAAGAATAGAACTTTCCCGCCCTCCATGGCCTTCTCCATATTCGTCATCAACTCATTGGTCCAATTCGAACCGCCCGCCTGCGCGGTTCGTGGAACAAACGTCCCATTCTTTCTCAGCACGCCACGCTTGTTTTCGCGCTCCGGCCGAATCATCGCCACGTGTCCTATCCCGCCCTTATTCTTTAGCGAGGCGACTACGGGCAGGCCTCTATTTCCAAACTGCTGAGCGATGTAGCTCGGTTTCAGAAGCAAAGCGGGATTCGTATGCTGCGCCCGCGCAATTTGTAATGCAGCAGCACCGAGTCGGTCCGTGATCGCAAGGTCAGGTTTCGGCAGGATCGCTCGAGCACGTGCCTGCTGTTGAATCCAGCCACACAGCTTGGAATCGATCACAATCCACCCACGACTGCGACCAGCACTCAGGAACCAGTCGAAGGTTGCGTTGGCAGTCAGCTCGTGCCATTTTCCGCCTTGCTGCACCCAGTGCGGGACACTGGCCCACATCGCTCGCGTTACGTCGTGCATGTAGATGTTGCACCAGGTGGACCAGCGTTTCTTTTCCTGATTGAAGACTGGTCTGTAGCGTGCGTTTTCGAGTAGATTCGCCGGCTGATCGCGTCTGCGGTTTCCGACATTGAGGTAGTCAAGCACGGCGTCGAGCTTTGAGGCGCTGCGATTGGCGGCGTTGTTCCAGGGGACGTCGGAATCAATAATGTCTCGGCTCTTCCCGCTCTCGGGCCAGCATTTACCGCGACCTGATCGACATTTGCCGCCAGTGATGCCTTTCACCGGTCCCTCCGGCGGCGCAGGCGGTACTCGTGTTCCGATCTCAAAAGCGTAGCCTGACTGCTCAAAATCAGATTCCGGCTCAAACTCGAACGACTCACCTGCATAACCGCCGCTATAACTCATCTCCTTCGCGCTAGTTGCTGACGCAGCGCCTGCACGGGCCGGAGACGCCGCACTGGACACCACACGCACCGTGCCTGGCGGGAGCTTCGCGACGCGCTGCTGGATGAAGAACGTATTGTTCATCGGGTTGAGCCCGGCGATTGGACCGGTCCAAACCCACTTCTTACCAGCAGCGAAGGCTTCGGTGAAGCCCCGCCATTCGGCGAAATCGCGCGGCCATCTCTTGTTGCGATCGTGAAAATACACTCGCGTGGAAGCGAACTCGCTCGCATTTCCAATCGGGTTGGGTACCTGACCTTTGAGTGCGCGCTCGGCCAACGATCTGGCGGCGGTGGGCAGCTGGGCCCATGGCGTTTTTTGTAGTTTCAAGAAACGCTGAAGTTGGCCGCGCGGAACAGTCGTGCCCGGATAAGTGCCGCCAGTACGCACAAACTCCGGCTTGTGCATGTGCCTTCGAGCTGCGCCTGAACTTTTGAGCACCGCCTGCAAGGGCGTCGAATATGCGCGGATGAATTGATGGAAGGTGGGGTAATACTTGTTTGTAAAAAGGGCGTAACGGTTCAGCATCGCCCAGATCACTGCCTGGTTATCGCGATTGTCGCGGCCTCCGGCCTCGCCTACGAGAAAACGCGCGGTCCACAAAACGTCGTCCGGAGTGAACCGGTATGTGAAAGGACGTCCGGTAACGGTCGCGATCAACGTGCCGAATGGACCACTGAGTGTCGACGACGCTGCTTTACCGGATCCACCAGTTTCTTCTTGCGCTTCTTCGTCGATCAATTCAAACGTTCCGCCAATTGCGGCGAAGGCACGAAAAGGATCGGCCTCGTAATTGAACTCTTTATTCATCATGGTCTCTCTCCTGTTCGTATAATTCGCGCTCGCATTGAATCACTGGCAGTTCGTGGCCCTCTTCGCATCCTGGTCGCACAGCAGCAGTGCATCTTTGCATCTCTTCAAAGCCAGCAGGTATTTGCCCATCTCTGCTGCGTTGCACACCGGGTTACCAAGACACGCTAATAGAGCGATTCCCAAGTCCTGGTGGGCATTTACGATGCATCTCTTGCTATCCGCAATACACCGGTCGACTAACCTTGCCAGTTCCGGCTTGTTGCATTGTGGTTTCACCTCTATAAAGTCCGGCGGCTTTGTTGGGGGTGGCTGTGTGCCAGGCGGTGGTGGTTGTGGTCCAGGTCCCGGCGGCTTTGGTCCAGGTGGTTTTGTCCCAGGTTTCGGTTTTGGAAACGCACAACGACCACCTAAGGCCCTAACCATCGCCGCGCGGGTATTACGCCCGACGATGCCGTCAACCGTCAGGTTATTCGCGCTTTGGAATTTAATGATCTCTTGCCGGGTCGCGGCATCCATGATGCCGTTTACTGGGAGCACCGAGGCTAGCGCGATCTGGTTGAGCGCGGCCTGAATCAATGCCGTCTCTGTTTGAGGTCCGACAATACCGTCAACCTTCAATCCATTTTTCGCCTGAAATCTTGTAACCGCCGCACGGGTCTTAGGTCCGAATATTCCATCAACGGCCAAACTCTCGCCTTGTGTGGCGTTAAGCACATTCTGCATCCAGCACACCTTCTCCGCGGGCATGCTGGCTGCGGACACTTCACCCAGCTCGTATTCGCCCGACCGTGGCTCATCCAGGTGCACAACGATAGTTCGCCCCTGTCGAGACCAGGGCCCACGCCAGGTAATGGGTCCGCGTCCACGACCAAATTCACCTGCCAGACCATATTCATAAGCGAATGGCAGTTCGCCCTCACCGCCTCCGGGTTCGCCGCCGGCGGGTGGTGCCCCTGTGTCCGCTGATCCTTCAGGTCCTGCTGCCGGCACCGCAGCTCCGTTAGGCCCGGGCGCGGCTTCTGGACCAGCTTGTGGACCAGCGCTCGCCGGTGCCCCCGCGGCCGCTTCGACGCCGCCTTCAATCGGTGTGTCATCTTCGTCGAGGAGCACCGTGACCTGGTTACCGCTCCTTAACCAGTTTCCAAAGCGACCGACTGTCGGACATGTACTTCCATTAGTCGGCGCGGAAGTACTTGCGCCGCCGCTCGGCGTGGGACTACCTGGGGCGCCTTCAGCCGGTCCCTTTTCCTCAGGAGGTTGAGGCTCGATACGCCCAGGATATCCAGCGAAGATAGGTAAACGCGGTCGACGTGGTCGTGGTGGAACCCGTGGTCGGGGTCGCGGCCGTCTTGGTCTAAGCCCGCGCGGTGGTCTAACGCCCGGCCTTCTCGGCCGCATTCCTAGAGATGTGCGGCCACGAATCGGGCGGGCAGGCGCTCTGCCTCGCGCAACGCGAGGTATTCGACGACCACCACCTTCCTCCTCCGGTTCGAATTCGAAATCCGTTTCAAACGCCCCGAGATCGCCGAACTCCGGTTCGCCAAACTCGCCAAGCTCGTCAAACGACTCTGCTTCGTCAAACTCAGTGAATCCCTGAAAGGGCTCGCCGCCGAAATTGTATGGACTGCTCATGATGACTCCTTCCCTGTCCACCCGGTTAATAGAAGCGGACGTGTAGATGGTTATGATGGCCCTTCCAATACTTGACGCCCGTCACGCTAGGATCGTTGAAGAAGATGTACTGCACTCGCGCGATTGGGTTGGCGCGGATCAGATTGACCAGTTCCTGCGTCAGTGATCGCGAGTAAGTTGAAGACGTATACTCAGTGCCCTTTTCCGTCCCGTCGTTGCGCATCAGGCGGATATCAGCATCCTTCCCTTTGTCGTGCGAGACGTGTGGCGGCATTGTTCCACCGCACCGAAAACTGAGGTCCCCAATGCCAATGCGTGGGCCTGCCGGGTGCGCCGCAAACCAGTTCGCGGCGATGGTGAGCCACGCTTTAATGGTCTGGTCCGTTCCGAAGCGTCGAGAGCTGGTGACGCTACTGTAGAAGCCCAACCCAACGGGCGGCAGTGGTACCACCACGCCTGGGTACGCAGTAGCGCACGTCGTCGTACCCGGCGTGGGAACATAGCTCGGGGTAGCGGCGGGCGGCGGAACACTTGCACTTGCGGAGATTAGGACTGCCTCTGTATTCGGCCCGACAACCCCGTCTGACGTCAGACCGTTCTTCGCCTGGAAGCTGCGCACTGCGCCTTTGGTCTGCGTTCCGTTAATGCCGTCCACCGTGAGGCGCAGACCAAGAATCTTATTTAACGAGTCTTGGATCCAACGTACGTATTCGCGATCAGTGCGTATCTCGGAAGTCCATTCGTCTTCCTGGACCAGGCCATACTGATAATTGCCTCGCATAATTAACTCCGTTTCGTTTTTGCGCGGTCCAGGTTCCGAGCGCGAGACACGAGATTAGCTGTGTGGTCTATATCGCACGGCCGATGTCGTGCGGTGATGATGAAGCTGAGTCGTGCTCGGTCTCCGTGCCCACGGCGCAAAATTGTTTGCAAACCAGCTTGCTGCAACCTCAGGTGCATGGACCGCGCCGCGGCATCTGTGACGTCTAATGTCTGTACCGGAAACAGTCCGCCCAGACACGACAAACCGATCTCGCCAAGTCGCCTGTTGAAAGCAGTGATCGCTGACGCAAGTCGCCGTCGCAATTCATCACCGGCGCGTGCGTTAATCTCCAGTGCCCGTCGTGCAGCACTGAGCACTGCGGCAGAGGGTGGGCTGCAATGGATGTTTGTTTCACTCATTTCCGTAAATCGTCGAACTATCTCGGCGTTGCTAACCAACGCTGCGATCGGAACGCCGAAGCCCTTTGCCAATGAGCTGATTGCGATTGCGCGCGAATCAGTCAATTCATACCAGCGGAAAAGTCCGCCTCCGCCGGTTCCGTAGGGGGCGTCGCGGCCACCACGTTTCCCGAAAACGCCCAAGGCCTGCGTGTCGTCGACTACGAGAAGTCCATCAAAAGCCTGCACCGCCTTCATGTATTCTGAAAGCGGTGCGGCCCGCCCGCAGTCAACACAGAACCCATCAGTCACTACCACTTGAAAACAGCCGGCCCGTGCTCGTTGTCCGAGCATGCGAAACAGTTCGTCAGCGTCGTGATGAGCAAACCTGTGCGCGCATGCACCACGCGCTCGCGCGCGCTCGACTCCCCAAAGAGCAATCGGGTAAGTCTCTGCATCCACGTAGATCGTCAGCGGTCGCGACGCGAGTATTCCAAAGAGATCCCAGAACAAGTGCAACGTCGAAGTCGCGACCGTGGCGTTCTCGCAGTTTTGTAAAAGAGCCAGTTGCCGTGAAACCTTCGTTGCACCGGGAGGTGTTGCGAGCACCGCCGGCTTACCGGTGCTCAGTTGCTCCCACTCGGGCACGTACCTACTCGGGTGCCGAAGTCCCAGATAAAGGGAGGAAGCGAAATCCAGTTGATGGCCCATTCTTCAGCGGTTTCGCTCGCGTGTCGCCAGTGCTTCGATTCCTGGACCAAGCGCAGGTTGCGTAGTTGGACCAAATGCTCGTCTGCCCGCCGATGGCAGCGCACCGCCGCTACGTTGTTGTGCTAAACGATTGCGCAGGTGAATAGACGGCTGGATATAACGCTCGTCCGCTCGACCCGAGTCAACCATCTCCAACGTTAGATCGACACCAGTAGCAGCGCGATATGCGTGGATATAGCGCTGGATTTCCGGCCGCCAGAAGCGCGCCCAGTTCGTCGCCGACGTCCCGTTGTTAATCTGACTCCAATTCCCGTACCGAATAGACAGAATGATCTGCTCACCGTGCACCGCGAGATCGTGGAAGTAAGTGACCGAGGTATCGGTCCAGTTGAACAGCGACTTCACGGTGTCTACCCGATCCATCCAGGGCTCCGCGTAGGGGACCATGATCTTGCTTCCGAGAAACTCGCGCATCTCGGGTCGGGCCAGGAGCCACTGTTCTATGAGCATCTCCTGTCTCGCATTCGAGGGTAGATCGCCGAACTGGTTATGCGCTCCGTGGGCCAGCAGCAGATGCACTTCCCGCAAAGCGTTGAGCACTTCGAAGCCGTCGGCGATGATCGTCGTATCATCATCTTCCTTGTAGAACATTGCCGTGCGATACAGCAGATTGTGGAACGCTTCGAGAAACCTCGAGCGACTGTCAACCGGCTCGATGTTCTGCACGGCTTTCCCGTACAAGCGCAGGCCGTATTCATGGTCGTACTCATAAACGCGACGTTTCACACTCAGCCGGTGCTGCTCGTCCTGGACGTAACCCCACAAGAGATTGCTCAGTCCGCGCAGCGGATCGATGTCCAGGTGTGCGAGCGGGTCTCGACCATCAGGAGCGATGCGCCTGTTCTGGAAGCGGAAGTTGATTGCGTTCATGGCTTGAACCTGCATTCCTTCCTCATGCCAGTAGGACCAGATGAGCTCAATCAGGCAGGGCCCGGAGAGTCGAGAACGAAGAATGCCGTAGCAGTCCGGGCCAAACGAATCGATCCGCTTAAGTGCGATGTCGCTAAGTTTCGCGCGAATGATGGCGAAGTAAGGCAGCACTCGCTCGCCCTCCAACTCAACCAGATAACGCTCCCTGAAATCGATAAGCTCCTCAACCGTTGCGAAACGGCCGAGCCTTCCTGCCGATAACAAGTTCGGATCGGTCCATGCCACGCCACACTCCTGCATCAGAAAGTATTCCGTTGCGACTTTGAGCAGGTTGTACGCGGCAACGCCAGGGAACGGCAGACGACTCTCATACGTTTGCTCATAGATTGGGCGAATATCGTCCCCGATCGGCGGCAGGTTGCCCGTACACATAACGTCGTCAATGAATTTTTTGTAGCGCAGGAAGCTGATGGCTTCCGTGCGATCGCGAATGACCTCCCAAAGACGTTCGTCATCCGTAACGAGGGACTGCGCCCGCTGAAGCGTAACTGGCACGCTCGAACCGCTTAGCGTTGGTGTCGCCTGCGTCACATTGATCGATTCAGGGTCGCTGGTGGCGTCGTTGACGGCACCGGTCTGCGGCGTCTTGCGTGTAATCCGCACTCTTGCGAGAACGCTCCGAGGCGTCGCCACGTTAGCGATCCAGCGTGCAACATTCAGGTTCACGTCTTCGGGCTTGATAGGCACAAATGACCCAGTCGGATCGGTTCGGACAGAGAACTCGTAGTTGTATAGATCATGCGGCACAATACTAGGCTGAGCTGTTAGTGAGACCTGTCCGTCTATTGATATCTCGGCGGGTTGAACCGTTAGATCGACGGTCAGAGCTTGACCACTACCAGTGTCCTCAGAAATTTCGTTACTCATCGCTTCCCTCCTACCAGATAGGTCCAAATAGTCTTCGCTTTATTGCCGGCACGCGCACTGGCATGCAGTAGGGCGCGCGGCGCCTGCAGATGTGTCAAGGGTGCTGCGTAGCGCCCAGTAAGTGAGCAGGTAGGCGAGCATCCTGCTCTCGAGTTCAGGACTGAGTCGTCCCTCGGCTCGCGCTTGTCCGAGTACGGCGAAACTGAGCGAGGGTGGAGCCGACCGCATTAACCGTGGCGAGTTCTTCCACGCGCTGAAGTACGCGGAAAGGCGCGCGGGGTGTCGGTCCTCAGTGGCCACGACTTCATACAGCGCTGCGCCGCGCAGGAGCTTCGGACGATGGTGCGTGAGCAACGTCACGAAACTGGGGATACCTGCCTCGAGCGTAGCGAACAGTGTGCGGATGGCCGGCTCCAAACCCGTGGTCGGGTAGAATGCTTCCCAAAGCCGCGCTAAACGATCCCATTGATCGTGGGGATAGAGTGCCTTGCCTATGGCGCAGCTTAACTTCACGCGAAGCCAGGGCGTCGGGTGCGGATCGTCTTCATTAATGCGGAAGACGAAGGCACGCGGCAGGCTCACCACTGCCATCAAACCGAGAGTCGAAGCGATGCCCACCCGAGCGACTGACCAGAAGTCCGCGACGATTTCTGAAATCCAACGATCCCAGAAGCTCCAGGCAATTCCACTTCTCGCTAAACCTTGAAGTGTGGGCCGGAGCGATTGGACGAGACCCAGCAGCGCCGCCGCTTGATGGCCCACTTCATGGACCAACGAAGACGCGATGCCACTACCCACCATGCGCTCACGCGGAACACGCACAACGGCGACTGGGTTCTCCTTCCCTCCCGGAAGTCGTGTGCGTGCTCGGCGGATGGCGGCGCCGGGTCCTCGGTCGAGGTAGCACACGACTGGCGGCGGCTGGTAGTAGCCAGGTAGCTTCAGTGCATCAGTGGCAACTACGTCCAGACCAGACAACCAAACACCCGTCTCGTGTTCGCTGCGCTGCGTCAGCACATCCGCAAACAGATCGAACTGCGATAGCAAGTCGTTGAAGCGCAGCCGTATGAGCGTAAAGTTGCGTTGTGCCTCTTCGGGAGTGGCCTCGAGTCCCGCCGGGCTTCGCAGCCAGCGAATGAAACCCCCGATGCTTGCCCGTAGCTCACGACGGCCGGCTGCAAGGAAGTTTTCAATCGCCGTCTGCGCAGCTGGCGAGATGGCAGCAGCGGGCAGCATCGGTTCGAGCAGGGCGAACGGCTTCACCCGCGCCAATCGCGCCAGCAGCGCGCGAGCCTCCTGGTCCAACAACCAAATGGGCAAAGGCAAGTTGCCCACTGTGTTGCTAAGCGGACGCGCCGCAAGTTGCAGCGTACGTTTTGGCAATACAGCGCTCACGTCGTTACACCCCAATGAGAATGATCTTGCGTCCGCGGCGAACCCAGCGACCGCTTCTTCCGCCACCGCCTCCGCCGTTCTGCTGTGGTGACATCACACCTTGCGGAGATGAAGCGCCGGCAGCTTCAAACTGAAAACCGCCGAGCGCAGACCCAATACCGCCGAGTGCCTGAAGCAAACCTGGGGCGTGCTTTTTGGCTGCATCCATCACTGCCTTGCGTGCGGCAGAATCCGGCGGGAACATCTGCTGAAGTTGTTTCGCCCTGGCAGCGGCCGACCGTGCGAAACGCACGTACTTGCGCGCTACTGCGAACTCCTGGTCTTGCGGACTTAAGCCTTCCATTTCGAGGCCAAAGAGTCCGCCCGCCGCAGAGCCGAGTTTCGCTCCAAACGCGGTGCCAACTCCCGGCGCCACAAAACTGCCAAGCGCGCCGCCGACCGCTGGTAAAGCTGTTTTGGCTACGCCTTTCAGAAGACCGCCGAGCTTGCGTCCGAGGCCGCTCTTAAAGAACTTGCCAACCCCTTTGAATAATTTTCCGATGAATTGATCGAGCTCGGCCTCATCGGTGATTTCGAGGAGGTTGGCTGCGAGTTCCATCTCTTCGATCTCATCGAATGCTTCGGGCTCGAATTCGTATTGGCCGAATTCGTATTGACCGTATTCACCCTCTTCACCCTCCGACCCTTCGTAGTACTGTCCCTCGTCTTCGTATTGGTACGCCTCAGGGTCGAACTCACTCTCGTAGCTTTGCGTGCGATCCAGATCGTGCATAATCGTCTCCTTCACAAGTTAGTTATGTGGGCTTCGAGATAG
>JGI10216J12902_101005231_pt1 | contig 13510 bp, 9 predicted proteins | sample KanNatreferecore_FD_12902 | JGI IMG/M metagenome (IMG submission 12902)
GGAGCCGCAAGAACGGCTTGATCGGCTTATCGCCGCAGCGTTCAGGCGATTCGGGCCGAGGCTCGTCGATTTGTCGTACGCGAACCCGTACGACGGCGCCACAGAAGACGTACTGCAGGTGCTGAGGCGCGTAACGGCCGAGCGGAAAGGTCTCTCGCTCCAGTACACGCCGTACGCCGGGCGGTTGGCCACTCGGCGCGCAATTGCCACTGCGCTCGAGCAGGAATATGGTCTGCCGTTTCGATTCCACGACGTCGTCATGACCTCTGGCGGAATGGCCGGCCTGAACGTCGTGTCCAGAGCGCTCTTCGGACCCGCAGATGAAGTGATCGTGCTGACGCCATGCTGGCACGACTACCCGCTCTATCTACGCAACCTCAACATTCCGAGCCGCCTCGTGCCACTGCAGCGCGATAAACGACTCGACTTGAGTGCGATCAGCCGCGCGATCGGCCCGGCCACGCGCGGTTTGCTGTTCAGCCATCCGTGCTGTCCAACCGGACGTGTCTACTCGACAGAAGAGATTGGCGGGTTGTCCGAGATTCTCGAGCGCGCGCAGGCGACGTTCGGCACGCGCATCTACCTCGTCAGCGACGAAGTGCATCGCCACCTTGTGTGGGGCGGCGACACGTTTGTCAGCCCGCTCTCCACGTATCCACGCACCGTGATGATTTATTCATTCGGCAAGGCGCTCGCGCTGCAGGGACAACGCATCGGGTACGTAACTGTCTCCCCGCACTTGCCTGAGCGAGAAGACGTGAGCATGGACCTGGAGCGCTGCGTGCGGATGATGGGGTTCGGCAGTCCAACAAGCCTCATGCAGCACGCCGTCTGCGACCTTGTGGATTACCGCCCCTCGACAGAGGCGCTGTCGCGCACACAGGCGCAGGTCCGGAGCGCACTGACCGGTTACGGCTACGACGTCTGCGATGGCGGCGCGACGTTCTATGTGTACGTCAAGTCGCCGCTTGCCGATGATTTCGCCTTCGCGGAATTGCTCGCCGCGCACGGCGTGCTCGTCGTGCCATCGACACTCTTTCACGATCCTGGCTACCTGCGGCTTTCGCTGACGGCACGGGGGGAATCGATCGCCTCGGCGCTTCCGGTCTTCGGTGCGATTCTGAACAACGTCTCACTTACCTGCCATGCTTGAATCACTTCTGCGGATCGGCAACTTCTGCTGGTCGCACGACGCCTTCCTGCCGCCGTCGCGTCCGGATCGCGTCGTCGCGGCCGCGGAAGACGGCGCGTTGCTTCAGGGACGATTCGCGTGTGCGTCGGCCTCGCCCGAGGGCGGCGTGACACTGACGCGAGACCGCCTTGGACTGAATAAATTATTTGTTGCCGTCCACGAGTCGGGACGCGTGACGGCCGCGAGCTACCTGATCGATCTCGTGAGGCGCAAGATCCCCTTTGAGGCCATTTATTCCATTCCCGCCGGCCACGTCGTTGAACTGAATCGTGAAGGCGCGGTGTCCGGTTTGTACCATTACGGCCCGCGCGCTCCACGCACAGAGCCCGACGGCATCCTCATCGACGATGTGGCTCGCGACATACGCCGCGGGCTCGAGGTGTGGTTCTCGCGTCTCGCCGCGCAATATTCTGAACGCAAAGTCTGTGTCTGCCTGTCGGGCGGCATCGACAGCAGCATCATTGCCGCGCTGGCGAAGACATATTTTCCTGACGTCACGGCCTACAGTTACACGTTTGGCGCCGCCGCATGCGCAATGTCCGAGGACGCGGTGTATGCCGAGTGGGTGGCCAAGGCGCTGCGCATACCGTTTCAGCTTGTTCGAGCGGATACCGAGGACGTGCTGCTGGCGCTCGAAAATGCCATCTGCTACGGCCAGGACTGGCGCGACTTCAACGTGCACTGCGCCATCGTGAACGACATCCTGGCTCGCGCGATCCGGCACGACACAGCCGCTTCAGGCGGACGGCGTCCCTTGATACTGACTGGCGACCTGGCCAATGAATTCCTGGCTGACTACACATCGGTGCCGTACGACGGCAAGGAGTACTACAGGCTGCCCTCACTTCCGCCCGCCGATCTCCGCCGCGCGCTGATTCGCGGCCTGGACGTCGGCGATCGCGAGGTCGGCATCTTCAACCACTACGGCCTCGACGTGATCCAGCCATACAGCTTCGTCGTCGATCAATATTTCCGTTTGCCAGGCACCGCGATTGGAAGCGCGCATTTCAAGCAGACATTCGCGAAGCAGCTTGCCGGCGACCTGGTGCCAGGATTCGTGTTCGATCGCGTCAAGGTGAGAGCACAGATGGGCAGCTCAGCCGAGTCCCCTGGCATTCTTCCGGTGCTGATTCAGACCGGCTATGACAGCGCGCGGCTCCGAAGCGTCTTCTGCCGCATCTTCAAGATCGACAACCCTGCAGCCCTGAACCAGTTCGTCCGCGCGGGACGATACCGCACCGTCAACCACGGATCTGGACAAAGGCCGGTCATCATCAATGGCTATCTCGCCGCCTGACATCGCCACCTCGCTCGAAACGTACATCCGGCGTGAATTCAGAATCGTCGGCAGCGGCGACCCGCGCTTTCGAAATGCGCACTTATTCGAAGGCGGCTATGTCGATTCTGCGGGCGTCGTCGAACTCATCATGTTCATCGAGTCGACGTTCAATGTGAAGCTCGAGGACGAACATGTGTTCAGTGAGCATTTCACGACCATCAACGGCATCGCAGGGCTGGTCGCCGGCTGCGCAGCAGGCCACGACGCCGGCGCCCGGACGAGTACGCCCCTTCAGTGAGGAAGACATCGCGCAGGTTGCCGAACTTCACAGGTGCGTGCTCGTCAACGCACCTGCGAGTGATGTTCGGACGGCCGCGTACCGCACGTACTTTGAAGAGGCGTTTCTGCGCCCAGCCGATCGAACCGCGCTCACCTCGCTTGTCTACGAGCGTCACGGGGCCATTCGCGGCTTTCTCGGTGTCGCGCCGAGACGCATGCGCTTCAAGGGTTCCCCAATTCTTGCCGCCCTCTGCTCGCAGTTCGTGGTCGATCCTGAGGAGCGCGGTCTCGCCGGACTACAGATGTTGAAGACGTGTTTCGCTGGTCCACAGGATCTGTCGATTGCCGACGAAGCCGGTGAGAACGCCCGGAAGATGTGGGAGTGGTGCGGCGGTTCCGCTGTTCTTCCGCTCAGTACTCACTGGATGCGGCCATTGCAGCCTGCGCAGGCAGCGCTCGCTCTCGCCGCGAAGCAGGTGCGGAAGGTTCCTTGCCGTCCCGTGCTCGCAGGTGTGGCCAGGCTCCTCGACCGTTTCACCGGGCTGCGGGCTGTAGGCCGGGCCGCAGGACCGCTGCGCGGCACGTGCGTGGCGCTCGACGAATCGACGTTCGTTGCCGGGGCCTCGGGGTTCGCGGGCAAATGCGCGATTGTTCCGGAGTACGCGCCGCACGCTGTTGATTGGGTCTTTGCGCGCCTCACTCATGGGCGCAGCGCCCGTTTCGTTCGACGGCAGCTGGTGAGGGATGAATTTGGCAACGCCGCCGGCTGGTTTATCTACGTGATCGGACCCGATGGCGTCGGCGACGTGCTGCATGTCGCGACTGGAGCCGGCCTCGCGCGTCTCGTGCTCGACCACCTCGCCGAGGATGCGCGAGCTCACGGCGCTGTCGCGCTCACAGGCAGGCTCGATCCCTCGCTCGCGCCTGAGTTGTCTGAACGACACAGCTTCCTCTATCGCCGCGGCCATTGGATGCTCGCCCACTCGAAACATGCCGAGCTGATGCACGCGCTTCAGCGCGGCGACGCATTCCTGTCACGGCTCGACGGCGAATGGTGCCTGCGCTTCACCGCATGACTGGTTACTCGCGCCCCGTCAGGGTCTGTCATGTTGCGCCGGCCGACGGATGGGCCGGCGCCGAAGTCCAATTGGCGCTGCTGTTGTCGCTGCTGGCCAAACGGCCGGACGTGGACGTCTCAGCGGTACTGCTGAACGACGGGCGGTTGGCGTGCAAGCTGCGTGACGCTGGCATCAGCACGTGCGTCATCCCGGAGTCTCGTCACAACTCTCTGTCAATCGCGGCACAGTTGGCCGAGCACTTCAAGCGTCGTGCGATCGATATCGTCCACACGCACAAATGGAAGGACAACGTGGTCGCCGCCGTTGCAACGATCGGTGGACCCGTTCGCTGGCAGGTCAGGACGATCCACGGCTCTGTCGAGCCGTTTACCTGGTTCAAAGCTCTCAAAGCACGAGGGGTGCGAGCGCTCGACTACGTCGCGAATCGATGGGCCGTCGATCGCATCGTCACTGTCTCTCGCGACCTTACAGATGAGTTTGCGGCACGCTTCGGCGTCGACAAGGTCGCCTACATTCAGAACGGCATCGATCTCGATCGTGTTCATGTCACCAGGCGGCCGGGTGAGCTTCGCGCCGATTTGGGATTGCCGCCCAACGCACCTGTGGTGGGCACGATGGGACGGCTTGTGTCGGTCAAGGCACTCAATGTGTTTCTCAGCGCGGCGCGTGTCATTTCCGACCGACGGCCGGATGTGAACTTTGTGATTGCAGGCAGCGGCCCGCTCGAGAGCGCTCTCAAGATGCAGGCCCGCAATCTGAACCTCCAGAACGTGCTGTTCCTCGGACATCGCGACGACAGTTACGACGTGCTGAGCCTCATGGACGTGTTCGTGCTGCCGTCGATGAATGAAGGAATTCCGATGGTGCTGCTCGAGGCGCTCGCGCTGGCCCGGCCTGTGGTGGCGAGCCACGTCGGCGGAATTCCAGACATTATCGAACATGACACCAGTGGCCTGCTCAGTGAGCCAGGAAACGCACACGACGTCGCACAGAGCTGCTTGTCGTTGCTCGACGATCGGGGGGGCGCTCAGCGTCTCGGCATGAACGGCCGGACACGAGTCGAAGAACGGTTTTCTGCCGATGTGATGGCCTCGACGGTGGCGGATGTGTACCGCACATTGGTCGCCGACGAGTCGGGCGCCGGAGCCCTGGCTGTGCGAGCAGGAGCTGCGTCGTGACGATCATCATGTATCACTCGATCGGCGCAGCGGTCGACCCGTACACGTTGAGCCCGTCGGCATTTCGGCGACAGATCGAGTGCATTGCAAACACGTATCGCGTCGTTCACTTGGGCGACGTCCGCAAAGCCTCGGCAACGCGCGATACATCCGCAGTCGTCATCACGTTCGATGACGCCTTTGTCGACTTCTGCGAAGCGGCGCTTCCCGTGCTCGCCGAGTTTTCCATGCCCTGCACACTCTTTGTGCCTACCGGTTGCCTCGGCGGCTGGAATACGTGGGACGACGGACTGCCGGGAATCGCGCGCAAGCGAGTCATGACGGCCGGCGACCTGCGCGCCGCGCGCGCCACCGGCCTGGTCGATCTCGGCTCGCACACCGTCGATCACCCGAGAATGAGCCGCTTGTCACGGCGGCAGATGCACACGCAGGCGTTGACGTCGAAGCGGTTCCTCGAAGATCTGTTCGACGTCCCGATCGACATGTTCTCGTATCCCTATGGACAGCGGGATGACTTCTCACCTCTCACGTCTCAAGTGCTCGCCGAGGTTGGGTACGACGTCGCTGTCACGACGTGCTGGGGCACCCGCACCGCCTCGAGCAACCTTCTCACGCTGCCGAGAGTCTCGCTTGCCGAACAGGACACTGCGCCTGTCATACGCAGAAAAATCGACGGCCATTACAACTGGATTGGAATCAAGGAAACGCTGGGGTATGCGTGGCGATCGCGTTTCGGCACGCTGCACTCAGGAGGAGACGAAGACACATGGACACAGCGCGCACGGCCATCAAGGGGCAACTGACAGGTTTTTACGACCGCAATGCGGTCGACTATCACCGCACGCACTACGTAGCGAACACCTCTTACTCGCCACTGAAGCAGCGGCAGATTTACATCGAGGAGATGATCGATGCGCTGAAGCTGCCGAGGGGAGCCCGAATCCTTGATGTCGGGTGCGGTCCCGGGGAGCTCCTCCTTACCCTTCTACGGAGGGGATACGACGCGGTGGGCATCGACATCTCGCAAGGGATGATCGATGTGGCCCGCAGCACGATTCGTGGCGCCGGCTTTGCCGAGTTCTCAGGCGTGTCGGTTGGCGATATCGAGAAGCTCACCTTCGAACCAGGTGCCTTCGACGTCGTCGTGGCCTCGGGTGTCATCGAATATCAGAAAGACGACCGCGCCGCTCTCGAACAGATGACGCGCGTGCTCAAGCCCGGGGGGTATCTCATCGTGAACGTCACGAACCGCTACTCGTTTGTGACGATGTCAGAGAACGTCTACAAGCGCGTGAAAACGATCTCAGCGGTAAGGCGGGTGCTGCGCGTGGCGCGACGCCTGATTCTGCGAGACGGGACCCTGACCGATATTCCCTGGAATCGCACTCATGCGCCCGGACAGTTCGATCGCGAGCTGGCACGTTACGGGTTTCAGAAAGTCGCCCACAACTTTTTCCGGTTCAGCCCCGTCCCTGTTCCCCTCGATTCCCTGTACCCCTCGGGCTGCCGGGCCGCAGGGTCGTGGATGGAGCGCTTCAGCCGCCGCCCGCTCGGCATTCTTGGCGGCGGCTACATCGTGATGGCCCGTAAGCAGGTTGAGTCGTGAGCGCCGTGCGTCAGGGCCGGCTGAGGTGGACGTGGTCGAACCAGAAGTAATCCTGCTGGCTCTTCGTACCGCCAACGCCTCCCCAGGTCGGCGCAATCTGCAGTTCCTGAAACACCATGCTCGATGGAAACGAGATGTTGGTGTACTCGCCGATCAGCCTGCCGTCCATCCACCAGCGGATGATGCCGCCGGATGTCTGCTGCTTGAAATACACCTCGATGCGATGCCATTGCCCAAGCGTGATGTTGCCGCTGTTGACGTTCGGAGTCAGCCAGCTCCATCCACCCCATTCCGGTGCGACGCGCAATTGATATGTGCCGCCGCCGGTTCCGTACATCACCGGAATGATGTGACCGGCACTGCCGAAGATGAAGAAGATCTTGTTGACGTTGGACGGGTGGTTCTGCCACGAACTGCTCGGCTTCCACCACATGCCCACGTAGCCCTCTTTGAAATTGGACGGCAGCGGAGTCCAGTCAACAGCCGGCTCCACGCCGCCGGGCATTCCGGCCGGATACGAATGCGCGAGAACGGTCGATGCAGACAACGGCGCTGATACGTCGACCGTGATGAAGCTGCTGGCTCCCCTGTTCTGGTGGAACCAGCCGATCGACGAGAGCACGCCCCAGGGTTGGTCGCTGAGCGTGGTGTATCCCCCCGGCTCGTTCGGCCACGTGCCGCCGCCGGGCGGCGGGAGCACGACGTTGTTGACGGTCACGGAAACAGCGGCCGACGTTGCCGTTTTGTTGGCTCCATCGCGAGCAACGGCTGTAAGCGCGTGAGACCCATTGACGCTGGTCGTTGTGTTCCAGCTGACCGAGTAAGGAGCGGCCGTATCCTCGGCGCCAATATTGATCCCGTCGAGCTTGAACTGAACGCCCGCGACGCCAAGATCGTCGTTGGCGATCGCGGTAACAGTCAGAGTGCCCGACAGCGTGGCTCCAACGGCCGGCGCGGCAATCGAGACCGACGGAGGCGCCTGGTCGTTGACGACCGTGACGCCGACGCTGCTGGATGTCGAGCTGTTGCCTGCCGCATCGCGCGCGACGGCAACAATCGTGTGATTGCCGTTCGACGCCCCGACTGTGTTCCATTGCACCGAGTACGGCGCCGTGGCGTCTTCGGCTCCAACGTCTGCACCATCAACTTTGAATTGCACACCGGCGATGCCGACGTTGTCGATCGCCGCAGCGGTCAGCGTTACATTGCCCGAGAGCGTCGCGTTCGCCGCCGGAGCCGTCACTGACACCGCCGGATCTGCTGTGTCATCTGGCCCCTGCGTGTTGGAGACGACGACGGTCACGCTCGCAGACGTGGTGCTGTTGCCAGCGCCGTCGCGGGCGACAGCCGTAATACTGTGATTGCCATTTGCTGCAGCGGTCGTGTTCCATTGAGCCGAATACGGAACCGATGTATCCTCGGCCCCGACATCGACGCCGTCGATCTTGAACTGGACGCCGGCGACGCCGACGTTGTCGCTGGCATTGGCGGTCACGGCTATCGTCCCCGATGCCGTCGAGCCGCTGGCTGGTGCGCTAACCGAGACCGACGGAGACACGGTATCCGACGCGTCGGGCCCACTGTTCGTCACCGTAATCGTGACCGCGGTTGAGGTCGTGGACGTGGAGGCGTCGCGCGCAACAGCCGTAATCGTATGGCTGCCGTTTGACACTCCCTTCGTGTCCCACTCGATCGAGTACGGCGCGGACCTGTCTTCACTGCCGAGATTGCTGCCGTTCCGCTTGAACTGAACGCCCACGATCTTCCCACCGCCTGTGACATTCGCAGCGATGGTGATGCGGCCGGACACGGTTGCACCCGAGATCGGTTTCGTCACGGTTACCACCGGGCCTTTTTTCGCAGCCTGCGGCGGGGCCGGTGGGGGTGCAGCCGGCGGCGGCTCTGGAGGGGCAGGCGTCGCAAACGTCAGATTTTCGGAGAATGCGAGATTGCCGTCCTTGTCGCGCGAGCGAACCCTGTAGTGATAGGAGGTCGCCTGTGCCAGTCCCTCAATCGTCACGCTGTGAGACGTGACCGGGTCGGTCACGGCCGCGCTCATGTTTCCGTAAGACGTCGTAGTGCCGTACTCCGCCTGCGAGTCGCTTTCCTTGTCGGTGATCCACGTCAGCTGCGCGCTCGACGCGTTGAGCGCCGACACGGAGACATCGGAGATCACCGGCGCGGCCGACTTGGCCGGCGCGGTCGGCGACGCTCCGCTGCACGCGGCGCACACGGCGCACACAAGGAAAATAAATCTCTTCATGAAATTGTGGCCGGGGGTGTTCAGTGCTTTCGCAAGCGGTATGCCACGAACCAACACCGCGTCACACGCATGCGTCTGAGAAATTCAACGCATGCGTGTGAGATAAGCGTGTCGAAACTGTAAGTGCCGCAACGTATGTGTAAATGCGCTTACGGACGAGCCGTTGCAACCGTGAGATTGTCAATCCACAGGGATTGCGCGACAGGCGATCCATCGCCGATATAGGGCGCGATCACGAGCTGATTGAACTGCTGCGTCGGATTGGCGCCCGTGCGGAAGAGCACGTTGCGACGGTCTATGACAGGCTGACCATCGAACCAATACTGAATGATGCCATCGTTGACGCCTTTACCAGCCGAAACGGTGTTCAACGTGATGGAGACCTCGACGAAATGCCAGTCGTTCTTGAAAAACGGACCAGGCGTATCCGTGAAATATCTCGATGTCGCAGGAAATTTCTTCTCATTCGTGTAAGAACTCCCTGCAAGATAGCAGTTATCCGGGTAGCCGTCGCCCGAGCCGTTGCAACCGGCCACTCCCCGGCTTTCCGTGACAGAGGTTAAATCAACACCGATCCGCGATTGATCGACGTTCAACCCATCCTGAATCGCCACGAGAGGTGTACCGCCGTTCTGCTCGATGTACGTCGTCAGATGCGTGTTCGAAAGACCGGACCAATCGCCGTCGAGCGTCGTCAGAAAATGGAATTCGTGTGGATGGTAGGGGCGCTGCGAGCCCACCCAGCTCGTGCTGTATTTCACGTAATAGCTGAGGTACACCGAGTCTGATGGCGTGAACTTGCGCCTGAGCGCCGATCCCGTCGTCGGCATCGTGGCGCCCTGAGTGAATCTGTACTCGATGGATCGTGCACTGCCAGCGACGTGTTCCGCGGTCGATAGGAGCGGGCTCGTATTGTCATACCACCCGCGGCCCGCGAGGCTCGCGTCCTCGAAGCCTTCCTGAATGAGAACGGCGCCAGACGAGGGCGCACCTGGACGGCTGATGCGCACATGATCGAACCAGAAGTAGTCTTGTTGGCTCTTCGTGCCTCCAATGCCACCCCATGTCGGCGCGATCTGCACTTCCTGAAATGCCATGTTCGACGGAAACGCCACGTTGGTATAGCTGCCAATCAGATTTCCGTCCATCCACCACTTGATGACGCCACCGGACGTCTGCTGCTTGAAGTAGATCTCGATTCTGTGCCACTGCCCGAGCGTTACGTTGCCGGAGTTGACGTTCGGTGTCAGCCAGCTCCAATTCCCCCATTCGGGCGCCACGCGCAATTCATACGCTCCGCTCCCGGTGCCGTACATCACAGGAACGATGTGACCCGCATTGCCGAAGATGAAAAATATCTTGTTGACGCCGGATGCATGCCCTTGCCACGGATTGCTCGGCTTCCACCACATCGCGACGTAGCCTTCGGTAAATGAAGCGGGCAATGCGTGCCAATCGACAGCTGGCTCTACTCCTCCAGGCATCCCGGGTGGGTATGAATGTGCGAGCACATTCGACGAGCTCAACGGCGAGCTTGCATCGACGGCCACGAAGCTGCTCGCAGCTCTGTTCTGGTGGCCCCAGCCGAGAGAAGACACGGCATTCCAGGGTTGATCGCTGATGACCGTGTATCCGGATGGCTCGTTCGGCCATGCACCCGATGGCGGCGGGGGCGGCGGAGGTACGACGGTGTTCAGGACGGTCACCGCGATGCCGGATGATGTCGTGCGATTTCCGGCGGCATCGCGCGCAATCGCACTGAGTGCGTGCGCACCATCGGCGACGGTCGTCGTCGGCCACGAGACCGCATATGGCAAGGTGGTGTCCTCCGCGCCGAGATTCGCTCCGTCCAACATGAACTGCACGCCGGCGACGCCGACGTTGTCCGTCGCAAGGGCCGTGACGTTGATGATGCCGGCCACAACTCCGCCAAGTGGTGCCGTCAGCGCGACTGCGGGCGACGTCAGATCGTTGGCCACGTTCACGGCCACGTTCGAGGAAGTCGTGATATTGCCGGCGCCATCGCGAGCGATAGCGGTAAACGCATGCGCTCCGTTCGCAACCGCTGACGAGTTCCAGCTGAGCGCGTACGGTGGTGCCGTGTCCTCGGCTCCCAGGTTCACTCCATCCACCTTGAACTGGACACCGGCAATGCCTGCGTTGTCTGTCGCAAGCGCCGTGATGTTGACGGACCCGGCTACGGTCGAGCCGGCTGCCGGCGCGGTGATGGAAATCGACGGCGGTGTCCGGTCAACCGAGTACCTGATCTCGAGAAACGGCCGGAGTGCGGCATCCGCATGCTCCATGCTGGCAAAAAATCTGAAGCGGTCGCGAAACGCGGACGGATCAGGGTTGATGATGATGCCCGCGTTGCTCAACGGATCCGCGAGCCACTCGCGTACCATCGAGGCGATCGCCCATGTTTTGAATCCGGGAGACTTGTCGACAACGCGCGTGTCATATGCCAGCGACAGATCGCCCTGGGCCAATGGAACGCCACCGCTGCAGCAACCATTCGGCGTCCAGGCGGACTGCCCGTCTGCTGTGTATCCGGTTGCGCGCGTCACGTCAGTCGGCTTGCCGATGACTTTGTGCGCGGCCATCGCGTAACTCGCATCAGCGGTGGCATCGCTCTCGACCAGCGCAAGATGCAGCGTGGCCGCGTCGACATGGGCGCCAGACGGCAATGCGGGCATGTCGAATTTCATGAGGATGGTATTGGCGGGCTGACGATCTGGCCAGGTGTAGCTCATCAGCTTTGCGTGGCTGCTGAAATTGACGGTGTTGATGCTCAGCGATGTGTCTCGCGGCTGCACGCGAATGATGCCGTTCGCCACGGTCGTCGTGATGACCGGTGAAGTTGCGGTGTTTCCAGCGCTGTCGCGCGCGACTGCGGCAAATGTGTAGAGTCCGTCGGACGCTGTCGTCGTATCCCACGTACCGGAGTACGGCGGCGCCGTCAGCTCAGGCCCCAGCGGAGATCCGTTGAGATGCAACTGGACACCCACAACGCCAACGTTATCCGTCGCCTGTGCGCTGACCGTCACGGTGCCACTGAGTTCCGCTGCACCGCCGGGACTCGTCATAGCGACGTTCGGCGGCGTCGTGTCGACCGCGGCCGAATATCTGATCGCCAGGAACGGGCGGAAGTTCGGATCGGCGTGCTCCATGCTCGCGAAGTAGCGAAAGCGATCGCGCGCCGCCGACGTGTCGGAGTTCAGCACGAGCCCGCGATTCGTTGCAGGATCGGCCATCCACTCTTCCACCATCGACGTAATCGTCCACGTTTTGAATCCAGGACTCTTGTCGATCGACTGCGTGTCGTGGGCCGGCGAGAGATCGCCCTGCCCCATGGGAATACTTTTGTGACAGCACGTATTGGGAGTCCATGCCGCCTGACCGTCGGTGGTGTATCCCGTCGCCCTGGCGACCACGGGATTCTTGCCGACGACTTTGTGTGCGCTGATGGCGTATAGCGTTTGTGGTTTGGTATCACTCGCGACCAGGCGCAGATGCAACGTCGCCTCATGAATGACGGCGCCGGCCGGCAGCGCCGGCATATCGAGCTTCATGAGAATTGCATTCGCCGGCCGATAATCCGGCCACGTGTACGTGGTCAGGTTGACGTCGGTGCTGTAGTTCTTGGCGTCGATGTGCAGCGACGTGTCCTGCGGGGACACGCGCACCTCAATGATCGACGATTGTCCGTGAAGCCGATCTCCGCTCGTGAATGCGACGCCGACCGTAACTGCAAGACACACTACGACAACGGGTGACATGATGCGAGCAGGCATAGGTCCTCCGAGTTGTGCGCAGAGGCCCTTGCTGATCCGTGAAGCCCGTGAACAGGTCCCTCACTTCGGTAACCCGGCTGTCAGCGATCTGACCCGTGGCTTTGCGAGCCCGCCTCACGACGGGAGTGCCATTTATCGGTTCGGAAACCCTGCGCGGTCGTTAATCGTTCCGATGTTCTGCTATTGACTACTGCAACGACGAGGCCACTAAACAGCGATGAATCGCTCAGTGGCGTGAACCGCACCGATCACATTCCTGCAAGCACCAATTGGTTACGGTTCCGACGAGCGAGCTTCCACAATTCGTAGAAAGGCGAATCACGTGAGCGAGATCGAATTGGCAATTGATTGCAGCGACGATATTCTTCATGCACGGCGTCACGGACGCGAGTTTGCGACGCACGTCGGATTTTCGTCGAGCGGCGTGATGCTCGTCAGCGCAGCTGTCTCTGAGCTGGCGCGCAACATTTTTCTGCACGCGCAGCGCGGCAGCATTCGCTTGACGCTGATCAGCGCAGACGGCCGGGCGGGCGTTCGCATCACCGCTCGTGATGACGGGCCCGGCATTCCCGTCGTGAAGCAGACGGCCATCGCGTCTGCGGCGAACCGGCACCGATCCGATCTGGGTCTCTGCGCGATTAAACAGTTGTTCGACGGATTCGAGCTCGTGTCATCCACCGGATGCGGAACGATCGTCACAGTCGAGAAGTGGATGTCATGACACGAGACGTCATCGGCACGTGGCGCCTCCAGCCCGAGCGCCGCCGCGCCAACCAGTGGTAAGATAACGGGTCCCGCCAAGGCCGGCGTAGCTCAGTTGGTAGAGCAGCTGATTCGTAA
>JGI10216J12902_100039952_pt1 | contig 13507 bp, 12 predicted proteins | sample KanNatreferecore_FD_12902 | JGI IMG/M metagenome (IMG submission 12902)
GTTCGACGGTCCGTCTCGGCAGCCGCACGCACAAGAACAAAACCGGTTTCGATCTCACCCGCCTTTTCGTCGGTTCGGAGGGCCTGCTCGGCGTCGTGACCGAGGCAACCCTGAAGCTGCTGCCGCTGCCGCCGTTCCGGGCGTGCCTGGGAGTAGGTTTTGGCTCGATGAAATCGGCGGCGCGGGCGATCCGGACCATCTTTGGCGCGGGCGTTTTGCCGAGCGCTTTGGAAATTGCGGACGCCTTCACCCTCGCCGCGGCGCGGAAGCGCACGGGAAGCAAACTATTGGAAGGTTGCCGCGCCCATATCATCGTCGAGCTCGACGGCCAGGAGGCATCGGTTCGAATCGAGCTGCGTCAGCTCGCGAAGATCGTCCGGGCACAGGACCCGATTTTCATCCAGAACGGATATGGCGTGGAGGGTTGCGAAAAGTTCTGGCGTTTGCGTCGCGAGTTCTCCTACGCGCTTCGCGATACCGGGCTGACGAAACTCAACGAAGACATTGTCGTCCCGCGAGGCCGGCTGGAGGACCTGTTCAAATTCACGGAATGGCTGCAAAAGAAGCATCAGTTGCCGGTGGCGGCGTTCGGCCACGCCGGCGACGGCAACATTCATGTCAACGTCATGCTGGACGAGTCGAAGCCGGACGCCGTGAAACGGAGCGAGGGAGCGCTGGACGATTTGTTCAAGCAGGTGCTCGCGTGGGGCGGAGTGATCACCGGCGAACACGGCATCGGCCTGGCCAAGAAACGCTGGTGGCCGGACGCGGCGTCGAAGGAAGTCCGAGGATTGCATCGCGCGGTCAAGACAGCGCTCGATCCGCGCGGCATCTTGAATCCCGGCAAGTTCGTCTAGGCCGTGTTTTCAAAGTCGCGTCGGTTACCGCGGGCCGGAGCGCGAGTCTGTGACTCGCAGCAAGCTTCGCCAGCCAGCAGGCGCGTGAATGATATGAGGCGCCTTGAAAACTCGGGCGTTGCTGGGCTCGCAGAGCCGCGCCCCGCACTTTGAAGACACGCCGTATGCCGTGAATGGATTCTCTGCCCGGAAGTGGACTCGTCATGGATGGTCGCGGTCGCTGCGGACTTCCCTCTCCCTCGACGGGGAGAGGGATTGAGGGTGAGGGGTGAGTGGTTCCAAGGCCGTTGTAACGCGTTAGCGTAACCATAGAGAAGGCTCCGCGCGCTCGGAGGCGCGCGCTGATCTCACCGTTGAGAAGGGGTCGGTTCTTGGTTTTGTCAACTTGGGTCGCGCTGATTATTGCCTCCAGCGCTGCAAAGGGTCACAAAGGGGTCACAAAGGGACAAAGGGGTCAGAGATTACTATTGACTTGTTTCGCTCCGTTTTTAATGTTCCGCGATGCCCCGCAAGCTGCGCGTTGAGTATGAGGGAGCGATTTACCATGTGATGAATCGTGGGGATCGGCGTGAGCCGATTTTTCTCAACGACCAGGATCGACAGTTGTTTGTGCAAACCCTGGGAGAGGCTTGCCAGAAGACGGGCTGGCAGGCGCATGCCTACTGCCTGATGAACAATCACTTTCATTTGGTAGTGGAAACGCCGCGCGCCAATCTGGTGGCGGGCATGAGATGGTTGCTGGGCACCTACTCGGCGCGGTTTAATCGACGGCACAAATACTTCGGCCACGTGTTCAGTGGGCGTTACAAGTCGCTGGTGGTGGATGGCAGCGGCAGCGGTTATTTGAAAAGCGTGTGCGATTATGTGCATCTGAATCCGGTGCGGGCGAAGCTGCTTGGGCCTAAGCAGAAACTGGCCACTTATGGTTGGAGCAGTTGGCCTCAGTATTTGCAAAGGCCCGGCAAACGTCCGGCCTGGGTGCGCGTGGATCGGTTGTTGGGCGAATCGAACATCAAGGAGGACAACGCCGCGGGCCGTCGGCAACTGGAGCAGGCGATGGAACAGAGAAAAGAACTGGGAATGAGCAAGGAGAGCGGAGACTGGAAACGGTTGAGGCGGGGATGGTGCTGGGGGCCGCAGGGATTCCGGGAGGAATTGCTGGAGTTGATCGGGCAGAAGCGGGGCAAGCAGCATTATGGGGAAGAGTTAAGGGAATCGGATGAACGGAAGGCACAGCGGTTGGTGGCGGGGATGTTGCGGCAGGAGGGATGGACGGAAGAAGAGTTGAAAGTGCGACGCAAGGGGGATCGCAAGAAGGCGCGAATGGCGGCGAGATTGCGCGCGGAAACCGCGATGACCTGGGCGTGGATTGCCGAACGTCTGGCGATGGGGCATTGGCGGTCGGCACTCAACGCCACACGAAGGGCGGTGTGACCAAACGAAATATGCAATTAGTAATCTCTGACCCTTTCTCTTTCTGTAATCTCTGACCCAGGCTGTTGAAATCGTCTCTCACGACTCGCGGTTTCAAGAGGGAATTTTTTTCCCGCGGCTACAATCTGCTGGTCAGGGCGCTGTTCAACACCCGTTTTTCAGATGCACAGTGCGGTTTCAAGGCGATCACGCGCGAGGCCGCGCAGGCATTGCTGCCGCTCGTCGAAGACAACGGGTGGTTGATGGACACCGAGCTGTTGATCCGCGCAGAAAAAATGGGGCATCGCATCCTCGACCTGCCGGTTCCCTGGGTGGAGGATACTGACAGCCGGGTCAAGATATGGAACGATGCGATCGAAGCAGTGAAGGGTTTGGTCCGAATGCGGCGAGACCTGGCGAAAGGAAAATATCGCAAGGCACCGGGATCCGATCAGGGCACCATGCATAATCGAAACGGCTCGGCTACCGGTTGACGTTGTCGATCAAGACCACGAACTCGCCTTTCAACGCGCGTTTTCTCGCGGCAACCAAAAGGTCCGCCGCCTTCCCGCGCAGGAATTCCTCGAACTTCTTCGTCAACTCTCGCGCCAGGGCGACGGTGCGGTCTGGGAACACTTCGCTCAATTGGGCAAGAAGTTTTTCAATCCGATACGGCGACTCGTACAAGACCAATGTTCCTTCGATGGCCTTCAACGCTTCCAGTTTCTTCCGTCTTTGACCGGACTTGTGCGGTAGAAACCCGACAAAATGAAATTCGTCGGTCGGCAGTCCGCTCGCGGTCAGTGCGGCAATGAGGGCGCACGGTCCCGGCACGGACTCCACACGCAACCCCGCCGCCAGCGCCGCCTGGACCACCCGTTCGCCCGGATCGCTGATCCCCGGACTGCCGGCATCGGTGACCAATGCCACCTTCTCGCCGCGGTGCAAACGTTCAATGATCTCTTCGCTGCGTTTCGCTTCGTTGAACTGAAAATAACTGAGCAGCGGTTTTGTGATGTCGAAGTGTTTGAGGAGTTGTCCGGTGTGCCGCGTGTCTTCAGCGGCGATCACGTCGCATTCCCTCAATGTGCGTAGCGCCCGCAACGTGATGTCCTCGAGGTTTCCGATCGGCGTGGCGACAAGATAAAGTGTGCCCGGCGTGAGGGGTGGTAACGGCTTTTCCATCACGCGGATTGAGCCACGAACGAGGCGGCGAATAAACTCGAAAAGCGGTTTCTTTCCCCACCCGGCCCTCCCGGAGTGTCACCGTGTCCTCGGGCGCAGGGAGGCCCGAAAGTTCGACCGCGCTGAAATGTCCCCAAGTCTCGACTGCTTCGAACGTTGCTGCGCCCGGGACGGGCGCACTCCGGAAAGGTTCATGGGCACCGAGCACTTCCAAGAATTGGACGTGAGTCCGGGTGACGGGGTGCGGTCAATGGGAGAATCGTCTCCGCTTTAGTCTCGGGTCGGAGCGCTTCGAACGCTGGTGGGGCAACAAACCTTCGAATACGAGTCGGACTTTGGATACTACATATGCGTCGTGATTGGCGGGCGCGCTGCGGCCTGGAAGGCCGCGGTCCGGACGGGACGTTTGCCGCTACAAAGTCAGCGTAGGGCAGGGCACATCCTGGAACGTGGACTCAACCCGCACGTGCGTCGCACCTGCTCTTTGCAGCCGGCCGCTGACAACCTGGTGCGCCAGTTCGGGTGTGTTGCAATCGCGACTCAAGTGGCCCAGATAAAGGTACCGCAGCTCGGCGGAGACGATTTGTTCAGCGGTCTCCGCGGCGGCATCATTGGAAAGGTGGCCGTGCCGGCTCAGAATCCTTTGTTTGATGCTCCAGGGCCGCTTCGTGTCTTCCTGAAGCAGTTTCAAATCGTGGTTGGTCTCCAGCAACAATACGTTGGCTGCCCGAACGCGCTCGACGACCAGCCTGGTCGCGTGGCCGAGGTCCGTTAAGAAGCCAATGTTGCCCGAAACGGTTCGAAGCAGGAAACCGACCGGGTCGTAAGCGTCGTGCGGAACGGAAAAAGTGTCCACCGTGACGTCCCCGACCTCGAAGGTTGCGCCGGTGGAGAACATCCGGCAATCGAATCTGGCCTCCAATTGCAGCTCGATGGCTTCTTTGGTGAGCCGATTGCAATAGATCGGGACCTGCAGTTTGGCGCAGAGGCTCGTCAGGCCCTGAATATGGTCGCTGTGCTCGTGCGTGATCAGGATGCCGTGGAGGCTTTCGGGCGTCCGGCCGATGGAGGCCAGGCGCTGCCGGATTTGGCGGCCGCTGAACCCCGCGTCGATGAGCAGACGCGTCTCTTCAGTCTCCAGATAGGCGCAGTTTCCGGCCGATCCGCTGCCCAGAATCGTCAGTTGAACAGGCACGCCGGTGACGTTAGGGCCGCGGCGCGGTTGGGGCAACGCTTTTGGCGGCAGGCGGGAAAACAGTCCCCTTCGCGGTGGTTTTTCCCGGTGGCATAATTCGTGAAAAGCACGGCCCATGCCGTAAAGTGCTTGTGCTATTCAGCCGGCGGTTTATCATCCGGTCGTGGCTCAGGGCCTACATCTTTCGCAACGGATGACGCTGTCGCAGGTGCTCGCACCGCAACTGCAGCAGTCCCTGGCCCTCCTGCAGGCGCCGACGCTCGAACTGAAGGCAATGGTCGAGCAGGAACTCCAGCAGAACCCGGTGCTCGAGGAACTCGGGGTTGCCGAAGTGAACCAGGAGGATGGCGAGGTGCGGGAAACGGAAGAGGCGACGACGGTGGCCGACCCCGCGGAGCCGCCCGCGGACGTGACCTACGACCCGGCGACGGAAAAGAACTCCAAAGAGCCGGTGGACGACTTTCAGGCGGAGTTTGAGAAGCTGGCTCAACTGGACCAGGAATGGCGCGATCATTTTGCCCAGACGAACATTCCGATGCGCCAGAGCCAGGAAGAGGAGGAAAGACGGCAGTACATGTTCGATTCGTTGGTAGCCGGGACGTCTTTGCAGGAGAACCTCCTCGAACAGGTCCGGATGTCGGATTTGAACGATGAGCAGAGGCAGATCGCCGAAATGATCATCGGCAACGTTGATGATTACGGCTACCTTCAGTCCAGTCCCGTCGAGCTGGCCTTTTCCACAAACATCGCGCCCGAGAAAATCAACGAGGTCCTTCGCGTGATCCAGACATTCCACCCTCCCGGCGTCGGCGCCCGCGATCTGCGGGAGTGTCTGATGCTGCAATTGGAACGCGACGGGAAGAAGGACACCCTCGAATACCGCATCGTGGATGAATACATGGAGGCGCTCGGCAAGCGGCGCATTCCGGAGATCGCCCGCGGCCTGGAGATCACCGTCGAGGAGGTCCAGGAGGCCATGGAGCGGATCGCGAACCTCGAACCGCGGCCGGGACGCTCTTTCGCTCCGGACAACAACCAATACATCCTGCCCGAGGTGTTCGTGCAACGGGTCGGCGACGATTTCCTGGTCTCGACCAACAACGACCACGTTCCGCACCTGCGGATCAGCAACACCTACAAAGATCTGATGGCGCGGACGGAAGCCTCGTCCGAGGAGCGGGAATGGATTCGGGAGAAAATCCGCGCCGGAAAATTCCTGATCAAGAGTCTTCATCAACGGCAGCAAACGATCGTCAACATCGCGAAGGAGATCGTGAACCGGCAGCGCGAATTCATGGACAAGGGCGTCGCCTTTCTCAAACCCCTGACCATGGTGCAGGTCGCCGAAGTCGTGGGGGTGCATGAAACCACCGTGAGCCGGGCCGTTTCAGGGAAGTACATGGAGACGCCGCAGGGCATCTTCGAGATGAAATACTTTTTTACCTCCGGCATTCAGACGACCGAGGGTGTTGGCATGTCCAATACCAGCGTCAAGGGAATGATCGCCGAGATGATCAAGAAAGAGGACCCGGCCAGGCCGTTGTCCGACGAGGAGATAGTCAAGATGCTGGTCGAAAAGGGCATCAAGATCGCCCGCCGCACGGTGGCCAAATACCGCTCAGAACTGAATATCCTCCCGTCGCATCTGCGCAAGGTCTATTAAGCCCTGGCGTCCTTCTTCAAGCCGGCCTTCGTGGTTTCCTGCAACTCATCGAGCTGGGGCTTCAATTCCTTCTTCGTCTCGCTGCTCATCCGGTCAATGAAAAGAATCCCCTGCAAGTGATCCGTTTCATGCTGAACCGCGCGGGCCAGCAGTCCTCCGCATCGGAACTCGATTGTCTCTCCCTTTTCATTCATCGCCTTCACGTCCACCGTCTCCGGCCGTTCGATGTCTGCGTAAATCTCCGGAAAGCTCAGGCAACCTTCGGGTCCGGTGACGGGTTTCCCGGCGGGCTTGATTTCGGGATTGATCAGCACGAGCGGCATGTGGTCGGGGATGGTCACCGGTTTGCCGCCGATTTCCAGCGAGGAAGGCCGGTCCCTGACATCCTTGATGTCGATCACCGTCAGTCGGAGCGCCTTGCCCACCTGTTGCGCGGCCAGGCCGACCCCGGCGGCGGCGTACATGGTCTGCAACATGTCGTCAATCAACCCGGTGATCTCCGCCGTAATCCTTTCGATGCGGGCGCCTTTCTGGCGGAGGACGGGGTTGCCGTATTTGACAACGGGAAGAATCATTGGGATCGCGGCGTGCGGAATAGGGAACGCGGAATCATCAACATGGTGTCGCGTCTCACGGTTTGGCGGGCCATTTGCGAAGTAACCCCGCCAGTTGAGGCAGACCGGGGCTGGTTGCGGAGCGGACGTAATGGCCGCTGGTCGTCACGCCGGTCAGCAGGCTCAGTTCGTTATCGAAGCCGAGCAACTTGCCGAGGCAAAAACCGGCGTTGAAATGGTCGCCGGCGCCGGTGGTGATCTTCGGTCTGGCCACAAACGGGCCTTCGACCGTCCAGGCCTGGCCGTCACCCACCGCCAGCGCGTATTTGACCGGATGCACCACGAGGGTGTTGATCTTCAGATGGCGCTGGATTTCGAGGGCGAGGTCGGAAAGCCGCTCGCGGGTATGCGCCCTGGTGTCGAAGCCGAGTACCTCGGCGATCTCGTAGGCCTCTTTCTCGTTCAGACCGAGAATCACGTCGAAATGCTTTTCAAAGTCGCCAATCAGCTTGAGGGCGCGGATGATGTCCTGCGGCAGGCGTTTGACCGGGTCGCACAGGTCGAAAAACATCTTTCGTCGCGGCCCTTTCAGCCGGGGGCAAAGCTCTTCCTGCAATGCCTCCCAGAGATCGCTCATGTAGGGAATCATCGTCCAGTTCACAAAGGCGATGAGGTTGGACGATTCGAACTTCGCCGCGAACTTGTCGCGTCCAAACCGCGCCTGGATGTTTGCCCAGGTGATTTCGTTGAGTTGAACGGTCCGAGAAATCATCACCTTGCCGTCCTCGAACTCCAGGGCATCGGTCTGGCCTGGCTGCGCGATGGAAAAAACCTCGGCGCGCTTGGCGAAATCGTCGAAGACCGGATGCCCATTTGGATAACCGAGCGCGCCCAGATAAGTGACCTTCAACCCGAAACTCGCGAGTGCGTTGGCCATGATGGGGCCGTTCCCGCCGAGTTTCACGAGCTGGTTGACCAGTTCGATATTGGTGCTCCGTCCGGCGGCTTCGGCAATGCGCTCGGCCAGACGCGCGATCGAAGGCATCCGCTGATATGTCTCCGCGTTCTGGCGCGTTTCGACGACGTGCACGATTTCATCCACGAATCCGTCGAGGCCGACAAACGCGCTTAAGCTGCCGGCCTGTTCAGCCGTTTGCAGCAATCGGTTCGCGCACTGCTCGCGGAGTTCAAGGGAGACACTCATGAGAGTTCTCGAAAGGCTGGCCGGGACGCGACAATCGGATCAATCCAGGCGGACGCCAAGGATTTCCAGCACCCGTTCAAGGTCGGTGTCGGTATAAAAATGAATCTGCACCGCGCCTTTGCCCTGGCGATAGCGGAGGTCAACGCGGGTTCCCAGCCGCTCGTGGAGCTTCTGTTCGAGCGCCGCGACGTGGGAATCCTTCATGGGCAGTGGCGCCCTGCCGCCGTGACTGGCAGCGGGACGGTTCTGCAGATGGGCGACCAGGTCCTCGGTCTGTCGCACGTTGAGCGATCGTTTCAACACCTTCTCAGCGGCGAGCTTTTGCTCTTCGGCGCGGGTCAGCCCCAAAATCACTTTGGCATGGCCGACCGACAACCGCCCGTCGCGGACGTATGCCTGAATCTCCGGCGCGAGCTTCAACAGGCGCATCGCGTTGGCCACCACGGCGCGGCTCTTGCCGACCTTGGTTGCCGCTTCCTCCTGCGTGAGCTGAAATTGCCCGATCAACTGCGAGTAACCCTGCGCCTCCTCGATCGGATTTAGGTTCTCCCGCTGCAGATTCTCGATCAAGGCCAGTTCGAGCACGGCCCGGTCGTCGGCCTCGCGCACGATGACCGGAACTTCGGTCAACCCGAGCAACTGCGCCGCCCGCCAGCGCCGTTCCCCGGCGATCAATTCATAGGCGTCGCCGCGGTCTCGAACGATCAGGGGTTGCACGATGCCCTGCTCCTTGATCGAGTCGGCCAGTTCGCGCAAGGCGTCCTGGGAAAAGTCTTTGCGCGGCTGGAAAGGGGAGGAACGAATCCTGTTCAAGGCGACGCGCTCGACGCGGTCGCGCGAGTCAACAACGGGCGCGGCGGCGGACGCGGGTTCCGGCCCGGTCGCGGTTGTTGGCGGCGGCTGTTTCGGCGCTGGTGGAGCACCGCCCAGCAACGCGCCCAAACCCCGCCCGAGGGCAGATTTTCCCATGCGGCGAGAGTGTCCAAGGGGAGGGGAGTTGTCAACGTGAAGCATGGTCGCAAGGGCGCAGTCCGGGCCGTTCCACACACGCCGCAAGCGGGTGGGGGACGAGCTCAAACCTCAAAGGTTAAGGCTCAAAACAAGTTCCAACGGCCAACCTCCAAGCGGCCTCCTGGGAATGTCGAGCGAAGAGTCCTTCAGCGGTCGATCACGTTTCACATTTTACGTTTTATGATTCGCGCCTTACGCTCCATGCGTGAGCAAGAAGAGCGCAAAGATCGCCGCCTTGATCGAGGGATGCCAGGGACGCAACCTGGATCCGCACTATCTGGGCTACTTCGAGTGTTTCAACCGCGGCCAGTTCTACGAAGCCCATGACGTCCTCGAACAACTGTGGCTGGCCGATCGACAGGGACCGAACTACGCCTTCTACAAGGGCCTCATCCAGTTTGCCGGCGCGTTTGTTCATTTGCAGAAGAACCGGCTGCGCCCCGCGGCGGCTTTGTTCAAGCTGGCGGAAACAAATCTCCAGCGATACCCGAACGCCCATGAACGATTGGATGTGGCCTCCCTGCTCGGTGAGGTCCGACGTTGGTTGCAACGACTGGAGGCGTCGTCGTTTCGGAGCAATCCATTGGATGAACATGCGGCTCCGAACCTTGGTTTGTTGCCGGAGGAGTAAAGAAGGACCCAATCTCCGGAGAAATTGAGACAAGCTCCACCCAAGACGGATCGAGGCTTGTGATTTCCACGTCCGTCGCTATCGTGTCCACCGATTCGGCGTACTCCCAATCATTTAGTCGAAACCGCAGATGAACGCAGATAGACGCAGATATAATAAAGGCGACGAAATTGAGCTGGACGCGAATTGCGTTAATTGTCGCGAATGAAAAACCGGCTTTCCGTCAATTCGCGTGAATTAGCGCAATTCGCGTCAACCCTGGTTGTTTATCAGCGTTCATCTGCGGTTTTCTGTTCTGCATCGTTATGGCGCAACAGCCGCAACGATGCCGCGCGGCTCGAAACAAGTTATGCCTGACGACATCCGCTACGACTGGCAGCCTGAGGAAATCCGGGCGGTGCACGATATGCCGCTGCTCGAATTGGTTTTTCGGGCCGCGTCCCTCCATCGCCGCTATCACGACAGCGCCGAGGTCCAGGTCTGCAAACTCGTTTCCATCAAGACCGGCGCCTGCCCGGAGGACTGCGCCTATTGTTCGCAGTCGTCACGCTACGACACCGGCATCGAGCCGCAGGCGCTCATGGACAAGGAAACGGTCGTGGACATTGCGCGCCGGGCGAAAGAGAACGGCGTCAGCCGTGTTTGCCTGGGCGCCGCCTGGCGCGAGGCGCGGGACAATGCGCAGTTCGACTGCGTTCTGGAGATGATCAAGGAAGTGACGGCGATGGACGTCGAAGTCTGTTGCACGCTGGGCATGCTTACGGAAGGGCAGGCGAAGCGTCTCGAAGAGGCCGGTCTCTTCGCTTACAACCACAACCTGGACACATCGGAGGAACACTACAAAACGATCATCACCACGCGGACGTACCAGGATCGTCTGAACACCCTTCAAAATGTGCGCAAGACGAGCGTCACCGTTTGCTGCGGCGGCATCCTCGGCCTGGGCGAGACCGTGGAAGACCGCATCTCGCTCCTGCACACCCTCGCGACGATGCTGCCACATCCCGAGTCGGTGCCGGTAAACATCCTGTCGAAAGTTTCCGGCACGCCGTTGGAAGGGGCTCCCACCGTTCCTTTCGACGAGACGTTGCGCATGATCGCCACGGCGCGCATCCTGATGCCCAGATCCGTCGTCCGCCTTTCCGCCGGCCGTGTCGGACTCAGCACGTCCGAGCAGGCCCTCTGTTTTCTGGCCGGCGCCAACTCGATCTTCTCCAGCGAAACCGGGAGCATGTTGACCTCGGCCGTTCCGTCGCCGGACTACGATGCGGACCGCGAAATGCTAAACCGGCTGGGGCTGAAGATGCGCCCGCCATTCAAAGACCAACTAACTCCTCGTCATGTCTCATTCCGTTCAACGGCTCGGCAAGAACAAGAACGCCTACTTCGGCGAAACGATCGACATCCGCCAGGTCCTGCGTGACAACCTGGAGTCGGCCCGTAAGTCTGGCTGGCAGATTGAAGAGCTGCCCGTTGCACCGGACCTCGACCTGCTCGTTCTTCGGCGTCACGCCGCTGCCTCACGCCTTACGGATCACGAACCACGCAGGATCTACATCTCGACCGGCATTCATGGCGATGAGCCGGCCGGTCCCCTCGCCGTTCGCCAGTTGTTGCAGGAGAACCGCTGGCCCGCGCATGCGGAGATCTGGTTGCTTCCCTGCCTGAACCCGACCGGCTTCCCATTGAATCGGCGCGAGAATGCCGAGGGCGTGGATCTCAACCGCGATTATCGTCATTTGCAAACCGGTGAAATCCGCGCGCACGTTGCCTGGCTCGAGAAGCAGCCGCAGTTCGACCTCACGCTTTGCCTGCATGAAGACTGGGAATCGCATGGATTCTATGTTTACGAATTGAATCCCGACCATCGACCTTCGAGGGCGGAGAAAATGATCGCGGAAGTCGCTAAGGTGTGTCCCATCGACCTTTCCGAGGTCATCGAGGGCCGACCGGCCCAGGGCGGCATTATTCGTCCCGACCTCGACCCGGCGAAGCGTCCGCAGTGGCCGGAGGCATTCTACCTCATCACGAACAAGACCCGGCAGAGTTACACACTGGAGGCGCCGTCGGATTTTCCGTTGTCCATGCGGGTCGCCGCTCTGGTGGCTGGTGTTCGAGTGGCTCTGGAAGCGGGGGAGTAGGCGAAGCATTTGCCTTACAATGTCGGGCGCATCTCAAGATCCTGCCGCCGCGCGGGTATTAGGCCGCTTCCTTCCCCCTCACCCCGGCCCTCTCCCCAGGGGAGAGGGGCCAGGGTGAGGGGGAACGTAACCCACCCACGTGCAGGGCTGCAACAAAGTGCTATGTCCCTGCGCGACCAGTTCCATCACGGGTCATGATAAAACGATGCGAGAAACTGAGAATGCGTCCTACACTGCCCTGACCGGCTGATTGGCATTGGCAACGCGCACAGAATCTCTTAAACAGGATTGATGAATCCATTCCCGCGGATGCTTCAGGCTCTTCTTGTCTTCGTCGTTCTGGCGCCGGTTTGCGGAGCTGAAGCTTTTGCGCCACTCAAAACGCGCAACGTTGTTCTGATCACCACCGACGGTCTGCGTTGGGAAGAGGTCTTCGGCGGTGCAGAGGCCGCATTGATGAACCGGGAGCACGGCGACGTACAGAATACGAACGCGCTGCGCGAAACGTTCTGGCGGGAAACTCCGGAAGCACGGCGGCAGGCGCTCATGCCCTTCCTGTGGAGCGTGATTGCCAAAGAAGGACAGATCCTCGGTAACAAAAGCAGAGGCAGCGTTGTCAAGGTCAGCAACGGGCTGAATTTCTCTTATCCCGGATACAACGAGATTCTCGCGGGCATTCCCGATCCCCGCATCGATAGCAACGACAAGAAACCGAATCCGAATGTAAACGTTCTTGCATGGCTGAATGAAAAGCCCGCCTTCAAAGGTCGCGTCGCCGCCTTCTGCGCGTGGGATGTCTTTCCGTATATCCTGAATCGGGAACAGAATGGCCTGCTGGTTCGCGCCGGCTGGGAGCCGATGGCGGTCGGTCGGCCCAATCCACAACGGGAACTATTGAACCAGCTCGTCGAGGAGACGACGCCGATGTGGGAAGGAGTGATCTACGACAGCCTCATGTTCCGCGGCGCATTGGACTATTTCAAGGAGTCGAAGCCGCGCGTGTTCTACCTTGCGTTTGGCGAGACGGACGATTGGGCGCACGAGGGCCGTTACGATCACTACTTGCGGGCGGCGCGGCGCGTGGACGGCTATCTCAAGTTGCTTTGGGAAACCGTCCAGTCCATGCCGGAGTACCGTGACACGACGACGTTCCTCGTCACGACCGATCACGGTCGAGGCAACGGAAAGGACGAGTGGAAGGATCACGGAAAGAAAATCAACGGTTCCGAATACATCTGGCTGGCTGCGATGGGCCCCGACACGCCGGCTCTCGGAGAGCGGACAAACACGGAACTATTGACGCAAAGTCAGGTGGCGGCCACCGTGGCTGCGTTTCTGGGAGAAGATTATCACGCCGCCTTTCCGCGTGCCGGAGGATCGGCGCGTGAGATTATGTCGAAATGAGGAATCTCCGGCCCGCGAAGGCGGGACGTCGCGCGCCGGTCAATTTTCGGACCGCGGCCTTCCAGGCCGCAGCGCGTCCGCAGCCTGGTGGGCTTGGGAAATCTTCCTGTATCCGCTGTCTTCGGAGCCGCTGCGGCCTGGAAGGCCGCGGTAGGCAAAAACTCGCCCAACATTCCCGGCCAGAGGAGCGCGACCGGTCCCCGGTCGCAGCAGCCGCGACAGCGCGAAAGCTATGAAATACTTCGAAGA
>JGI10216J12902_105874803_pt1 | contig 13504 bp, 7 predicted proteins | sample KanNatreferecore_FD_12902 | JGI IMG/M metagenome (IMG submission 12902)
ATAACTGTCAAAGCTTCCCGCAAAATGACTCCGATAAGTCATTGGCATATATACGTCGATCCATGGAGTCCAATCGTTCCAATGTTGACCGATGAAACGGCTGCTCAAAATTGGATTCTTGAAGACTGCGGCAGATATTTCCAACTTGGGATTCAGTCGTCGAATATGTTCGGCAAGCTCCTGGACGTAGTTCTTTATTTGCTGCTGTCGGAAATCGTAGAAGAAGTAACGCATGTCGGGCGGACCGCCGGGAATGGTGCGGCCATTCAAGAGGTAGTCCGCTTTCTCGCGGCGGTCCATGTGGTCCCAATCCGCGGGTAACATGGTTGGATCACTCCACCAGTTTGCTTCGATACGCGGCTGAGCAAACTTCACGCGGTATCGTTCATCAGCGCGCGTCGTATAACTGAGCATCGCATGTTGCGGAATGTGGGCAAGACAATAGTCACAAAAACAATAGCTGTCCGGCGCGACATCACCGGGATAGCGCACGTAATCGTGATGAACGCTATCGATCTGATAGTTACGTGCAACCTCCTCGAACATCGGTATAAGCCACTGATCCACATATCCGGGACGTCTTGCCGGACACATCCACACGTAGTCGTACGGTTTTGTGTGACCCAGCTTTTCGCTGGCTGTGGTTGCGCCATCAGGATTTAACTGGGCCCATTCCGGATGTTCTCGATAAGCGGCGCCCTTCGGACTGTCGATAAAGTCGCAGAACCACGCATCGATCTTAATTTCCTGGGCGTGCGCTTCCTTGATCAGCATTCCGAGGAAATCGATCTTTTCGTAGCCCTTTGCTATTGCCTGCGGGAAGCGTTTGCTCTGCCAGTAGATCTCGCCCTGGGCACCTTTGATCAGAATAACTATCGTATCGATGTGGGCGCGTTTGCATTGATCGACAAACTTACGTACGGCTTCGGGAGTTGTGCCAACTGCAGGTGGATGCGTCCAGAGAGCATGTACTTCACGCTTGGGCTGGTTTGCTCCCGCGTGCGTGACTCGAGACAAATGAGCCACCGCAATCAACGTCAGAAGCATTACTAATGCAGTAAACGCTCGTCGTGTTTTCAGTTTCTCCAATAAGCAGACGATCATGATGCATACCCCCGGTAGAAAGATCTAATCATCAAATTCGCGGAACTCTAGTCGCCTACATCAGCAACCGGCGCTTCATCAACGGCGAGTCCACGAAAGACACCTCGACGCGCCCAGCGTCCAATGAATAGCGCGCCGCTTAGAACGGCAGCAAATAACGACGCTGCAAAAATCGCCCAATGCAGTCCGAGTGCACTGATAATCATCTCAATCGCGGCCGAGCAAAAGACAATTCCCAGAATACAATCCGTGATATCTGTCAGCGTTTCACGGCGGACCTGTTCACGAGCTTCGACGGCGAATTCTCTGACGATCGGTCCCCACAAACCTGGTGGTCGGCAGCGGTTGTAAAACTCACGGAGTGTTTCGATTCGCTCAGCTGGTGTCAGGTAAGTGACAAGCACAATGGCTGCAAAGCCGGAACCGAAGAGCAGCAGGAATCCCTGCCAGAAGGGATGCAACTGTTCGTTTGAAAAGCCCAGAGGAAACCATACGATGTAGCTCAGCGGTAAGCCGATGATTAATGCTGCCGCTTCACCGTAGATGTTCAAACGCCACCAGAAAAATCTGAGCCATGAGAGTGGCAGAATGAAGGCAAACACGACTGAGTTAATAAACAGAAACCAGGCACGCAGACCTTCAACAAAGTAATAGGAAACAAAAAGTGACAGCGAAAAGATCGCTACGGATCCGAAGCGACCAATCCACACATAATGTCGTTCACTCTTGTTGGGTCCGATGAAGGGTTTGTAGAAATCGTTCACTACGTAAGACGCACCCCAGTTCATGAGAGTGCTAATGGTTGACATGTACGCTGCGAAAATACCTGCGACCAGTAAACCGAGAAGTCCCATTGGTGCGTAAGTGCGGACCATGCGCGCCCAAATTTCACCGGGTTCGGCAATCGTGCCGGGTGCGTAAAGAGCTGCTGCGATGATTCCCAGGAAGAGAAAAGGAACGACGCGAACGATCAACGTTAGAATCGCATTAAATAACTGTCCAACCTGAGCATGAAATTCATTGCGTGCTGCCATAAAACGTTGCGCCGTGAATCCTTCGCCACCCGTCGGTGATGCTGCAAAGAAGAGTCCCTGTACGATGAAGGCCATTACCGTCAATCCACCCAAACCCTGTGCAGGAGGTACCACGCGAAAGAATGCTTCAGTACCCATTGCACCGCGCGTCGCTGCAATTGTTTGGTAGACATGATCCATGCCGCCTGCGCCCGACAGCACAATCGGTACAAGTATGATGTTCCCGACAAGAAAGATTCCGAATTGATAGGCGTCGGTGTAGGCCACTCCCGACAGGCCGGAAGCCACCGTGTAAGCAGCGGTGATAATGGCCGCGAACAGCATTAGACTGATTGGTTGCCAACCCAGTATCGGCCCAAGGGCTGCACCAAGCCAGCCTGAGACGTAACCCATCAAAACAACGATAAAACCGAAACTCATGAACACCGCATAGATACCCCGGTAGGTGTGAGCAAACCTTCCCCTGTACCTTACGTTCAGTAGTTCTGCCGAGGTCACAGTGCCGAGTCGGCGCCAGTACTTAGACCAGAGAACCGCACCCAACGGCATCCAAATGACGTACGGGATCCACCAGACAGCGTTACCAAGTAGTCCTCCCTGGTACGTCAACATGGTTACGGCTGGGGCTAGACCTGCATCCGTGTAGGTCGCAACTGCTGAAAGTGCGATAACCCACCAGGGCAGATCTCTGCCGGAAACAAAATAGTCGGCCATGCTTCGACTGGCGCGTCGCATGAAGTAGAGACCGACAACCAGCATGAACAGGAAGTAGAGACCGACAACTGCCCAATCCAATGATCTCAATCGATATACCTCACTCTATTCCGGAGTGTGCCAATCTTTTGAATCTCACAGATCAATTCATCCCCGTGTTGCAAGGAGTCTCTCGCGCCACCCAGACCGGCGCCCGCAGGAGTTCCAGTGGAAATTATGTCGCCGGGTTCCAGCGTCATGATTGACGACGCGTATGCAATCTGTTCAGCAATATTGAAAATCATGTCGCTGGTGTTGCCTTGCTGCCGCAGTTCGCCATTGATAGTGAGTTTGATTTCGAGAGCCTGCGGACTCTCGATCTCATCTGCGGTAACGATCCATGGGCCACACGGTGCAAAGGTGTCGAACCATTTCCCGGCGAGCCAATCGAGGAACCCATCCATTTCCCGTTTGCGCCGGTTTTGAATAGTCGAGTTCAAACCGCGCTCGGAGACGTCGTTCAGGATCATGTAACCAAAGACATGTTCGAATGCCGACGCAGCGGGAATATTTCGGCCGCGTTTCGAGATGACAACGGCGAGCTCCGTTTCCCAGCCGACCTTGACGTTGTTCGGTCGGATCAAAATCTCGTCGTCATTACCGGAGAGTGCACTTGAGGGTTTTATGAAGAGTTGTTGAGTAATGACATCCTGGGCCTCAGGCACAACAAAACCACTTTCGGTGATGTGTTCCCGATAGTTGCCTGCCAGACAAATTATCTTGCCGGCTTTTGCAATCGGTGCTTCAAGTTTTACGTCGCTCAGCTTTCGAAGTGTTGCGCCCTTCGTTGCCGCGTTCTTCACCAGACCTTCGCAGTAAGCTGGTACGTCAGGAATTGTTTGGATCAGAGTCAGCATCCCGTCGATCTCATCCGATAGATCCAGAATTAAGTTCTCGATCACCACTCCCAACCGCGTCTTGTCGTCTTTGCTTGTTTTGAATGATGCTAATTTCATTTGTCTGACTCTTATCAACCAGCTACGCCCGCCTTTGCGTCCGACGCTGTCACGTCATTTCGTAGCGACACTAACTTACGGCGAACAAACCGCAGGTGGAGCCGGTATAGACCAAACGCCAGTAGCCAGAGCGTAAGACCGGCTCCAATATTTACAACTTGACCGGTGCCACCGGGCTGAACAAAGCTTGCGCTTACGAGAAGTAATCCTGTGCCGGCCGTGATCCACGCGATAATGTAGAAGGGAGAAAAGAGTTCTCCGGTCGTGTTTGCATGTGTAGTTGAGGGATCGACGGGCGTTTCCAGCCGTGCGAAAAACTGGTCGATTCTGGCTCGCTCACTCTGTGGAACACGTTCGAGAACAGTGGTTACGGTCATTGCCAGAATGGTGACGCCAAAGTTAGTAAGGATGCTTATTGCTTCGTAGTCGTACCGCAGCCAATTTGGATCAATGTCAGCTCGACCGGAGAGCACAAACGCCTTGTATAGATAGAGCGTGAGTCCGGAAGCGAAACCGGTTGCGATACCGGCTGCAGCTCCACGCCAGGTGACTCGTCTGATCAGCAGGCCCGCGAGCATCGGAATCAGCATTGGGCCAACGAAAAGTCCAAACACAGTGACCATCACTTCAAACAGACCTTTGCGCGCCGAAGCGATTAGGCTAATACCAATGCTGATCGTCAAGATGCCAACAACGAGAGTCGCAACTCGTCCGACGATGATCAGGCGATGCTGGCTTGCATTCTTGTCAATGAGACGTCGATAGATATCTTCAGTGATAACACTTGCCATGACGTTGTAGTCCCCACTCAGTGTCGACATCGTCGCAGAGAACATGGCAGCGATCATCAGGCCCATCAGGCCAGCTGGAAGAAACTTCAAGGAGAGTGCGGCGTAGGTGTATTGCGGTGAATTCGGCGGCACCATCAGTTCCGGCATTAAACTGCGAGCGGCCATGGCCGGCAAAATAAAAAGAGGCGGACCAAGAAGTTTTAGGACGACGGCGAGCATTCCTGCTCTTCGAGCGGCCCGCTCATCACGAACGCTGTAGAATTTTTGCGCGAAAGCCCAGTTGCCGTTGTAGCTCAGAATAATCAGTAGGTAGAACGCCAGCACGTAAAAGACTGGGAACGGCTCACTGACAGGCAGCAGAAAACCAGCTGGAGCTCCTTTAGTAAACGAATCAACCGAGCTAACGTGGGAAAAGACAAGGGGGAATAGAACAAGCACGCCCAGAGTTAGAATGATGAACTGGATGAAATCGGTTACGACAACAGCCCATAACCCTCCCATGAAGGTGTAGAGCAACATAACTATTCCGCTTACCAGGATGCTGGTCTTGAGGTCGTATCCCAGCCCAACAGAGACGAACACACCAGTCGCGTAGATTTTTAAGCCGTCGTCAACGATCTTTAGGGGAAGGCCGGCCCATGCAAGCACTTGGCGAATCGCAGTGTTATAACGAGCTTCAAGAAACTCAATTGGACTCACGATGCGCGCTCGTCGCCAACGTGCGGCCAGCAGCAGCGTGCCAACTACCATTCCGACCGCGGAACTCCAAGCCAGAGTCACTGCGACAAAACCAAACCGGTAAGCCATTTCGGAATACGCCACAAAGGTGAAAGCGCTGAATCCCGTAAGGTAAAAGGAGACGCCTGCAAGCCACCACGGAATCGCATTCCCCCCCGTAAAGAAATCACGCACATGTTTCATGCGCTTCCAGAAGTAGATGCCAATCAACGTCAGCAGCAGGAAATAACCTGCGATGATGATGTGGTCGGCTGTGTGCAGAGCATTTTGCATAGCTCGTCAACAAGGCAGTTCTCACGTGTTACTACCGTTTAAAGTAGTTCTCGATGAGTTGGCTATTTGCTCGAGGGGAAAGACTCCGAACCAGGGCGTTAACACGCCCGCGCTAATACTTCAGGTCTTCTGTTGCATCACTGCAGGTGTAATCTTCTCCGTGTCTCCGGATTTTAGGGAGCGGCTGATCGCGTCCAGCACGGCAGTAACCTGCCGACCGTCGAAGGCTGTGACCTTCGGTTCGGTTTTATTGATTATCGAGTCAAGAAAATCAGAGAGACATTCCACGAACGCACCGCGAAGTTTTCCGAAAATTTCGTGATTCAGGAACGTCTTTGGATAGGAAAACTTTTCGGGCGTGCTGATCTCGATCGATTCGCGTTTCCGATCAAAATGCAAATGACCTTGCGAACCGATAACTTCGACAAACGAATCAACAATCGTGGGGAATGTATTTGGATAAATCCAGGCAGACTCGACTGTAGCAATCGCCCCGCTCTCGAACCGAACCTGTGCCTGAATCAGATCAAAGGTGTCAATGCCGCGCTGAACTAACACTTCTTTGACTCCATAGGCACGAGCTTCAACCGGTTCACTGCAAAAAAACCAGCGCATCAGATCGATATCGTGAGCGCCAAGAAAATGGATCGGCGTCGAACGACTCGCCCAGCTAATCATCTCCGTTGAGACGTAAATCGTGTCGTTCTTACGCGCATAACCAGCCAGCGCGCGACCAATTGAGCCATCTCGAATCGCGGAGAAGCCGTGATAATAAGAAGCCAGCCAGCGATGATTAAAGGCGACTTGCAGTCGTTGGTTAGTCCGCGCCCGACTCATTTCAAGCAACTCGTCCGCCTCGTTCAGTTCGGTGGTGAACGGTTTTTCGCAAAGCACATGTTTGCCAGCTTCGAGCACTGCTTTGACTGGTTCAAAATGAGCGAAGTCAGGCGTTGCTACACATACGGCGTCAATCGACGCTTCATCCAACATCTTCCGATAATCTGAGTAACGCGATGCAATCTGGTACTTTCCACCAATCTGATCAAGCTTTTCAGAGTTTCGAGTGCAGATGGCTGTAACCGTCGCCAGCGGATGTGCGTCATAAATTCGCACATACTGCTCACCCATGATGCCTAACCCGATGACCCCGATGCGGACTCTATCTGTCATATACGCGAATCAAGCCTGTCCGTCCCAGCAAAGAGACCTTCCTCCAGTCTCAAAACCTTTTCGATCAAGATATGTTCCGCCTCAGGTCGGCACTTGGACGAAACAACTTCGTAGCCGCCGTCAGCGTGCGCGGCACTAGTCGGTAAATAGCCAATATAGCCGTTAGCAATCCCTACAATGAAAGTGCGATGCGGCGCTAGCTTCTTAAGTCGGAGACCTATTTCTACGAAAACCTCAGCCGGGATAGCTACGAATACCGCACCACCAATGCGAATCGCCTGGAGCTCCAAAGGTAATAACCCGTTAGCAAGAACTCTCGACTCTTTCGCATAGAAGTTTGTAATCGATGCGTAGAGATGTTCCGATTTCGCTCGTCGTAATTGATCGATGTTATCGCCATCCTGTGAAATCAGTCCCGCGAGGTGGTCCTCTGCTTCGATCAGGGATCTGTTAGTTTGCTCTGGTGAAGGATAGTTCTTAAGCGGCAGGTGAATCGGGATACTGGCGTTTTCAATAACAGGCTGGTCCTCAACCTTTATTGAGGTCAATGTCTTCCGCGTAGCATCAGCTAAAAGGTGACCAAGTTCGGCTGCCCGCTCAAAAGTACGGCCGGGGGTAATCACCCCAATGGCGCTTAATTCCGAAGAGTGTCCCATGCTGATATTGCCCTGGGTCCCATTGACAAACATCGCAAAGCCGTTCGGGCCTATCGCCTCTTCAATCTCCTTTATGGCAAAAGCGGGAAAATCACCGCTCACGAGCAGATTATCGGGTCCGAGAACAGTCGGGTGACACGCATAGTTAATAAGGACAGCGCGTGTGACTCCCGCTTCATCCTCGATTTTGATAATACCGATTTCTTCATCAACGGGTCGCTGGTCCAAACTGCGTCGATTTACGCCAACACCTTCCACGTGACCAACTCCCACTCCAACACGCGCCTGGAAGCGCTCGCGCCATGCCGTCGTCACCGACCCTTGGATGCTCCTGGCAAGTGAATCCATGTAGTTAGTATCCACACTCTCGTCAGGATTGAAGAAAGTTGTAATGGTTACAGGTCCGGCATGTGTGTGCGTGGAAGCAATCATCACGGAATCCGGAGTGAGACCAATGCTTTCCTCGATCTCACTCCTTACGCGTGAAATGAAATCACTGGGCAACGCCAACACGTCGACACTCACTATTGCTACTGCTGCTTCAGCATTCTCAAGCACGAGGGCCCGCGCATAGAGATCATCGTGGATGCCTTGCGAAACATCTTCACGCGCGGCAAATCCTGCGAGCGGAACACCGACCGGAGGCGAAATGCAGACTTTGCTGAATCCTGCTTTGAACAAGGTCACTCCGATGTTAATTACTGAAGGTTTGGATCGGGTGTTTAAAGCTCAAAACGTGAACTTCAAGCCAAGTTGGATTATGCGTGGCCCAAATATCAAACTACGAATCGGAATGCTGCCAACTGTTGCTGCCGTGAGCGTGTTGTTAGCTGACGTTCGAGCTTGAGTGTCAAATCGGTGGAGCCTTTCGTTGGTCGCCCCAATAACATCAACCCGGAGTTCCATATCGGTGATTTCGCCCAGTTTCGTTACCTTAGCAACCGAGAAGTCGAGGTTGCGGCCGAAAGGTACGCGGAAGAAGTTGCGAGGAATGTTGCCGAATGTTCCCGGCGCATAGTCAAGACTGATCGATGCCGGATTTATTAGGAACAGATTACCTCCTATTCCAGCCTCCCAGTCGCGGAGCCGTCGTTTCCATTCTTCGTCTGACCAATACGGATCACCAATCAAGTCGCCTCGTTCCGTTGAAAGGGAATATCCAGTGTTGGCCCGACGGTTGCGAATGTTTGGTGAAAACGGATAGCCGGATTGCAATTGGAAAGCAGCGGAGGTTCGCCAACCGCCGACAAACTTATCGAGCCAGGCTGAATTGTTCCAAAATGGCTTACCGTGACCGAATGGAAACTCATAGATGCCGCTTACAACAAAACGGTGTGGAACATCGAAGGTAGACAATCCCTTGTCCAAGTTGAAGTCGTTGTTATTCGCAATAATGTTGAACGTTGAACCAAGAGCGAAGACTTCACTGCCCTGGTCTAGACTTTTCGAAAACGTATAACTAGCCAGGAAGCTATAGCCCTTCGAGAAGCGCTTGTCCAACTTGATCGTAGCGGCGTTGTAATTCGACTGTAGCACGTTCGTTATTGCAAACGCACCAATGTTGAAGTTTGGGTATGGACGTCTCAAAAAGGGATTAGCTGCTGGATCGGAGCTGGAGTTATTGGCCGTGACAGGACTAGGAAAAGCCTGACTGAAGATCCATTGAATAGGAAGGTTCTTGGAGTTGGAACCAGTGTAACTGACTTCCAAAAGCATATTTGCGAAAAGTTGCCGCTGCAGACTCAAACTCCATTGTTGCGAGTATGGTGTTGAGTAGTCGTAGAGGGCACCCGAGTTACCTGCGCTTGCAAGGAAGGGCTGATTGTTCAAGATCGCTGGAGGAACACTTCCGAAGGTTGTGGTAAATCCTAGTCCCGAAGTGAAAGCAGTATCTGGAAACAAGTTACTTAGAGTTCCGGCAGGATTTATGAAATCGCTTGCAGGCGCAATGAATCGACGGCTGGGCAAAGGCTCGTACGCTCGCCAGTGAAAAAACTGCGTCGAGTCGGCATAGAAAATTCCATATCCGACGCGAATAACGGTCGGATCAGACTTGAATGGTTGAATAGCGATGCCGACTCGTGGTCCAAAATCCAACTTGTCTGGTTTTACAACTCTTGGATCTGTACAACAGACCACCAAAGGAGTGTTGGATAGTCTCGCGACCTCGGGATTGGCAACAACTAGGTGCCCCCCGTTGCTCGGATCAAAAAGAGCGCCTCCCAACAGTTGCTCACGATAAGGTTGATGGTATTCGTAACGAAGACCCAGGTTGATGGTTATTCGACGCGAATACTTCCAATCATCCTGAATATAAGCGGCCCAGGGCGTGTTTCTCACATTCGCTATGGAAGGCGTGCTGAGAGATGTGGTTTGAGCCACTCCCAAAAGAAAGTCGGCTACAGCATTTTCTCGAGTTGAGGTAACTGTCGCGGCGCTGCTGGCTTTTGTGTAGAGTCCACTAAAGGTAGCACTGCCGTTGGCACCGTTTCCGAACTCGCCATTTTTGAATCTGTTGTGATCCGCTTTAAACCCCAACTTTAAGCTGTGATTGCCACGGACGATCGAAAAGTTATCCGCGAGCTGATAAGTATTCTGAGTAGTCTGCAGCACAGAAGCGGTGAAGCCTCCATAGTTAACACCGTTTCCCGTAATGATCATTCCGGGCAAAGTCTGCAGAAACGTGTTGTTGAAGCCAAATTGGCCTGGATCAACTTCATCAACACTCTGTCCATAGACTCCGCGGACGTACCCCAGGCGAAATTCATTCACAAGCGCGGGACTCAAAATGTGAGTCCAGGTGGAGTTGAATACTCGGCCTTTGCCCTGCAGATTCGCCGCGCCAGTGTTTGGGAAGAGTACTCCTTGACTGAGTCGAATGTTGTTCTGAGTCACAAATCGCGCATAAAGATTGTCACTCTCAGAGAACTTATGATCGATTCGAACCGAAGTCTGGTTGTTTTCAAACACTAATCCAGCCGGACCCAGGAAGTTGTTGGTACCCGCAGCGAAGTTCGGCAGCGGCTGTTGGAAATTGATCAGGGCCTGTGCAGTCTTATCTAAACGGTCAGTGGGGATCTTGTTATTCGCGAACGGCTGACGAATTGTCCGCGGATTCGTGGCCGATTCAGGGAGCGCGGAATTAAACAGGGGATTCGGTGCGGTCGTAGCCGGATCAAAGATTTGACCCGCCCGGACGCACTGTCCAGTCGGTAAACCAGCCGTGCTCAAAAGCGGCACCTGGACACCGCTTACTGTCAAGCAGCCGCCAAGCGCTGCTGAAAAGTCACCAGCCCGTTCCGCGGCTGTTAGCACACGTGTAGCGGTAGGAGCTACTGTGTTTTGCCGTCGGCCTTCATAACTAACAAAGAAGAAAGTGCCTTCCTTGTACCATGAGGGACCACCTTCGCCGAAGCGCGGCAACCAAAGCGGCCCGCCGACCGTCCCTCCAAACTGGTTAAATCGAAGTTTGCCACGACCCGGTTTTCCACTCTTGTCTAGTGCCGCAATTGGATTTCGTGGCTGAAGACGGTCATTGCGCAAAAACTCAAACAAGTTGCCGTGAATTCGACTGGTGCCACCTTTCGTCGCCACGTTGATTTGACCAATTCCCTCATACTCCGCGGAGTAAGCGCTGTTTTGTAATTGAAATTCTTGTACTGAATCGAGTGAAGGCGTGATGGTCGGCGTGCCAAACGTGGGATCAGTATTTGATAGACCATCAATCTTAAAGGTAACAGTCGATGGACGGGTGCCCGAAATCGAAAATGAGCCTCCGCTTTCTAATCGGAAGGCTGGGCCGTTACCTCCAGGCGGCTGATTAACATTGGAGTTGAGGAGGATGAAGCTGTAGATGTTTCGGTCACCGGACGGCAGGTCAGTTAACTGTTTGTTAGTAATGACCTGTCCGATCGTAGCGGTTTCGGTCTGCAACAGTTGAGGCGTATCGATGACGAGTACGTTACTCTGAAGAGTGCCTGCCGCTAACTCGAGATTTACTGCTACCCGCTGACCCACGTTAACTATGACGTTGTTGTTCGCCGTCTGACCAAAGCCTTGTGCAGTAGCTGAGACCTTGTATGTCGCTGGAAGAAGGAATGGCGCTTCGTATACGCCGTCACCGTTCGTGGTCACGGTTTGAACAGTATTGTTGCTAAGGTTCGTAATCGTGACTGTCGCACCCGGGATAACCGCACCCTTGCTATCGGCTACGATACCAACAATAGCGCCTCGCTCTGTCTGTGCGATCACCGCGAACGGCAGGACGAGAGACAGGAACAAGCAGGACAACGCAAAAGTTATAGTTCTTCTCATGGCAAGCATCTCCTGGGCAGTACAACTAGGTCGGGGATTTGGGCCTACGGGTGCTCAACGAGCACGCCTAGCCTTCTCGTCGGGCGGGTAGCGTGTTCGCTGTTAACCCTGCCACCGTATTTGGAGGTGTCCGCACAGACACCCGGGTATTAATAGCGTTTCTTCTTCACGGCTTCGGACGTTTTCTTAATCAAATCCAGGCAGCCTTCGCCGAGTGTTACGGCGAGGGCTACCGAAAGCACATCGAGCACGCAGAGTTGAGCAATTCGGGAAGTCAGAACTTCACCACCTAATGGAGACTCGGGAGACGCTGTCAGCAAAACTACATCGGAGGCTCTCGTAATCGGCGAGGGACTAAAATTTGTGATCGAGATTGTCGAGGCTCCTGTTTTTCTCGCCGCCGCTAAGGCGTCAACAACATCTTTCGTACTGCCGGAGTTCGAGATACCAATCGCGACATCTCCTTTTCGGAGTGAAGCTGCTGCCATTGCCTGTAGGTGAGCGTCACCATAAGCGTCGGCCATGATGCCGAGTCGGACTAGTTTCAACTTCGCGTCGAGTGCGGTGAACGAGGAGTAACCAACTCCGTAGATATCAACCTTGCCGGCGTCGACGAGACTCTTTGCAGCAATCTCTATCATTTGAGGATCGAGTGCTTTCATCGTGTCAGCTACAGCCTGGATATTCGTCTGAAAAACTTTCTGAGCTAGTTCGGCGGTGCTATCTGCGAAGCTAATGTTTTCGTGGATAAACTCGACGGGTTCGACAAGGTCTTGAGCAAGTCTCAGTTTGAATTCCTGGTATCCTTTATAGCCGAGGGCGCGGCAGAACCTAATGACGGTAGATTCGCCGACTCCGATGTCTCTGGCCGCTTCAGAGACAGACATATTCATAACCTCGGCGGGTTGACCCAACACATATTCAGCCACCGCTCTTTCGGCAGGCTTGAACATCTCGATCGCACTTTTAATCCGGAGCAAACAACCTGCTCTTGGCGGGGCAATATGCTTACTTTTCGGCATGACCTTTAGCTTAATCGGTTGTGGAGTTTTTCTCCAATTCTCTCTTGTGAGGTGGTGATATACTCCACCAGGGTTTTGGTGTCAAGGCTTTTTTGGTTCGATTGTAGTCTCTTCCTCGGGTAAGAGTGTGAGTTGCTCGGGAGGCTAAATTATTGAAAGGATTGGTATGCGCGTGGGGATTTGAACCCCAGACCCCTACCGTGTCAAGCTCGACGGTGGGCCAACTCTTTTAGAATCAACAAGCACCAAATTTCCTGAGAAAAATTCGCACTGCATCCACTGCTTCGACTGCATGTTCAGTACACTTTTGTGTGCCAGCCTGTGTGCCAGATTTTATATCACGTCTTGGCGTTGACACTACACAATTTGCGGCAAGGCCTTGCCCAATTCTGTGGCTGGCCTGTCCTTATTATATGCGCTTGAGCGACTCGCCCCCGCACCTACCAAAAAAAGCTGCCCATCGAAGCAGCGATCGCTTTCTTATGACCTTGCTTCGCCGCTTCCTCAAACCAACCTTTAGCAAGGCGCCGATTAGTCTTGAAGACTCTTCCATCAAGGTACGACATTCTAAATTCTATTGAACCTTTGCATCTCCCTTTCCTGCGGCCTTTCGCATCCTTCAATACCCTTCAAAGACAGAAACAGACCTTCCAAGCTCGATCAATCATGGATGAGCCGGCGCTTGTTTCTTCA
>JGI10216J12902_101766487_pt1 | contig 13483 bp, 11 predicted proteins | sample KanNatreferecore_FD_12902 | JGI IMG/M metagenome (IMG submission 12902)
AGCCCGCTGGGTCGTCGCGGAGGTGGTGCACGCACGCGACGTGGCCGCTGACGTACGGCGCATCGAGCTCGCCTGCCCGCCGGGAGCCCGGGCTGCTCCTGGCTCGCACATCGACGTCCAGGTCCGCACCGAGGCGGGTGACGACGTGCGTTCCTACTCCGTGGTCGAGTCCGGGACCGACGGGCGCATCGTCATCACCGTGCTGCGCACACAGCACTCTCGAGGCGGGTCGCAGTTCATGCACGGGCTGCGAGCCGGGGACCGGCTCGAAGTGACCCAGCCCCTGCAGAACTTTCCTCTCGGTGTCGGCTCGGCGCGCTACGTCCTGCTCGCCGGTGGGATCGGGGTCACCGCTCTCGTCGAGACGGCTCGGGTGTTGCGATCGCTGGGCGCCGACTATCAGCTCATCTACGTGGGGCGCTCCAGGGTGCGGCTGCCCTATCTCGCTGAGCTCGAGGAGCTGCACGGCGACCGGCTGCAGGTGTACGTCGACGACGAGGGGTCACGACTCGTGGTCGACGAGCTGGTGGCTGAGGTGTCCGGCGACGCACTCTGCCGGCGCACCGTGCTGTACATGTGCGGTCCTATCCGCCTGATGGAGGCTGTGCGGCGCTCGTGGGCCGCACACGAGCTGCCCGCATACAACCTGCGTTTCGAGACCTTCGGCAGCAGCGGCTGGTTCGACGCCGTGGACTTCATCGTGCGGGTGCCTGAGCTCGGGATCGAGGCACGGGTGGAGACTGGATCCACTCTCCTCGAGGCACTGACGCGGGCCGGTGCCGACGTGATGTCGGACTGCGGAAAGGGCGAGTGCGGGCTCTGCGTCATGGCCGTCGCCAGCGTCGAGGGCGTGCTCGATCACCGTGACGTGTTCCTGAGTGAGGCCCAGAAGAAGCTCGAGAACAAGATCTGCGTCTGCGTCTCGCGTGCCGCCGGCGCCACGCCGGGCGGCGGCGGCGGCGTCGTGACGCTGAGGTTGTGACGTCACGTGATCATCGACTGCCATGGCCACTTCACCACGGCCCCGGGTTCGCACGCTGCGTGGCGCGATGACCAGGTCGCAGCATGGCGTGCCGGTCGGCCTGCCCCGCCCTACCCCGAGATATCCGACGACGAGCTCCGTGCGTGCCTGGAGTCGAGCCAGCTCCGGCTGATGGCCGAGCGCGGCATCGACCTCACCGTGTTCTCGCCCCGTGCCTCGGCCATGGGTCACCATCTCGGTGACGAGCAGGTAAGCCTCGTGTGGTCGCGGCACTGCAACGACCTCATCGCTCGAGTCGTCGAGCTGTATCCCGACAGCTTCGTCGGCGTGTGCCAGCTGCCGCAGTCCCCGGGTGTGGCACCGGGCCGGTCGGTGGGCGAGCTCCGCCGGTGTGTGGAGGAGCTCGGCTTCGTCGGGTGCAACCTCAACCCGGACCCCAGCGCCGGCTACTGGAGCGGACCGCCCCTCACCGATCGCAGCTGGTATCCGCTGTTCGAGGCGATGGTCGAGCTCGACGTCCCAGCCATGGTGCACGTCTCCGCCGTGACGAACCCCCAGTTCCACGCGACCGGCTCGCACTACCTCAACGCCGACACCACGGCATTCATGCAGCTCATCCAGGCCGACTTGTTCGTCGACTTCCCGGACCTCCGGTTGATCATTCCTCACGGTGGCGGCGCGGTCCCCTATCACTGGGGGCGCTTCCGGGGACTCGCCGAGATGCTCGACAGACCTCCCGCCGAGAGCCTCTTGGCCAATGTCTTCTTCGACACCTGCGTCTACCACCAGCCAGGTGTCGACCTCCTGCTGGACGTGATCGGCGTCGACAACGTGTTGTTCGGCTCCGAGATGGTCGGAGCGGTGCGCGGGCTGGATCCCCACACAGGCCACCACTACGACGACACGCGTCGCTACGTCGACGCCGCTGACCTGTCCGCCGACCAGCGCGCTCGGGTCTACGAGCTCAATGCGCGACGGGTGTTTCCTCGGCTCGGCGCTCGGGGGTGACGAGCTGGCTGCTCGGCCACCTGCTCGACGACCGGGCGCGCTGACGTACATCGTCGCAGGCACGCTGGATCTGCTCCATGAGCCAGTGATGCCCGGGGTCGAGCTGGTGGCTGTGGTGCGACCATGCGGTCTCGATGATCGGAGGCAGCACGACGGGCAACCTGACCTGACGCAGGCCCTGCGCGGCGAGGTCGCCGGCGACCAGCTCGTGGGCGATCACGAGCAGGTCGGTGTCGGCCACCATCCGGTGCAGGACGGTCAGGTTCTGGACCTTTACGGCGCTCCGTCTGTCCACGCCCAGAGCGGCCAGGGCCGTGTCGATGGGGGAATTCATGGGCAGCTCGCGAAACGCGACCACCCAGCGTGCTTCGGCGATCTGCTCGGCGTCGAGCTCATCGCCGACGGCGTCGTTGTCGCTGGCGGTGACGCAGATCCAGTGATCCTGGTAGAGCTCCACGCTGTGGAGCTCCGGGGCGGTGAAGAACCCGCACGGGGCGATCATGACGTCGATGTCGCGTACGGCGCTCGTGGGGTCAAGGGCGAAGTGGGTGTCGAGTGGCTGGATGTCCAGGCTGATCCCGGGTCCAGCTGACGTCACCTCGCGCACCAGGGCCGGCCCCAGCAGGGTCTGGACGGAGTCCGAGCACCGCACGATGAACTGTCGCTCGGACGTGGCCGGGTCGAAGTCGGGCCGGGCCGTCAGAACCAGGTGCAGGCGGCGGATGGTGTCGGCCACCTGGCCCTGGAGGGCTCGCGCCAGCGGGGTCAGCTCGTAGGTGGTGCCGACACGGTCCAGAAGGGGGTCGTCGAAGTGGCGTCTCAGGCGGGCGAGAGCAGCGCTCGTGCCCGGCTGGCTCAGCCCGACCCGCTCGCCGGCTCGGGTGACGTTGCGTTCCTCGAGGAGGGCGTGCAAGACGACCATGAGGTTGAGGTCGAGGCTGGGAAGCTCCACGAAGCCTCCTTCCGGGCTGGGCGTCGATGGCGAGGTGGCGGGTCATTGATCACTCGAGATCACCCGCGATGTGACCTGCGTCTCTCATGGTAGTGACCTCGATCCCCTTGTGCCCGCGACGGACGTCGCGCTCCCGCGCACTGGCGTCGAGGGGAGCGCGGAGAGGTGCTCGAGCGCCCAGGTCGGTCGCGCGCGCCACGCGCCTGACCTGCGCTTTTGCCGTGGGCGGGAACCAGGAGTGCGTTGCTGTCATAGCCGTCGCTGATGTCGAGCCATACGAAGGCAGCGTTTCCAGAACGTGACGTCCGTCGCAGATGCTGAGGCGTCCCGACCGACCGACGAACCAAGCAGGCAAGCGAGATGGAGCCGAGACTGATGGCGAAGCACACCCCGGTGATCGACCACGCGGGCACGTGGGCACTGGCCCGGCTGAGGGACGCGTCGGGGCGTGCGTTTCCGGCCATGGTGAGCCAGGACCGGTTCCTCGACCTGTCTGAGAGAGATGACCTCGAGCGGCCTACCAGCACCGACCTGCTCGACCGCTGGGACGACGTCCTTCCCGTGCTGCGCTCGCTGGCCGAGACCAGAAAGAACTGGGACTCCCTCGCGGATGTCGAGGTGCTCAGCCCGGTCCAGCCGCGTCAGATCTTCCAGGCCGGGGCCAACTACCGCACCCACGTGCTCGATCTGGTCGTCGCGCACCACGACGGGAACGACGGGCGCACCAAGGACGAGGTCCGTGCTGCTGCCGCCGCTGACATGGATGCGCGGCGAGACCTTCCGCCGTTCGTCTTCCAGGGGATGCCGAGCGCGATCTGCGGCGCCTATGACGACATCCTCCTCCCGGCCGACGGCGACCAGCCCGACTGGGAGCTTGAGCTGGCCGCGGTGATCGGGCGTCGGGCACGCCGGGTCGCGGTGGAGGACGCTCTGGATTTCGTCGCCGGTTGGACGATCGTCAACGACCTCACGCTCAGGGAGAAGGTCTTCCGTGGCGATGCCTCTGCGTTGGGTGCTGACTGGTTGGCGTCCAAGAACTCCCCGACCTTCCTCCCCGTCGGTCCCGTCCTGGTGCCCCGCGAGGCTCTTCCCGATCCGGGTGACATGCGCATCACGCTGAAGCTCAACGGCGAGGTCATGCAGGACGAGTCGACCAAGGACATGATCGTCGACGTCGCCCGGCTCGTCTCGTACTGCTCGCACGTGTCCACGCTGCTGCCCGGTGATCTCGTGCTGACCGGCAGCCCCTCGGGCAACGGCCTCGCGCACGGCCGACTGCTGCGTGCCGGCGACCACATGCACTCCCAGATCACCGGCCTCGGCGCGCAGGCGAACCGCTGCGTCGACGAGGTCTGACCCGACCCGAGCTTGACCCACGGAGGACTGACATGACCGACCGACTGATCACCCACCTGCGCCACGTCGATCTCGCCGTGCCCGACTATGCCAAGCAGCGCGAGTTCTACACGACCATGTGGGGCCTCACCCCGGTCGCCGAGGACGGGGACGTCGTCTTCCTCGCCGCCGAAGGCTCGCCGGAGCACTACACCGTGCGCCTGCGCAAGGACGTCGACAAGCGGCTCGACCTCGTCTCCTACGGCGTCGCCACGCGTGCCGACGTCGAGACGCTCGCACAGCAGGTGGCCACCGACGGCGTCACGATCGTCAGTGAACCCGGGGATCTGCAGACGCCCGGTGGCGGCTACGGGTTCCGGTTCTTCGACTGCGACGGCCGGACGATCGAGATCTCCGCCGACGTCAGCAGTCGCCAACACCGGCGGATCGAGGAGAACGAGGCGATCCCGGTCCGGCTCTCGCACGTGGTCGTGAACTCCACCGACGTCAACAGGACGCAGGCCTTCTACGAGAAGCACCTCGGTTTTGCCCTGTCCGACACCCTCACCCACCCCTTCGTCGGGGAGCTGATGAAGTTCATGCGCTGCAACCCGCAGCACCACAGCCTCGCCATCGCCAAGGGACCGCACACCTCGCTGCACCACCTGTCCTTCGAGATGCGCGGACTCGATGAGTACATGCGGGGGACCGGCCGGCTGCTGCGTGGCGGCACCAAGATGATCTGGGGGCCGGGCCGGCACCTCGCCGGTGACAACACCTTCAGCTACTTCATCGACCCGCACGGCAACACGGTGGAGTACACCACCGAGCTCGAGATGCTCGACGAGGACACCTGGCACCCAAGCCTGTACGACGTCAGCGACCTGAGCGTCCAGGACCAGTGGGGAACCGCCAACCCGTTCGACGAGCTGGTCGGCAAAGAGAGCTTCAACGACCCCGACCCGGGCGTGTTCATCGCTCCGCCGGTCTGACGCGCACAGAGGGAGAACAGCTCGTGACTGCAGTACACAAGGTCCTGGTCGTCGGTGGCGGCGCGGCAGGAACAACCGTCGGCATCCTTCTCGCCGAAGCGGGGGTGGAGGTCGACCTGGTCGAGACGAGTCCGACGGTCTCTGCGCTCGGCTCGGGCATCACCCTGCAGGCCAATGCCCTTCGGGTGCTGGACCGCGTCGGCATCCTCGACCAGTGCCTCGTCGAGGGAGCAGACTCCACGACCCTGCGTCTGCGTGCACCCGACCCCGAGGCCACCGTGCTGGCGACGCTCGGAGGCGACTCGGCAGCCCGTGGTGGACTGCCCAACGCGATCGGGATGTTCCGCCCGACGCTGGCGGCGCTGCTGGCCACCCGCGCAGACGATGCGGGTGTCAAGACCCGCTTCAGCACGACAGTGGTCTCGCTGGACCAGGACGACAACGGCGTCGACGTCATCCTGTCCGACGGTTCGGAGGCGCGGTACGACCTCGTCATCGCCGCTGACGGAGTGCGCTCGCCGACGAGGCGGTTGCTCGGCGTAGAGCTGACGACCCGTCCGCTGGGCATGGGGATCTGGCGGGTCTTCGCGTCCCGTCCGGCCAGCGTGGAGACCGGAGAGCTCTACTACGGCGGCCACTGCTACATCGCCGGCTACACCCCGACCTCTTCCGACTCGCTCTACGCATTTGTCGTCGAGGACGCGCAAGACCGGACCCACGTCACAGCGGCAGAGAAGATCGCCATCATGCGCGAGCTGGTCTCCCACTACGGCGGTCCCTGGCGTGAAATCCTCGAGTCGATCGACGACGCGGAGAAGATCCACTACACGCAGTTCGAGGAGCACCTGCTGGAGGCGCCCTGGAACCGTGGTCGGGTCGTGCTCATCGGGGACGCCGCCCACGTGTGCCCGCCGACGCTCGCCCAAGGCGCCGCGCTGGCACTGGAGGACGCCATGGTCCTGGCCGAGATGCTGCTGAGCGCACGCCGTGTCGACGACAGCTTCTGGGACGCCTTCCACTCCCGACGCCTGCCCCGCGTCACGACCGTGGTCGAGGGGTCTGTCCAGCTCGCGCAGTGGCAGCTCGACCGCGTGCAGGGCGACATGCCGGGGCTCATGGGGCGCGTGGCCGCGCTCACCGGTCAGCCGGCATGACCGGCCACGCGGCGGTCGCGGTCCCAGCGATCGACATGCATGCGCACGTCGGGCTTCCCGCGGTCGATGCCCTCCTCGAGGGACAACCGGGCCTGGCCCAGCAGAGGCAGATCGACGCAGCGACCCTCGGGCCGGAGTCGTTGACGTACAACCTGACCCAGATGGCAGCCCTCGGGCCACGCCTGGTCGATCCCGACCTCCGTCTTGCCGCCATGGACGCAGCGCGGGTGGACGTGCAGGTGGTGAGTCCCTCGCCGGTGACCGCAGCCTGGGCGGACGCGGCGCTCGCCAGCAGGGTCGTGGCGACCACGAACGAGGCGATTCGCGTCTACTGCGACCAAGCCCCCGCGAGGTTGTGGCCGGTGGGCACGGTCACCCTGCAGCACCCTGACCTGGCGGTTGAGCAGCTACGGACCGCAGTGGAGGACCTCGGCCTGCGCGGTGTGCAGATCTCGACATCGGGCGGTCCTGGACGTGAGCTCGACGACCCGTCGCTCGAAGAGTTCTGGGCCGCGGCGCAGGAGCTGGGAGCCGCCGTGCTGATGCACCCGTGGGGTTGCACCCTGGGGGAGCGACTCAATGCTTACTACCTGTTCAACACCGTCGGCAACCCGACCGAGACTGCTCTCGCGCTCTCCCGCGTGATCTTCTCCGGCATCCTCGAGCGGTATCCAGAGCTGCGGTTCTGGTCGGCTCACGGTGGCGGCTATCTCGGCAGCCACATCGTGCGGGCAGATCACGCCTGGCACGCGCGTGAGGACTCCAGGACCACCATCGCGCCGCCCAGCGAGCTGCTGCGGCGGACCTACGTCGACTCCCTCGTCTACGAGCCGGAGCAGCTGCGCCACCTCGTGAGCGTCATGGGTGCCAGCCAGGTCACCCTTGGCAGCGACTACCCCTTCGACATGGGTGTCGACGACACCGTGGACAGGCTCGAGGCCGCCGGACTCGACCCCCACGACACCGAGGCCGTCCGCGGCGCAAACGCCGCCCGGCTCCTCGGAGCCACCTCGCCCGTCGAGGTGACGCTCCGATGAAGTTCGTACGCCACCTCCTGCCCGACGGGCCTCGCCTCGCGGTGGTCGACGGCGTGGACGTCGTGGACCTCCCGCCCGGAGTCCGTCTCCAGGACCTGATCGCCCAGTCCGGTCGGCTGGCAGAGGCAGCCGATGCCGCTCTGCGCGCGCGCGCCGGCGTGCACCCGTGGGCGAACGCCCGCCTGCTGGCTCCGCTGGAACCGCCGACGTTCCGTGACTTCTCGACCTTCTACGAGCACGTCAACGGCATCGCTCGCCAGGGCAAGGGCGACCTCCCCGCCGAGTTCTTCGAGATCCCCACGTTCTACTTCTCCAATCCCTACGCCATCACCGGACCCCACGCAGACGTGCCCGTCCCGCCGGGGTCGGAGCTCTTCGACTTCGAGCTCGAGGTGGGGATCGTGATCGGTGCGCCCGGTCGCGACCTCCGCGTCGAGGATGCTGCGGACCACATCGCGGGCTTCGTGATGCTCAACGACTTCTCCGCCCGCGACGTTCAGTACCACGAGATGCGGATGGGTCTCGGACCAGCGAAGGGCAAGGACTCCAGCACCGCACTGGGCACGTTCTTCGTGACCCCCGACGAGCTGGAGCCGCACCGGTGCGGACCGTCGTACGACCTCCGGATGGAAGTCTGTGTCAACGGCACACCGGTGGGCAGCGACACGCTCGCGAGCATGTCCTGGACCTTCGAGGCCATGGTCGCCTACGCCTCACGCGGCACCGAGGTCCGTCCCGGCGACCTGCTGGGCTCCGGCACCTGCCAGAACGGGTGCATGGGTGAGCTCTGGGGTCGTTACGGCCCCGAGCACCTGCCACCCCTCGCCGTCGGCGACGTGGTCACCGCCACGGTGGAGGGTCTGGGCGAGACCCGCAACCGCATCGTCGCCGGCGTCGCCAAGCACGAGATCTCGCCATGGAGGACTCCATGAGCACGTCCCATCTCGAGCATCCCGCACTCGGACCGGGAAGGGCTGACGAGATTGCCGACGGGGTCTTCAGCTTCGTGCAACCCGACGGCAGCTGGATGATCAACAACGCAGGCTTCCTCGTCGGCCGTAACGGTGTCATCGGAGTCGATGCGTCCTCCACCCGGCAGCGTACTCGTCAGCTGATCGACTCGATCCGTCGGGTGAGCCCCGCGCCGATCCGCACCCTCGTCAACACCCACAGTCATCCCGACCACACCAACGGCAACGGGCTCTTCACCGGCGCGACAATCGTCGGGCACGAGAACGCGAGGCGCGAGATGCTCGCGCTGGGGGTCCCGGGCAACGGCCCGATCTGGTCGCACGTCGACTACGGAGAGCTGGACCTCGCCCCTCCGTTCCTGACCTTCACCGACCGCCTGACGTTGTGGTCGGACGAGATGGAGTGCCAGGTGGTCCACGGCGGTGGCCCCGCCCACACCACCAACGACGCCGTCGTCTGGATCCCGGAGCACTCGGTGCTCTTTGCCGGGGACCTGGTGTTCAACGGGGGGACACCGTTCCTGCTGTCCGGATCGGTGCTGGGCGCGATCGAGGTCCTCGAGACGTTCCTCAAGCCCCTGGGGGCTCGCACCATCGTGCCGGGCCACGGCGCTGTCACCGGTCCCGAGGTCATCGACGACGTGCTGGCCTATCTGCGTTTCGTCCAGGGTCTGGCCCGTGAGGGTCTCGCTGCCGGCGTCACGCCGCTGGAGCTCGCTCGAGCCACCGATCTTGGCGAGTTCGCCGAGCTCAGCGATCCCGAGCGCATCGTCGGAAACCTCCACCGGGCCTACGCCGACCTGAGCTCGTCACCCGATCAGCGGGGACGTGAGCTCGACGTCTTCGGCGTGCTGCAGGAGATGGTCGCCTACAACGGGGGCCAACCCCTGACCTGCCTGGCCTGAGCTGACGGAGGCCCCACAAATCAGTGCCGCCGGCACCGATCGCTGACCCCTGCCCGCCCGCAGGAAAGCGAAGGCCGCCATAAGGCACGCGGATGGCCAGGCATACCGATCCAGCGTTTCCGCGACGACCTGCACAGAACACATGCTTACGCCACTTCGGGTGTAGCGCCCGTCACATTCTCCAGGATCGAGGTCAGCCAGTGCCCAGCTCGCTCACGGCAGAGCCGACACTCACCACGGTCGGCATCACCAAGACGTTCGGGTCCGCCACCGTGCTCGACGACGTCACCCTCGCGCTGCGCCCCGGCGAGATCCACGGCCTCGTGGGCCAGAACGGCTCCGGCAAGTCCACCCTGGTCAAGGTGCTCTCCGGCCTGCACAGGGCCGACGCGGGACACGTCCTCAGCTCGGGCGCGGTGCACCCGCTGCCCCTGAGCGCTGCGCAGCTGGACGCCCTCGGGATCGCCTTCGTCCACCAGGACCTCGGGCTGGTCGACACCCAGACCGTCGCGGACAACGTACGGATCGGTCGTTACCGGCGCGGCCGTCTCACCCGACGAGTGGACCGAACCTCGGAGCTCCGCGCGGTCGCTACAACACTCGAGCGCCTCGGGGCTGACATCGACCCGAGCGCCCTCGTCGCCACTCTGCCACCCGCAGACCGGGCGCTCGTCGCCATCGCACGCGCCTTGCAGAACCCCACTCAAGACCGTGGGGTGCTGGTCTTCGACGAGTCCACGCAGTCACTGCCACGCGAGGTCCTGAGCGGCTTCTACGACACCCTGCGGGAGCTCGCCGCCGCCGGCACCGCGATCCTGCTGGTCAGCCACCAGCTCGACGAGGTGGTCAGCCTGACCGATCGCGTCACCGTGCTGAAGGATGGCCGAGCGGTGGCCGAGGGCGTGCCGACGGCCAGCGTGACACGGAGCGAGATCACCCATCTCATGCTCGGGTTCGACGCCGACACCGACGCGTTGCACCACGAGTTGCCGACGCGGCTGGGTGACAGCGGTCTGACCCTGCGCGACATCGAGGCACCGACCCTGAACGGGCTGTCGGCCGAAGTCCGTGCAGGCGAGGTCGTCGGCATCACCGGCGTCACGGGCGCCGGACACGATGAGCTGCCCTACGTCATCACCGGCGTGGCCCCCGGGCGCGGAGTCGTCCAGGTCGGTGCGACCCAGGTGGTCCTCAACCGCGAGCGGACGCGGGCCACGCTCGACGCCGGCGTGGCCCTGGTCCCCCAAGGCAGGGCGACGCAGGGCCTGGCCCTGGGCATGTCAGCGCAGGACAACCTGTCGCTGCCGCGAGTGCGCGAACGCAGCGGTCGCTGGCGAGTCACCCGCGCGTGGCAGCGCGAGGAGTTCGCCTGGGTAGTCGAGCACCTCGGCATCACCCCGCCGCGGGGAGACCTCCCCGTGCAGGCGCTCAGCGGCGGCAACCAGCAGAAGCTCCTCCTGGGCAAGTGGCTGGTGATGGGTCCTGCGGCGCTGGTCGTGCACGAGCCGACCCAGGCAGTCGACGTCGGCGCACGTCGCGACATCCTCCGCGCACTGCGAGAGGCAGCGCAGAACGGGACGGCTGTCGTCGTCTGCTCCATCGACAGCGACGACCTGGCCCTCGTGTGCGATCGCGTCCTGGTGCTGGAGGAGGGCGTCGTCGTCCGCGAGCTCCATGCACCCATGACCGCCGACCAGATCCTCGACGCGGTCTTCCGCAGCGAGGCCGAGCGCTCCTCAGACAAGCAAGGACAGCCAGCATGACGTCTCCCGTCTCCTCCAGCAGGACCTCCCGCGCAGTCACTGCTCCCGCCTCCGAAGCGACAGCTGAGAGCGCGTCGAACCGCGGTGGACCCACCGACCGTCCGACGGCCGGGGTCCGACGTCCGCGCGTGTCGAGCACCGACGTGCTGCGCCGGTGGGCCGTCGTCATCTTGTGGGTGGCCATGGTCGCGGCGTTCGCCGCGGCCTCGCCTGACCTGTTCCTGCGCCAGGGAACCTTCGACATCATCTTCGGCGCCAACGGCCAGCTGATCTTCCTGTGCATTGCGTTGCTCTGCCCGTTCTGCGTCGGCGAGTTCGACTTCTCCGTTGCCGGCGTCATGGGTCTGACCGGCGTGATCGTGACGGTGATGTACTCCCAGCACGAGTGGAGCCTGATCGCCTCGGTCGGGCTGGCGCTCGCCGCGGGTGTGGTCGCCGGCGCCATCAACGGGTTCATCGTCGTCACCCTCGGGGTCGATCCGATCATCACCACACTGGGGATGGCGACAGCTCTCCAAGGTGCGGCGTTGTGGGCGTCGGACCTGACGGCAGTCAGCGGCCTGCCGGTGGGCTTCGGCAACCTCGTCACCAACCGTTTCCTCGGGATGCCGCTGTTCTTCTGGTACGGCGTCGTGCTCACCGTGGTGTTCGCCTACGTACTTCACCTCACGCCCCTGGGGCGCCACATGGCCTTTGTGGGCGCCAACCGTGAGGTGGCCCGACTGGCCGGCATCCGGGTCGGCCGGATCCGGTTCGGCGCCTTCACACTTTCAGGCGCGATCGCCGGTCTGGCCGGCGTTCTGCTCGCCGCGAACATCGGGGGATTCGACCCGACCAGCTCGGGGGCCCAGCTCCTTCCAGCGCTCGCGGCCACGTTCCTCGGGACGGCCATCCTCTTCCCGGGCCGGTTCAACCCGATCGGCGCCTGGATCGCCGTGTTCTTCCTCCAGACCGGAATCGTTGGCCTCCAGCTCCTGGGCCTCTCCGGCTGGATCAGCGACGTGTTTTTCGGCGGCTCGCTGGTGATCGCCGTGACCGTCTCGACCCTCTTGCGCCGGCGCAAGGCCCACGCCTGACGGCGGACCCAGTCCGCTGTCCGACCTTCGACACCAGCCATCCCATCGAAAGGCATGCTCATGCTCACTCAGCTCCGCCGGGGGACACAACCCCTTCGTCCGTTCCGAGTCGCCTCGACCGCCGCGCTCAGCGTTGCGCTGCTCTTCACGGCCGCTTGCGGCTCGTCGTCGTCGTCGACCCCGTCGACCTCCTCGAGTGGAGGTTCCACCTCGGACGTCCCGAGCTCAGCGGTGTCCGCAGTAGAGAAGATGCTGGCCGAGCCTGAGGCCTTCGAGGCGCCGGGGCCCGCACTGACCGACGTCGCGTCGGTCGAGGGGGACTCGGTCCTCTACATCCCGATCTCGTTGCAGGTCCCCGCCTTCCAGTCGGTGCTGAAGGGGATGCAGGAGGCGGGCGGTGAGGTCGGAGTGACCGTGGAGGGCTGTGACGGAGAGTTCAACCCTGGGGGGGTGGCGTCCTGCATCGGCCAGGCGATCGCGCAGGACGTGACTGCCGTGGTGCTCGACAACGTCCCACTGGTCCTTGCGGGCCAAGGAGTCGCCCAGCTCCAGGAAGCCGGGATCTCGATCCTGGTCGGCCAGCAGGAGGCAGCTGAGGGCACCGCCGACCTCGCCTACCTCGCCACGGGTGGCGACGTCGCCATTACCCAGATGGCCGACTGGGTGGCCGTGGACTCCGAGGGCTCCGCCAAGGTCCTCGTGGTGGAGCAGACTGACAGCCCGCAGCAGATCGCCTTCGTCGAGGAGGGGCTGTTGCCCCAGTTCGAGGAGGTCTGCCCGGACTGTGACGTCACCGTGATCAAGGTGTCCTCTGCTCAGCTGTCCAAGCTGGGCACGCAGGTGAGCACAGCACTCCTGAAGGATCCGGAGATCGACTATGTCGTGTCGGAGTTCGACGCCAACGTCAACTACATTCTGCAGGGCCTGGCGAACTCCCCCTCCGGCGACAAGGCAAAGGTCGTCAGCGTCATCGGAGACATCTCGTCACTCGAACGGGTCGAGTCCGGCCAGCAGGCCTTCGACACCGTCCTGGACTACCGCTGGGCCGGCTGGGCGTTGACCGACCAGGTGCTGCGCATGCTGACCGGAGCGACGCCGTTGGAGCGCAGCGACGGTCCGTCCCGCTCCTTCGATGCGTCCAACATCGACTCGGTGGAGGTTGCTCAGTCGAGCTTCGACGACCAGTCCCTGTGGGGTGGAGACACCTACAGCGACGTCTATCGAGAGCTCTGGGGACTTTCATGACCCTGGACACTGTCGTCGTCACCGACCCGCCACGAGCCGACGCGACGGCGGTCCAGCGGCTCC
>JGI10216J12902_100375331_pt1 | contig 13472 bp, 12 predicted proteins | sample KanNatreferecore_FD_12902 | JGI IMG/M metagenome (IMG submission 12902)
TGATCTCCGGGTTCTTTTGCATTAATATTATAAACCCCATCAGTTAAGATCATAGTTCCTGAAAAAGGACGATCATTTCCTCCTACGATAGAACGCCCCATAATCGAATCACCCTGCGCCCTGGTGATGAGCAGGGTTATTTTATTATCTCCAAATGCACCCACAAAAGATCCAAGCAGTTTTTCTACCAGCCCTACAGTCGCCCCCGGTGCATTCGGGCTTGCAGATTCTTTTACATCAGCAGTCACTCCGGGTGTGGCTGTCTCGGGTGTTTTATCTTTTGTTTTCGTTTCATTGTTACAGGCCAGGAAAAAACTGCAGCTACCCAGCAGGAACAAAAATTTTCTCATACCGAATGATTTAAATTTGGAAGGACAATGGTTTTGTAATCCTTTTAAAATTAAGATAAATTCCGGGGCATACAAATATTTGGAATGCGGGGCTGCTGGTGACACTGGCATTTTTTACCTGGCTCATGACGTCAATCACGATGACTTATATTCCGTATAATACTGATGTAGGATTTTTGCGTATCAAGCAACAATACATCAGCATAGATCATTGGCGGATCGCATTCTTTATTCACGTGTATGCAAGCATTTGGGTTTTACTTGCGGGGTTTACGCAATTCTCCAAAAAGCTGCTTCGCAACAGGCCAAAGTTGCACCGGTTCTTCGGGTATATTTATGTAATAGACGTATTGCTGATCACGGGTCCGGCCGGACTATTGATGGGCTTTTATGCAAATGGCGGCCTGACTTCCAGGATCGGGTTCGTGGCATTGGCGGTTTTATGGCTGTTTTTTACCGGAATGGCTTTGATAAAAGCAAAACAAAAAGATTTTAAAGCACACCGCCGTTATATGATCCGGAGTTATGCAATGACATTATCGGCTCTCACGCTTCGTGCATGGAAATATGCGATCAATAATACCATGGAGCTTCCACCGATGGATGTGTACCGGGCAGTTGCCTGGTTGGGTTGGGTGCCAAACCTCATAATTGCCGAATGGATAGGGAGGACTAAGATTTTTTGGATTGAAAGGATTACTGGAAAAGGGGTGAAATAAATTAGACTGGATAAAAGAAAACGGGTTCAATCATTCTGGGACAAGCTGCGCCACCGTGCACCGACGCCAGGGAGCAAGCGTCTAAAGCTTTAGCCCGCAAATTGCGGGGTCAGGCTTGACAGTTAAACAAAAGGATCTGTGGTATGTCCCACAAATCCTTAAAATCTTACAAACCGGCCTGACGGCCGGCAGGTCGTAGTTTTTTACTGGTTCAACATCAACGGCATCACCAGCATCAGCAAATCTTCATTCTCATCCTGCTCGCCTGGCTTAATGATACCGGCCTTGGTTGGAGTAGATAATTCTATATTGATCTCGTCGCTGTCAGTTGCATTCAGCATTTCAATCAGGAACCGGGCATTGAAAGCGATCATCAGGTCTTCACCGTTATACTGGCATTTCATTCTTTCATTTCCTTCAAAACTGAAATCGACGTCCTGTGCAGCCAGCTGGAGCTCACTGCCACTAATATTGAGCGCCACCTGGTTAGTGCTTTTATTACTAAAAACGCTGACACGGCGAAGGGCGCTTTGAAAATCATTTTTATTTACCGTGAGGCGGTAGGGATTATCTGTTGGGATGACTACTTTATAATCAGGGAAGCGAGCGTCAATCAATCGGCAACTCATTTGCGTGGTGCCATGTTTCACAAAAAGATGGTTACTATTATAACTTACCGTGATCTCATCTTCTGAAGAAGGTATTGCGGCTTTCAGCAGGTTCAGTGGCTTGCGCGGGGCAATGAATGAATCTGTTTTTGGGCAGCTTACATCTTTTCTTTTATAACGTACCAGCCGGTGAGCGTCGGTAGCTACACATTGCAGGCCTTTTTTATCGAGTTCAAAGAACACGCCGGTCATGGCAGGCCGGAGATCATCATTACTGGTAGCGAACAGGGTTTTATTGATTGCGGTAACCAGTGATGAAGCAGTCATTGTAAACGAAGTGGTATCATCGGCTGCGGGTTCTTTGGGAAAATTATCAGGGTTTTCCCCCATCACTTTGTACTTGCCATTATCACTGGTCAGTTCGATGCCGAAATTCTTATCAATGGTGAACGTGAGCGGCTGATCGGGAAGATTTTTCAGCGAATCCATAAGGATTTTCGCGGGGATACATACTTTACCGCTATCCTTGGCTTCGATATCCAGCTGCACCCGCATCACGGTTTCCAGGTCGGTAGCAACCACGGTCAGTTTATTCTTTTCCACTTCAAAAAGGAAGTCTTCAAGTATCGGCAACACCGTGTTGGCATTGATAACCCCGGCGATATGCTGCAGCTGTTTCAGCAGGGAAGATGAGGAGGCAATAAATTTCATCAGGCATTAATTGAATGGGGCGAAACTACTGATTTTTAATATATGGCAAGCACTTGTTTTGCACCCTCGCGCAGTGGGTTGCGGCCCCTCAAACGCCGGGCTCAAAGCTTATTTGTATATTGCCACACTTCAACATATGTTATGCTGGATAAATTATTTGGCAGGGGAAAGAAAAAAGAGGCTACGCAGGCCGGACCCGATATTCATTTTGGGCGCTACTCTGATAATAATAAACCGGTTGTCAAAGTCACCCGCTGGACGGATGCAGATAATCTTTACAAGGAAAAAAAATATACTGATAGCCTGGATGCTTTTTTTGAATATCTCCGCGACGATTCCGTTCAGAATGTGGTATATGAACGTAATGGTGCGGAAGGGCGCTTTCATTTATACCAGGGTTCCAAAATCGTGCGGGGTCAGTTTGACGCCGAACTGCTGAAAGCAGAAGTTACACTGGCGCGCATGCCTCAGCCATCTGTACCTGTGATGCGTCGGCTGCTGGAAATGAATTTTAATTTATACTATAGCCGGTTTGCACTGGATGCAGACCGGCTTTGTATGCGTTTTGACAGCGATATGGAAACAGCCAGCCCGAGTAAATTGTATTATGGGCTGAAAGAACTTGCTACCAAAGCTGATAAACAGGATGATCTTTTAGTACAGGATTTTTCAGTGCTGGAAATCACCGACAATGAACATATCGATGCGTTGCCACCCGCGGAAAAGGAAGTGAAGTATGACTACCTGCAGCGATGGATAAAACAGGTACTGGATCTGACCAATTCGCTGGACGCAGATAAATTTTCCGGTGGAATTGCCTATATGTTGCTGGCACTGATCTACCGTCTCGATTACCTGATTGCGCCGGAAGGCAGGTTATTGAATGACCTGGAAAAGATCGGCGGGATCTATTTTAAGAAAGATGAACGTCCGATCGTGGAGAAGAACCGGGATATGGCAGAGGAATTCAAAAAGATACTGGCCCGCCCCAAAGAAGAGATCTTTACTAACCTGTTCCGTTCAAAATACACTTTTGCTATCGTGGCGCCTCAACAGTATAAGATAGTTTCGGATTCCATTCATGGGGCCAACCAGAACCTTACCTGGTACCGCGATAATAATTATCCATTTATTGCTACGCAGATAGCAGAGTATGGTATTTCCTATTGCCAGTATTCGTATAGCCTGCCCAGGGTGATCACGGAACTGTTCCATTTATATATGTTGGTGAATTATTCCGACTATTTCAAGGCGCTCGGATTTACAGCCCCTTATTACGATCCTGCGAAAAGCCAGTTCGATTCCGATGAGATTATTGACCGCGTAAAAAGCATCCAGCAAAAATGGAAGGATAAATATCCGCTCCTTGATTTCAAAACCCAGAATCTTCGGTTTGATAGCATGGTGAGTTTTGACCACAGCTTTACGAATGAACTTGAAACATTAACCCTGGACACGAAATGAAAAATGCATTAGTAATAGTTGCATGCATTTTGTTCTTTATGGAGAGTTGTGCACAAAAAGATGCGGGAAAGAAAAATGACAGCAAATCATCTGCTTTAAAAGATTCTTTCCTTTTCTATTTAAAAAAAGCAGGTGGAAAAGAACTCAAGGAATATGAAAAGGAAGATGACCAATTACCGGCGGTCGTTATTGCCTTCCAGTCAGGAGATTCAACTTTTGTTGTACCCGAGACACCCGGCGTATTGGAGGAATGCCAATGTGCGTTTGAGGAGGATACGCTGATTGTTGTTATGGGAGTTGTTTATATGTATGGAACCAGTTTGTATGTTGGAAAAGTTTCCAAAAACTTTAGCGGGTCTTCTTATTTCGCCTCTTCCGAAAATCCCAGCTATAGGAAAAGGACAGCCGATAAGTGGGAGAAAGAAATAGAAGTACCGGCGAAGAGTTTTACACTCATTTTATCAAAAGAATATCCATTCAGGATAGGGGAAACAATTTTTGGATTTTTAGAAGCGGAATATCCGCCCTTCGAAATAAAGGAAGATGATATTACGGAAACTATGACCAGTAAAATAAAAGCCTACTTTGCCTGTAAAGTCGACGAAAAGATATTTTAAACAGAGCGACAAAACGAAACAGGTGAGAAGAGAAATTATTATTAAGCAAATTCAAGAATGAACTCCAAGCAGATCATAGAAAAATTCCAGAAAGCGATCATACAAATAGCAACCCCAAGCGGTACCGGGACGGGTTTCTATGTAAAAGAATTCGATATGATCGTGACCAATGATCACGTAGTGGCTGATAATGCGGAAGTGACGATTGCGGGTAAAGCGTTTGAGAAAGCTTTATCGAGGGTTTGGTATACTGACAGGAAACATGATCTTGCTTTCCTGGAAGCACCCAAAAACATTGAGCTTCCTGAGATCCGCCTGGGTCAATATGAAGAAATGAAGGATGGGGATCATGTGCTGGCGATCGGTCATCCTTTTGGATTGAATTATACGGCTACACAGGGAGTGATCTCGAAAGTGGACCGGATCAGGGAGGGATTAAAATTCATCCAGATCGATGCCGCGATCAACCCTGGAAACAGTGGCGGCCCGCTGGTAAATGAAAAGGGAGAAGTGATCGGGGTGAACTCCTTTATTATTCGCGGGGGCGATAACCTTGGATTTGCCTTACCGGTGAATTACCTGCGGGATGCTTTACAAATGTACCTGCCTAATAAAGGTCAGGCATCTACCCGTTGCTTTAGTTGTGGCTATCTTGTCACACAGAGTAATATTGATTCTAAAAAGTACTGCCCGAGTTGCGGAGCGGAAGTAAAGCTTCCCGAGATTCCCGAAAAGCAGGTTGAGTCAGTGGGTGCAGCCCGCACCATCGAAGAGATCCTGAAAGAACTGGGCAAGGATGTACGACTGGCCAGGGAAGGCGTGAATACATGGAGTGTGAAAGAGGGTACCGCCAGGATCAAGATCACGTACAATCCCGAGAATTATTTTATTGCCGGGGATGCTTATCTCTGCCAGATGCCATCTGACGCCACGAAGATCAAACCACTCTATCAATACCTGCTCCAGGAAAATTACCGGGTGAATGGTTTGGTCCTGAGCTGCGTAAAACAAAACATCGTGTTAAGCTGTATCATTTATGATCTCGACATGACCAAGGAAGGTGGTGCGGATTCATTCCGAAATCTTTTCAGGCAGGCCGATCATTATGATGATTATTTAAAAAGGGAATTCTCGTGCCTTGAAAGGCTGGAGGAGTGAGGGAGAAATTTTAGATTTTAGATTGGCGATTTTAGATTGCCCCTGATTTGCAGGGACTGGACGGCTTTCGAAAATCTAAAATCGCCAATCGCCAATCTAAAATTGTAACGTGTTACCCAAACAACAACTTACGAAGGAACAAGCTTTACAAAAACTAAAACATTTCTGTGCTTACCAGGAACGATGTCACGCTGAAGTAAAGGAAAAACTCTACTATCTCGGTGTCTTGAAAAAAGAGCATGATGAGATCATGGCCACGCTTATCGAGGAGAAATACCTGGATGAAGAGCGCTTTGCCTCGGCATATGCGGGCGGCAAATTCCGGATCAAAAAATGGGGCAGGATTAAGATCAGGCATGCCTTACAGCAAAAACAGGTGAGCGAATACAGCATTAAAAAAGCACTAAAGGGAATACAGGAAGAGGAATATCGAAAAACACTTGCGAAGCTTGCGAAATCGAAATATAATTCTTTAAAATCCGCGCCTCCATTAATACGTAAACAAAAAACGATCGGTTACCTGATGCAAAAAGGTTTTGAGTCGCAACTAGTAAATGAAAGTGTGAAGAGGTTAACAGCAAAGTAATTTACTGAATTACAAACCGGTGGGTCTCGGTCCAGTCATCACCGTCTAATCGAATCCAGTAAACCCCGCTATCCATCACCGGAAGAGTAACCAGGAAAGAGCCTTCGATATTATCCATATCCATTGCTTTGACAAGCCCTCCATGACTGTCGTAAATACTATAATGATCAACCATCTTCCCTGCAATGACTTGCAGGTGGCCATTGGCTTTGTTTGAAGGATCTATTTTTACAAATAATTTGTCGCTGACACCGGTTTCTATCCCGGGAGAATAAATTTCTCCCCCGCTATTATCAATCAGGTGCAGGCGATAGTAAAGTATCCCGGGATTGTTTACATAATGGCGGAACGTATAATTATAACCCGAATAAATATTAAACGGGCGACGCTCGCCGGCTGATTGGTAATCTTTTCCATTGCTGCTGAACTCGACAACGAACCGGGAGAGATCCCGCTCCGTACCGGTCTTCCATTTTAATTCATTATACCCTGTGAATGAAGTCCCCGAAAAAGAGACAAGTTGAACAGAAGGCGTGTTATTGGAGCCAACCTCCAAATTAATATTTTCGATGGGGGCATTCACACCGGTCACAAAAGAACTCATTACAGGAGAACTATGATTTATGACAGGCTGCGCTTTCAAAAAACCGCTGTGAAATAAAAGGATGGCGGCAAAGATTATTTTTACTGAATGTAAAATTTCCTTGCGCATAAACTCGTGTATGTTTTGAAAAAGCCGCAAATAAGATGCCTTTAATGAATTTTCTGCCTGTTATGGAACAATAATTTTGCCCGTTGTTTTCCAGCCGGATCCATAGAAGGTCATAAAGTAAAGGCCTTTTGCCAGGGAAGGAAGGACAACTGGAATATGGTGGCTTTGACCATTTAATTCCTTTGCAAAGACCTGCACACCATTGCCGGAGGTTATCAAGAGCCGCTCAACTGGCCAGTCGGCATTTATATTTATTGTATTACCGGTAATTATAGTTGGATAAAAACTTACCGGGGAAACAACCTGGCCTTCCAGCAACATAGCTTCGGTTTTCACCGATCGCCCGGTAAGTTGCTCTATTCTCACACGATATAGCATGGCCCGGTCATCTCCTGTATAATGTTTTAAGTAATAAGATCCCGAATTATTGACCATCGCTTCTCCAGCCGATTGGAAATCGATGCCATTAGTACTGAACTCCACGATATATTTCCGCGTTTCCTGTTCACGGAAAGCTGTCCATTTTATCTCGTTATAACCATTCCATTTTTGAGCGGAAAAACTATTTATAAAAGCAGGAGCTGAAAAAGTATTATTGATATCGGGTCGTGTATTATCCTTATCTGCAATCACATGTTGTTGTGCAAGTGAAGGCGCACAGGTGCTTAAAAGCAGGAGGGCAGCCAGTATCGCCGCTCCAACGGCTTTTCCGGGGTTTGCGTAAATTGTTTTCATAACTCCACATTTTCTATAGTAATGGATCAAAATCGGTGCCGCAAGAACCCAGATCTAATTAGAATATATGTTCGCTACTGAGTTTCAGGACGAAGCACTACTATATCTTTGATGGGGAAAAACATACACAATGGATCAGGCGCTGTTAATTACACTTATTCAAACGAATCTTCACTGGGAGGATAAGAAGTCAAATCTCCGGATGCTGGAAGAAAAGATCGGCAGTATCGTCGGGAGAACGGAAATAGTGGTATTGCCGGAAATGTTCAGCACAGGTTTCAGTATGAAGCCTGAAGAATTGAGTGAAACGATGGAAGGGGAAACCGTAAAATGGATGAAGCGGGTAGCGGCAGAAAAAAAGATCATCCTTACCGGAAGTGTAATCATTGAAGACAAAGGGCATTATTATAACAGACTGATCTGGATGCTGCCGAACGGGCAGTTTGGATATTACGACAAACGTCATCTTTTCGCTTATGCCGGAGAGAATTCTCATTATAGTGCCGGGAAAAAAAGATTGATCGCTTCGGTAAAAGGATGGAAGATCAATCTGCAGGTGTGTTATGATCTGCGGTTTCCAGTATGGGCGAGGCAGACCTCACCCTCCAGCTCCCTCTCACCAGGGGAGGGAGAGGCCATTTATCCCGAGTTTGATATACTAGTGTATGTTGCAAACTGGCCGGAACGAAGGATCCATGCCTGGAAAACTTTATTACAGGCGAGGGCTATCGAGAATCAATGTTACGTAGTGGGTGTTAACCGGGTGGGAGATGATGGAAATAATATTCATTACAGCGGCGATAGTATGGTAGCTGACCCGATGGGAGAAATATTATATACAAAAAATGAAACGGAAGATATTTTTACAATTGGGCTGGATAAAGCTCATTTGCAGTCGGTACGTGAGAAGTTTCCTTTCCTGAGAGATGCGGATGGGTTTGAAATAAAAAACTAACCACCTTTTGGGTAGAATTTTGACCTAAACTTTTATTTTTTTACCAGCATATGAATTGAAACAGTAGTACCATACCCCTTTTCGCTTTTTATATCTAAAGAAGCTCCCATCATTTTTACCAAATCTTTAATAATCAGGAATCCGAGGCCATGTCCTTTGCGGTTGTCGACGTTGGCAGATGAAATGACAACATGATCTTCCAATAGGCTTTGTGTTTTTTCCTGTGTCATACCGACTCCTTCGTCCTGTACGCTGACAACAACATCAGTATCTGTTTTTGCCGCGCTTACTTTTATAGTCCCCTTTTCTGAAAAATTAATGGCATTGGTGAGCAGGTTATAGACAAGTATTTTCAGGGGCTCATAAAACTGGTAGACGGTTAGCTCTTTTTCAATCTCATTTACAATGTGCAGGCCTTTTTGTCGTGCCAGTGAATTAAGTATGCCCAGTACCTGGTTCACCAATTCATAGATATCGAAAGTTTCCTTTGTCAGCCGCCGGTTCTCATTCTGGTATTTGATCCAATTGAGAATATTGGTGGAAAGCAATTGAAGTTCCTGTGAAGTATTGGTGATTTCCCGGATAGTTTCCTGTTGCAGGTCTTCGGGCATCAATTTTCTTTTCTCCAACAGGTTTTTCCCGGCAACGGTCAAAAATTTCAGGGGTGTAACGATATCATGACTGATGATTGAAATAAGCCGGGTTTTAATGGTATTATTTTTTTCCAGTATTTCGTTTTGTTCAAGGAGCTCTTTGGTCTTTTCTTTCACCTGTTGCTCAAGATTTCGTTGCCGGGTTTTATATTGCCGGGTGCGGATACGCAGGTATAAGGCCACGAGACCAAACATTACCGCCACACAAAGCAGATAAAACCACCACTGTTGGTGCCAGGGGGTGGTTATCGAGAAATTTATTTTTTTATAAGTATAATTGTCGACTCCAAACCCGTTTAACTTACGGATCCTAAGGGTATATTTTCCGGGCGAAAGATTATTGAACCGAATTTCTGATTCATTACCCAGGCTTAGGGGCTTCCAGTGCAAGCTATCGTTCAGCTGGTATTCCAGGTATATATTTTCCTTATTGCACCAGGCGGAAAACGCAAGACGAAAAATTATTTCACCGGTTTTGAATGGCAGGCTTTTTTGCGTGAATGACAGCAGGTCTTTTATTTCATTATCTACAACGACATTATCGATAAAAATATCACCCTCCGGAAAAACAGGTACCGCTTCTGTGGGGTTTACCCACAGCAAGCCATCCATCGAGGGAAAGGAAATGATATTGCTCTTTAAACGAAGGGCGCAGGGTGTGCAGCCTCCGTTCAGTTCGGTCATTTCCATTCCGTCTTTTTTCCCGAAGTAATGGTAGTAGACGGAGCGTATATTATTATCAAACACGTCAATAAGCGCTGCCAGGCTGCACTTAAACAACCCGCGGTTCGTACTGATCCAGCAATAACCATTATTATCAGGAACAAAACAATGTGCATACAACAAATACCTGTTCTTGTCGAGTGGCATGGACTTAACCACCCCGTTCTTATAGATATAAAAGCCCGAACCATAAGTACCAAAGAAAATATAATCTTTATACTTCCATAGGCTGCGAACACAAATATTGGGTTTAGTAAAAATAGTTTCTAACAGGAGTGAGCTGGTATTGAACCGAAACAAACCTCCACAGGTTGCTATACCCAACATACCCGGGCTGATCTCTTTAAAATCAAAAAGCACAGCCCCTGCTATTTCTTTAGGGTATTTAAAAAGATAACGCAGGCTGTCTGACTCAAGAATTCCGATTCCGAATGGATTGGCTAAATAAATGATCGTTCCGGAGGCTGCGACCAGGTCACCCGACCTTATTTTGTCATAAACTTTTGTCTGCCCCGAGAGCTTGTTATACTGGTGGAGGCAGGTATAGCCGAGCCTGGGCTCAACCTGGTTATACCAGAGAAAGATTCCATTGGTTTCTGAAACAAAAAAATCGAATTTACCTTTTATGGGTAATGCAGCTGTAGTCGTTTTATTATCACCAATAATATCACTTTCATTGGTTAAAATATTCCCATTCGAAAGCTCAACCTGCGAATAGTAGGAATTCCGGTTTTTTGAGTTGATCTCATTTCTTTTTTTTGATTCCACTCTGTTTTGATTGATCACAATCAGCCCTTTGGATTCTGTTCCTATAAAAAACAATTTGTTTGCTGCGCTGTATTGAACAGACCTGATATATGAATCGACCGGTATGCCTGTAAATACCAGCTCCGCAGTTATGGCGGCGCCGTTATACTTTAATAGCCAGGCCGTCCCCCCTTCGATATAGACAGGATTGGACATTCCTGTTTCCCAGTAAAAGAAGAGATTCCCGTTTGTCGTATTTAATGGGATACCATCAGCCGTTTCGATTGAAACAGGCGCGAGCGTGTAATCGTTGATGTTTAATAGAGAAACTCGGTTTTTATTACTATTTATAAAATATGAGTCGCCGATCCTGAAAACAGTATTAATATTTCCTTTTTCAACAGGCAGTATCACCGGATGCTTTAAGCCAATCGAGTGGAAAAAAAGAACACCCTGGCTCAGGATGAGACAAGAGGTGTCGCTGATGGAAATTATTTTATTAATACCTGAGGAAAATACTGAAGGAGTTTGCCGGCCTGCATGGGCCAGGAAAAAACTATCAGAAACGCCCAATAAAAAGTAATTACCCAAGGTAGGGTTAATAGTGTTGTTGGAAGCAGCTTGCCTCCAATGGACGGGCCTGCTTTTATCAATAAAAAAGATATTACCCGGCTGATCTGATAAATATATTTTTCCGGCATTGTTGCGCACTATAAAAAGCATTCGCTCAGAAGCGATCGAGGGCATGTTTTCTTTGGTATAAGAGTGGAAATCAACTCCATTAAATCGTACAATACCCGCTTCCGTTGCAATCCAGAGAAAACCGGTCCTTTCATCCCATTGTAAACCTTTGATACCATTAGATGGAAGACCATTGTCGGTCGTATAGACCTGCACATGAGAGTTACCGGCTGGCTGGGTTATTGCCGGCGAAGAAAGAACAAGCATGAAACAATGTAGGATCAGCAGCCTTTGCATAATCGGATTGCAATAACAAGGTACTGCTTCCCTCCTAATAATTTACATTATACAGCGTCGCTAACTCCATCAGTTCTTTAATATTCCCCGCAGCCGTTTTTTCATAAATGCGGTTTTTGATGGTGGAGACTGTGTTCATTTTCAGGTTGAGCGTGTTGGCTATTTCTTTTGTTCCGATTCCTTTCAGCACATAATGTAGAATCTCAAGTTCTCTTGGAGCGAGTGTTTGAAAGGGGTTGTCCTGGCGAGGAATATTAATTCTTCGGACCGGGACCTCATTTTGTATAAACTTCTGCAGGATATGAATCATTTCTTCTTCACCTACAGATTTGGAGAGATAGTAATTGATCCCGTATTGTTTGATAGCTTCTCCATAGATCTCTGCCGGCTGCATGGAGAAAACAAGGATGTTCAGGTCCGGGTACACGCGGCGGATATTTGGGATAACTTCCAGGGTGTTTCCATCCGATAAAATAATATCCAGTATCAGGTGGGTATACTTCTTTTTGACCAGTTCTTTCATTAATTCATTGCATGTAGCCACCTCCTCAATATCGGTATAACCCAGGGTCAGTTGTATGTTCAGTTTCAGACCTTTCCGGATCATGCTGTGGTCGTCTGCTATTAAGATTTTGGGTTGCATTCCTTTTCCTGTTTCGGCCTGTTGGGCAATTTGTCTGCTAATTTCCATATTTTATTATTCCTTTCTGTAGAATTTATTTGGTAGTGAATCGGTTTGACAACTTTCTCACAGTGTGGTACTCTTAAACCGACCCACTACCAGTTTTCCCCGGATTGCCTCCTCTTTATCTATCTCTGTTGGTTTTTCACGCGCTGCGGCAATATTATTGATCATCTTAAAAGCGTTACTGTTCCTTTCAGTATTTCCAGGTCATCAGAAGTACTGAGTTTATAACTTATGAGAAAAATGAAAACTCCTGTTGAGAAAGGCAAACCTTTTAGTTGCCCATCCCAACCCCTGTTCTTATCGTTTGTTTCAAACACCACTTGCCCGTTTCGTTCAAATATTTTCAGGTTGAATGTGGTTACCATTTCAGTTCCCAGGGCTTTAAACAGATCATTCCTTCCATCATTATTAGGTGTAAATGCGGTAGGCACATATATCTTGCACAATCCTTTTGAGACGATTACTTCATCTGTTGTCGTACCACAACTATTAGTTGCAGATAATGAATACAAGCCAGGTTGGGTTATTATATTTGATCTGCTGTTTGTGCCATCCCACCAGCTGAGTTGCCAGGCAGCGCTCAATGCAGGAGCCAGTGTTATCGTGTTCCCCTGGCAAATCAATTGGTCGGGGCCCAATGAGAATTTTGGTTTAAGCGTATAGTTAATAATAACGCTATCCTTTTTCTTACAGCCATTATAGTTCACCTGCACATGGTAAACCCCTTGCTGGTTGACAATATAAACAGGATTCGTATTCCCATCCTGCCACAAATAGGTTGAATTCAGATAGCTGGCATCAAGTGTAACCGCCAGGCCTTCGCATAATGTAATATCGTTCCCAAGATCTACAACAGGCAATGGCTTGATCCCGGTTATTGAAAAACTGTCCCGGAATATACATCCTCCGTTATTGACCTCGCACCAGTAGGTTCCGGGTTGGTAGGCTTTAATGGTGGGAGTTGTGGCGCCGTTGTTCCAAAGCCAACTAACAACATTGGCGGCAGTTGCATTAAGAGTCAGGGTATCTTGTTCACAAATGGGCGTGTCGGCCCCCAGGTTAAAGACC
>JGI10216J12902_103182882_pt1 | contig 13471 bp, 13 predicted proteins | sample KanNatreferecore_FD_12902 | JGI IMG/M metagenome (IMG submission 12902)
AGTGCCAGTCGGAAGCTAGCCTAACCCGCGGTGCTCCAAGTCGTCTTCATCCCAGCCCAGATGATGTCCAAGTTCGTGGAGGTAAGTTGTTCGGACCTCTTCATCGAATTCCAGATCATGATCCACACAATAGCGATGGATGTTGCCGACAAAGAGAATAATGGACCCGCCTTGGTTGGACACTAAGCCCGGTTGGAAACCCTTGTAGAGACCGAGCGCCGGATCATCCCGCACGCTTTCCGCCCATTCGCGAAAGAGGCACGGAACCTTGGTCGCCTCCGCCCTCACTTGATCGGGAAGACCGGCGATTACTTCGTCCACGATGTTCTCGGCTCGTTCCTGAAGTTTTTCCAAATCGGGCCCTCTGGAAATTAGCCTTTCGCGCGAGGCCCTCATCCGTGATCGCTTCAAAAGATAGCCCGCGGCGTCCAATTTAATCCACAGTCGGATGAGGAAATAGACCGCCAGCCCGGCAAGAAAGGCCCACAGCTTTTCAGGAGAAATACCAGTCGCCTTCGTCGCCGATTCAAAGACTGGATTCATGTGGATTACTGAGACGATCAGTCGACTTCGAGTTCCGTCAACCGAACTCCTTCACTTCGGATCGATCCGCTTGCATGATGCCGCCTATGAGCAATCCTGTCTGTCCGATGTGTGAGATGACCGATGTCCTGAAACATGCGAACCGTTGGGAGTGCCTGACCTGTGGACACGAGTGGGAACGCGAGGCGCAACCAGTCGGCGATCGCGTGGTGAAGGACGCATTCGGTACGGTACTGACCGAGGGAGATGCAATCACCCTGATCAAAGACTTGAAACTGAAGGGCTCGTCTCAGGTCATCAAGGGCGGGACCAAGGCGAAGGGCATTCGCCTGGTGGATGGCGATCACGAGATATCGTGCAAGATTGATGGGAGCGCCATTGGCTTGAAGGCCTGCTTCGTGAAGAAAGCATGACGAGGCTTCATCGAGGGAAGCGTTGCCTGGACCGGTCCCATTTGATTCAGTTGGGAAACAATTTGGATACCCCAACTCCTCTCCGAACCCGCAACATTTGTGAAGCAATAGACATTGCAGGGAGCACGCTCGTGCCATGCTGATTCCGCATCGACGTTATCTGTCGATCCTCGGAATACTCTTTGCGATCTGGTCAGTCATGCTGGCTTTCAATCCGCGAGAGCGCGGTACCTGGCTGTTGGAGAACGCGTTGGCCGTGGGCGCGGTCGTGGTCCTTTGGGTTCTCCATCGACGGCTTTTGTTGTCCCGGATTTCGTACACGCTGATCTTCCTTTTCATGTGCCTGCACCAGGTCGGCGCGCACTACACGTATGCACAGGTGCCATATGACGACTGGTTCCAGGCACTCACAGGAACTACGTTAAATAGCCTCGCAGGCTGGGAGCGTAACAACTTCGACCGCGTGGTGCATTTTTCTTACGGGCTGCTCCTCGCCTACCCGGTCCGTGAGATGTTTCTGCGCGTTGTGAATGTTCGTGGATTCTGGGGTTACTTTCTGCCGCTGGATCTCACAATGTCGACGTCGATGCTCTACGAATTGATCGAGTGGGGAGCGGCGGAAGTCTTCGGCGGAGAGTTAGGTCAGGCGTATCTTGGAACGCAGGGCGACGAATGGGATGCGCATGCGGATATGGCGCTGGCCAGCCTGGGCGCATTGATTGCCATGCTAATCACGGCAGCGCTCAATAGTTGGCTGCAACGCGATTTCGCGGCCGAGTGGTCGGAGAGTCTGCACGTGAAACACGCGACACCGCTCGGCGAAGACGAACTGCTTCGCCTGGCCCGTGAACGGAAGAAACGCTGAGAAGGGCGCCGACTACTTCGGGGCCGGAAGCGGGACTTGCTGCGGGCTCGCGAGATATTTGAAGAGATCCCTCGCGTCTTCCTTTGGCATCGCCGTGAACAACCCCTCCGGCATCATCGACATTGGGCTGACCGTCTTGGTCTTCACCTCCGATGCGGCCACGGTAGCGGTCTCGGTCATGGTGCGAACGGTCAAGGTATTGGCATTCTCGGAACGGATCATGCCGATGAGGACACGTCCGTCTTTCAACTCGATCGTGTTGAGTTGATAGTCGGCACCAATGAGTGCATTCGGATCGACAATGTTCTGGAGGAGATAGTCGATGTCGGTGCGGTTGGCCCCAGTCAGTTCGGGGCCGATTTCCATGCCAGCATCAAAGAGCTTGTGGCAGAGGGCGCAGGTGCGGCTGTACACCTCCCTTCCATGGGCGGCGCTCCCAGACTTTACGAATTCAGCAGTGAGCCATTCCTTGATTTTGGCGATCTCCGGTTGCTTGTCGGCACCGCTGCCAGACATTTTGCCGAAGTGACGATCCAGTGCATTGTCGAGGCCGCCGTCTTTGAAGCTGCGAAGCTGGCGTACGAGCGTGACAGAGATGTCGGCGCGCGGGATTTGCTGACCATCAAGCAGCCAGACAAAACTCTTTGCCCAGGCCGGGCGTGAAGCGAGTGTCCCCAAGGCGTCGCGCTTTTCTTCCACGGTAAGCTTGGAATACGCGGCGACGATGGTCTCGACCGTGTCCGGCTCATTGAAGGTGGAAAGTCCACGCAGCGCATCGGACCGGAGCGGTCCGGGCTCCTTCAGGAGAGTGCGAAGGAGGGCGACTGTTTCTGCGTCCTTGCCGGCGATGAGCGCTTCAATCGCTTTGCGTCGCTGATCCACCGGGGCTTTCTCATCAGCTGCGGTCTTCCGCAGAGCAGCGAATGCATCGCTGCTTCCGAAGATGGTGCCAAGCGATTGAACGAGATCGCGGACCTCGGCGTTGGAACTCTTTCCGAGTTTCTCGGAAACTGCAGCCCACTCTGCGGGCGCGCTCACGCCACGACGCCCTTTAAGCGCGGCGTTCATTCCACGGAGGAGATTGAGCTGCGTGGCGGGATCGTCCGATTTGACGATCTGCTGTGAGAGAATGCCAAGCACCGGTGGCGGATTTTCCGCAGCGGTGGCGACGGTAACAGCGAGGCTGAAGGCGATGAGGGATGAGCGGATCATTTGGCGAGAGTAGCGATGCGACGAGCGATGAACTCCTGAAGCTTCGGAATCTTGCAGACACCGAGAAGGTCGGTGCCCTTGTTGACGTTGGAGGAAACAATCGGCTCCGCGGCGTACCAGCACATCATCGGGAGATTCGGATCATCCTGATCCGCTGGGTAACCAAGCAACGCCTTAACGATATCAAATCGTTGCTCGAGCGAAAGACGCTGGCAGGCGCTCGCGAGATAGAGCCGCACGACTGGTGAGGCATCCTTCCGCGCGAGGAAGCCTAACTTGTCAAAAACTCTGCCTTTCGGAGCTTCGCTTTCACAGACGAGTTGGATCGTCCAGGCTCGGAGCCAGGCTTCCTCACCATCAAGCAGTGACAGAGCAGTTTGCTCGTCGAGACCTTTCGTGGCGTGCAGCGCCCACAAAACGCGCAATCGCTGCGGTACATCCAGCTGCTTGTCTTTAAGCAACGCTGCGAGCTGTCGCTGCACTTCCGGCTTTGGTCCACGCTCCTGCAAGACGCGGCGGGCATGGCGGACGAGCCATTCGTTTTTGCTCGTCTGGAGCTTTACGAGTTCGTCGTCGGACAATTTCGCAACGTCGATCGGCGACTGCTTCGTCTCGCCGTACACGATTTTGTAGATGCGACCGTTCGTGCGGTCGTGCGGACGCTGCTGATGGCATGCGCGGGCATCATACCAATCACTGGCGTATACAGAACCATCAGGCCCCTGACGGAGCGCAAGGCCGCGGTACCACTTGTCCTGCGACTTCATGAAATCCGGACGGCGGTCCCCTGCCCAACCGCTCCCGACCTGCGTCAGCGAATCGTTGTTGATGCGGTTCCCGTGAATGTTGTTCATCAGGAGCGTGCCGCGGTACTCCTTCGGCCACGATTCGCCGAGGTACACGAGCGCGCCGGCATGAGCATGACCGCCGCCAGCAGCGTCAGTACTGTTGTCGCCTTTGCGCGAGCCTTCCGCCCAATTGCCGCCGCCCCAATGCCGATGCAGGGCGATCGTCTTGATATCGTCGTAGGCGTTTTCGTTGAAATGTTTTCCGGACTGCCGCTGATAAAGACCACCCTGCGAAATATGATAGAGATGCGGGATAACGCAGGCAGTGATGAAACACTGGCCGAAATCGTTCCAATCCACGCCCCACGGATTCGACGTGCCGTGCGCGAAAATCTCGAACTTCCGAGTCTGCGGATGTAAGCGCCACACGCAGGCATTGAGCGGAATCCGTTGGTTGTCAGGCGCGCCCGGCTTACCCACCTTGGAGAAGGTGAATACCCCCTGAGTTCCGTAGAGCCATCCATCCGGCCCCCAATTGAACGAGTTCAGAATCTCGTGCATGTCCTGGTGCTCCCACCCATCGAGGACAATTTCCGGCGCGGCATCGGGCACGTCGTCGCCGTCCTTATCCGCAATGAACAAGAGATTTGGGCAAGAACCGACCCAGACGCCGCCAAAGCCGACTTCGATGGCTGAGCCCATGTTGAGCTTGTCGAAGAAGACTTTCTTCTCGTCGAATTTCCCGTCGCCGTCCTTGTCCTCAAAGATCACGATCCGGTCTTTCCCCTCGGCCTTCCAATCCGGGTAGCTGTAGTTTTCAACCACCCACAGCCGTCCGCGGTCATCGATCGAGAATGCGATCGGTTGGAATACATCGGGCTCACCGGCAAACACCTTGGAGGAGAATCCCCCAGGCAGCTGCATTGCCTTCGCCGTCTCTTCCGGAAGCATCCCTTTCCCCGGTTGCACGACGAAGCCAGGAGGATCTTGTTGCGTTTGGGCGAGGGCAGCTACGGCGAATGACGCGAAAAGGACGGGGAACGCGGGACGGGAGGATCGCATGACGGTATGACGGAACGAAGAACCGCGAACCTCGTCAATGCTTTGACGGCGCCGAAATTGAATATGCCGATGCCCGAATCAATAAGAGCGCACGATCGCCGAGCGAACGACCATTTCCGACGCGATGCGCTCCCGCAGTGCCTCAAGCGTCCAATCAATCATAACGTCAACGCGCCGGATTTCATCCGGCGTAATACCAGCCCGATCTCGTAGTTGGCGGGACTGTTCAACCAGATCGATCAGGGTCTGCAGGGTCTGGGAGATGACTTTATCACCCATTGTTATTTCGCAGTTTCGGCCCCCGCGGGCGCACTGGATGTATCAATATTCTGATCAATTCGGAAGCGGGTCGCTACTGGGACGCCATCCTTGTCATAACTCAGGACCACAATCTTCTCGGGAGCCACCGAGGCCGCTTCATCCGGCGGCAACAAGGCGATTGCGTTTTGAGCGGTCCGGAAGGACACCTTCGCCTTGGGGTCATCGGGCGCAATCGTTACCAAGACCACGCTGCCGGGAGACATGGCCTGCAGCCGACTCAGCGAGGCCACATTCTGGGATGCGAAAGAGATATGCCAGTCCCGAAGGGAAGTGGCGCAGTCGTATTCGGGGATGATGAAGGGAGCAATCTGCGCATCGCTCATTGATTACGTGGAAAGCACAGAGCGTGCTCACCCTCCTTTCGGTGGCGCTACGCGCCCGGTTTTGGGCCTGGTCCTGCACACGTCCACCGGACCCAGCCATGGATTCGCCTTGCCCGGACCGGCGCCGGGGAATTACACCCGCGCTCCCCACTCAACAACCTTACCTGATCCCATCCTTATGAGTCGCAAAATTCGTTACGGCATGGTCGGCGGCGGACGCGGCGCTTTCATTGGCGCAGTGCATCGCATCGCGGCCGCACTCGACCAGCAGATTGAACTCGTCTGCGGAGCATTCTCTTCCGATCCCGATAAATCGCGCGCGAGTGGCGCCGACTTCTTTCTCCCCGCCGACCGCTGCTACGGAAGCTTCGAGGAGATGATCAAGGCCGAGGCCAAACTCCCGCTCGGAGAGCGGATGGACTTCGTCGCCATCGTCACTCCCAATCACATGCATTTCCCGCCCGCGAAAATGGCGCTGGAGAATGGCTTCCACGTGCTGAGCGACAAGCCCGCAACCTTCGATCTGGCTGAAGCGAAGGAACTCGCGCAGATCGTCAAGAAGAGCGGACTGCTCTACGGCCTGACGCACAATTATACCGGTTACCCTCTCGTCAAGGAAGCACGCGATCTCGTCGCTGCGGGCAAGCTAGGCAAGATTCGCAAAGTCGTAGTGGAATATCCGCAAGGCTGGCTCGCGACGCGTCTCGAAGCCTCCGGACAGAAACAAGCCGCGTGGCGAACAGATCCCAAGCGCAGCGGCGCGGCGGGTTGCATCGGAGATATTGGAACTCATGCGGAGAATCTTGCGGAGTACATTACGGGCCTGCAGATCAGCGAATTGGCCGCGGATATCACTTCCTTCGTCAAGGGGCGAAAGCTCGACGACGACGGTAATGTGCTGTTGCGATTCCGCGGTGGCGCCAAGGGGATTCTGCACAGTTCACAGATCAGTGTCGGTGAGGAGAACAACCTCAACATCCGCGTGTATGGCGAGAAGGGCGGACTCGAATGGCATCAGAACGAGCCCAACACGCTCTTGCTCAAATGGCTCGACCAACCGATGCAGATCTATCGCACCGCGAATGGATATCTCGGCAAGAATGCCGCCGCAGCGACTCGCACTCCTCCATCCCATCCCGAGGGCTATCTCGAAGCATTCGCGAACATCTACAAGAACTTCGCCACCGCGATCCGTGCGCGTCTCGACAAGCGGAAGATCGCGAAGGGTGATCCGGCGAATGATTTCCCGAAGATCGAAGACGGCGTTCGAGGGATGGCCTTCATCGAAGCAGTGGTGAAGAGCTCGAAGAACAACGCTGCGTGGACGAAGCTGGGTTAGCACCGCGGATTTCTCCGCGTGAGCGTGGACCGTTGGGGTCTGCGCTTACGCTTGCCCCGCGGGCGTGACGGGTAGAGTGTTGGGCTGGTCCCCATGAACTCCTCATTCTCTCGTCGCACCTTCCTTCAGGGAGCGGCTGGCACGGGCGCCGCCGTTGGCCTCTCGCAATTGGCATTTCTGGGTCGATTGCCTTCCGTCTCCGCCGCCGAGGCGGCAGCAGATACGAACTTCGTGCGATTCCGTCCAGAGATCGAGCCGCTCGTGCGCCTGCTCGAGGACAGTCCGAGAGATCGCCTGCTCGAGGAAGTGGGCGCAAAGATCAAGGGCGGCACCACGTATCGCGAAGTCCTCACGGCGCTCCAACTCGCGGGTGTTCGGAATATTCAACCTCGCCCGGTCGGATTCAAATTCCACGCGGTGCTCGTTATCAACTCCGCGCATCTGGCCAGCCAGAATTCACCAGACCAGGATCGATGGCTGCCAATCTTCTGGGCGCTCGACCAATTCAAATCCAGCCAGGCGCGCGATGCTCAGGAAGGCAACTGGACGATGAGTGCGTTGGATGAAGCCGCTGTAGCCTCAATGGGCAATGGCAGGCGGAATTTCACCGAGGCCATGGATCAATGGGACGAATCGAAAGCGGATGTGGCCGCTGCCTGCCTCGCTCGATCGGTGGGAGCGCAGGAAGTATTCGATCTGTTCTGCCGAACCGGAGCGCGCGATTTCCGCGACATTGGGCACAAGGCCATTTATGTGGCAAATAGCTGGCGGACGCTACAGAACATCGGTTGGCAGCATTCGGAACCGGTTTTGCGATCACTCGCCTACGCTCTCCTGGAACACGAAGGCGAGAATCCTGCGCAGCGAGATGCCGATGCGGATCGCCCGGGACGGAAGAACCTCGAGCGCTTGAAGGAGATTCGCGCGGACTGGTTCGGCGGATCACCGAGCGCGGATGGAATGAATGAAATGCTGGCGGCATTGCGGAGTGCAAACCCCGATGAAACCAGCGGCAAAGTCGTCGAGTTGCTTAACCGCGGAGTCGCTGCGCAGTCGATGTGGGACGCGATGTTCCAGGCTGCATCGGAGATGTTGATGCGAAAACCGGGCATCGTCAGCCTTCACGCATGCACCACCACGAACGCCATGCATTATTCGCATCGCCAGACGTCGAATGACGAGACGCGACGTTTTTTGCTCCTGCAGAATGCTGCCTTTCTTCCCATGTTTCGAGATCGAGCCGGTGCGCGGGACGGCGTTGCAATCGATCAACTCGAACCGATCGAACCAAAGAGTGAAGCCATCAATGAAATCTTTGCCGACGTATCTTCCGACAAAATGGCCGCAGCGCGAAAGACGCTGGGCTATCTAAACTCGTCGAAAGATCCCAGGCCTTTCATCGATGCCGCTCAGCGAATGATTTACCTTAAAGGCACCGACTCCCACGACTACAAGTTCAGCAGTGCGGTATTGGAAGACTATCAGCATTTGTCCCCGGCAATTCGTGATCGCTTCCTCGCCGCGAGCGTCTTTTGGCTGAAGGGGACGGGTTCCGGTGACAGTCCGTTGGTCGCGAGGACCCGTGCGGCAATCTAGGTGCGGAGCCCGTCCATTGCTTCAGCGAGGTATTCGTACTCCGACTTCGAATTGTAGATCTGGGCGGAGATTCGGAACCAGCGACGGTGCGGATTACCGAAGCGGCTGAACGGGACTTCAATCGAGAATCGGTCGTAGAGCCGAGCCTGCTCCGCGTCGATTTTTTCGCGCCGAGGTTCATCGGGAAAGGTAGCCGGCAATGGAATCGTCGCGAGTGAACCGAGCATGGAGGCAGGGCACGGAGCTTCCACATCGAGGCGCTCACAGAGGTGATTTCTCGCCGCCACAATCATTTGATGATTGTGCGCGCGCAACGCCGGCCATCCACCAGGCATCAGCTTGCCCATCCAATTGATCGCGTCCTTTACGCAAAACCATGCGGTTGGATCAAATGTAGCGGGCCAGTCGAATCGATCCTGAAACTCTGAATAACCCGGACGGGACCGATTGTTGCCGTGGCTGATTACAGGTGGCTGAATCTCCGACTGCTTGTCTTGCCGCACCCACAGAAGCGCGGCTCCCTTGGGTGCGCACACCCACTTGTGAAGATTGGCTGCGTAATACGTAGCGCCCAGTTTCTCAATATTCAGTGGGAGCATACCGGCCGCATGAGCACCATCGATCATCGTCTCGATTCCTCGCGCCGACAGCTCCGAAATTAAAGTTGTGAGAGGTAAGATCAGCCCAGAATCGCTCGTAACGTGATCCAGCAACGCGATCCGCGTCCGGGAGGTTGCCCTCGCCAAAATGGCCTCGGCAATCTCATCCTTCGATTTTACGGGGAACGGAACGTCGGCAATTACCAGGCGCGCCCGCGATCGCCGCGCGGTTTCGACCAGGACATTGCGGCAGGCGTTGTAGACGAGGCTGGTCGACAGGATCTCGTCGCCCGGGCGAAATGGGAGCGATCGCAATACAGCGTTCACACCGGTGGTGGCGTTTGTGACGAAAACCACATCCCGTGGTTTGGCCCCGACGAAACGAGCAAGCTCAAGCCGCGAAGGCTCGAGATGTTCTTCGAATCGCCGCCAGAGGAATTGGACCGGCTCCGCCTCCATTTCGCGCCGAAGCTTTTCCTGAGCGGCCAGAACCGGACGGGGACAGGCGCCAAATGCTCCATGGTTCAAAAAGACAGTCCCTGACTTTAGAGTCCAGTGCCGGCGGTAGGGTGATGGTACGGGGCGCACTCCGAAAGCGTGCGACAAAACGCAAGCGCTGACGAGTCGGCAGAAAAGTCGCGCCGTGCCAGCTGACCCCACCTGTTTTGCCTACGTCCACTCCAATAGCTGTATTCGATTCATGTGGTTGAAGCCGGCCGGAACCCGGTCGGGTTCGTCGTATTCCACTACAAATCCAGAACACCAGTAGTCATGCCAAGTTTACGTATCCCATTCCCCGAAAAGGAGTCTCCCGCGGTTGTGGTCCTGCGCGGCCGCCGAATTACCATTGGGCGTCTCCCGCAAAATACGATTCAGATTCGTGACCGTACTATTTCCGCATACCACGCGGAACTCATCGAGGAAGACGACCACTATCGTTTGCACGATCTGGGTGCGACCAATGGGGTTCAGGTCAATGGCGAAGTCGTAAATGATTTCCATCTTCGTGAAGCGTGCAAGCTTACGATCGGTGGCGTGGAGTGCGAATTCAGTCCCGAAGCCGCGGCAGATGCGGAAGCCGATGCCGGCCTCGCTTTGCTTACGCGTTCGGATAGCGAAGCGCTCACCACGAAAAACTCCCAACTCGAGCAAACTGTCGCCTCGCTGCGTGACGAGATCGTTAAACTCCAGAATCCAGCCGAAGGAGAAAAGGCACCTGAGACGGAGACGTTGAAAGAATCACTCGCCGCTCGGGAACGCGACATTCAACGGTTGAAGAACGAATTAGCCGTGATGCAACGCGACCGCGCGAATTTGCAGCGCGCCTTGAATGAGACCAAAGCCGCAGCGACGCCTGCACCGACGCCGCCGCCCGAACGCGTTGCGGATCCAGAACCGCAGGTAGTAAAGGAGCCCGAAGCAAAGCCACAGGCTGAGATAGAACCGGCAGCTCAAACTCCGCCCAATCCGGCACCTATTCCAGCACCGCAAGAGGCTTCAACCGGTGAACTTCCCTTTGCAGCGCCACCGCGTCCTTCCCTTCCGAAGCCACGTCCGTTGCCGCATGCCGTCCCGGCTGCCGCATCCGCTGCACCTGCTGCGAGACCTATGCCGAAACCCATCGCAAGACCGTATGCCAAGCCGCAGCCGGCAGGGGCAACGGCCACGGCAGTCCCGCGTCCCGCTCCAGTGGCCAAGTCTCCGGCGGGAGGCGCGGTACCCCAGGCGACGCCAAAGCCGAGCCTGGCTACGCGACCGCCTACTGCTGTTTCCGGGCCGAAGGGCACGCAAAAGATCGGCTAGTTCCGCATCATCTAAATCTGGATTTGCAGTCCTTCGTAGGGGATCAGCAGTTCACAATGCTGATCCCCTTCGCGTTCCAGCAATTGCCGCGCGTAATTCTCAAACGCAGCAATCTGTTGATCCGTTCGGCGCGGGTCTCGGTGCCCGAGGTGGAGCCGCCTGACTCCCGCTGCCACGGCTGTGGCTACGCAAACTTCCACCGGACTATGCCCCCAACCCTGGTGGGACATGGGGCGTTCGCCGTCGATCCCGGTTTCACCGAGATATTCGGCTCCCTTGAACTGTCCCTCGGTATATAACAGATCCGCCCCTCGGGAGAATGCTGTGAGCGCCAAGTCGGATCCGTTCGCCTGTTCATGATCCGTGGCGAAGACAAAGACACGCCCGGAGTTTTCAAATCGATAAGCCATTGATCCACCGGGATGATTCAATGCCATCGTCGTAATCCGCGTGTCTCCGATCTTTAAGTCCGCACCAGGTTCTATTGGTCGAAACTGTCTGATCCCCTTCATCTCACTGTAGGTCGGAGGGAAGTACACCTGGCTCAGGGCGGACTTTGGATCGAGCACCGTGGTCAGGCTGTCGAGGGTGACTTGGGGACCATTGATCGTGAATGAATTCCGGCGGTCGTAGTAGGGGGTGAAGTACGGCGTCGCGAACGTGTGATCGATGTGGGAATGCGTGAGAAGAACGTGCGCAGAACGCTTGGCTGTCTGGCCTTCGGCCTCCCAGCGCGCATCGAGCGCCTGGCCCAGCTCCCGGAATCCGCTGCCACAATCAAGAATTAACAATTCGTCCGGAGTTTGCACCTCAACACACGTAGTGTTGCCGCCATAGGTCGATCGATTGGCAAATGGAACCTCTTGTTCAAGAAGCCGACCAACGGTGGCGCGCAGGTCCGCACCGGGTTGGAGATTCGCCAGACGGCCCCTCTCCACGAGACGGGCGATTGCCTCGACTATCTTCTCGGAAACCTGACGCGGCAGCAGCGGGTCGCAAAATGTTCCGGTGGTGCCCCAGTAGGTAATGGTAAAGACATGGGGCTGACTCATCGATGGGTTATGGGTCGTTCAGCATGCCCGCAGGCAAATCGGGGCGTCCTGATGGAGGCGCCTATTCATGCGTAGCTCTAACCGAAGTGGATGCAGGCTCCCAAGTATAATCCGACGGCGATCCCGAATGGACCTGCGCGGACTCCGAAAGGAATCCTTACGAGCGCTTCTCCGCGCGGAGCTGTCCGCAGCCCGCCCCGACATCAATTCCACGTCGTTGGCGCACGGTGCTGGGCATACAACCAACTTCCCTCAACACGCGTTGAAACGCAGTCGCCGCGGACATGGTTGCGGCCGCGCCGTCGTACCGATCGGTCGGGTTCAGCGGGATTAGATTAATGTGAGCATCAATTCCCCGAAGCAATTCGGCTAGCTCTGCCGCCTGCGCCTCGGAGTCATTCTTCCCCGCAATCAGCGTCCACTCGAAGAATATTCTTCTCCCCGTGGTTTCCACGTAAGTCCGGCAGGCGCCGATCAATTCGTGCAACGGCCAGCGACGACTCGCTGGAACCAACGCTGCACGATCCCCTTCATTCGATCCGTGCAGACTAACCGCGAGATGATAGGGCCGCTGCTCAGCGGCGAGCCGCAGAATCCCGGGGACGACGCCGACAGTACTGATCGTGATGCGGCTGGGACCTATACTGATCCCACGGGTGTCGCTGATGATCTCCAGCGCCGTCATCACCGAATCGTAGTTATGCAGCGGTTCGCCCATGCCCATCAGCACCAAGTTCCTCAAATCACCGCCGTCGGCTGCACGCAGGGCTTGCTGCGCATGCAGAACCTGGGAAACGATTTCTCCCGGACTCAGATGCCGTACGAATCCCATTTGCCCGGTGGCACAAAATACACATCCCATCGCGCAACCAGCCTGCGTGCTCACACACGCTGTGTGCCTGCCTCGATAGGCCATCAGTACCGTCTCAATCGTTTGACCGTCCTTTAGCTTGAGCAGGAACTTTCTCGTCTGACCGTCCGTGCTGTGAATTTCATCCGCCAAGTCCGGCAATTCCACGCGCAAGCCACCCAGATTCCCGCAATATTCCATCACCCATTGCCGGAGCGGCCGCTGGAAATCCGCGCGATCAAAGATTCCCGTGTCGACCTCACGATGCAGCGCCCGCCAGAGAGTTCGGGTGTGAACCGACGAGAGACCGGCCATCTCCGCCTCCAAAGCGGAATAGGTCAGGCTGTAAATCGATTGCTGCGGCACGGCGGCAATCAAGGCGAACTTCGATCAGACTCAAACGGGGATTTTATCGCCTCTATCCCAGGCTGAAGGCCGAACTGCCCTCGGCCGACTCCTCGATAACGGGGTTGGTCAGCGCCCCGATCTTCTCGATCTCGACAGTTACGCTTTCACCCGGCTGAAGGAATCGGGCCGGCGTCCTCGCCATGCCGACTCCTTGGGGCGTTCCAGTCAGGATGATGGTGCCAGGCAGCAAAGTGGTGGATCCGCTCAGGAACTCGATCAGCGTTGGCACATCAAATATCATGTCGGCAGTGCTGGAATCCTGGAGCACTTCATCTCCGACTCGCGTGGATATACGCA
>JGI10216J12902_103107344_pt1 | contig 13444 bp, 9 predicted proteins | sample KanNatreferecore_FD_12902 | JGI IMG/M metagenome (IMG submission 12902)
GTGAGAATGCTTCCCGAAATCTCCCGGCCCGAGGGCGTCCTGAGGGAGTCCTCCACCTTCGTCAGCACGCGGTCGATCAACGGCAGGGTCCGGCCGCAGGCGCACGACTGTCCGGGGAGCGGCACCACCGTGTCGCCGAGCTCGTAGCGGATGAGCGGCATCGCGCGGTTGAGAAGGCCGGTGATCCGCGCCGGCTGGTGCACCGGAAGCTCGGCGAACTGGCCCTCGACGTAGCCGTCGACCAGGCTCAGGTGGTACTGGCCCTCCTCGCATTCCGCGGCTGAGATCACCCGCTCCGCCGAGCTGTACCACCCTCTCATGGGTGCGTCGATCACCGCACGGATGGTCTCGAACTGATGCTCGTAGAGCGGCTCGCTCGAGTACAGGACCGCACGAGGGTGCCAGGCGGAGAGATCGGTGCGTCCCCCGCAGAATCGGAAGAGCGCATCGAGCGCGGAGGGATAGCCCATCAGAAAGGCCGGCCGCCGCGCTACGAGGCAGTCGGCGATCCGTTGCGCGGTCGATTCGTCGAGGTGGTAGGCGGAGAAGTACAGTCGCCGGTCCGTCCATGACACCCGGTACGCCGGCCTTGGGTCCCGGATGCTCAGTGGTATGACGGGATCTCCGACGAGCCGCGCGATCCAGTCGCCCGGCTGGTACCCGGCCCAGAGGGTCCGGCGCCAGCCGAGCGCGTCGTTCGTCAAGAACACTTCGGGCTCCATCCACGTGGCAAACGGCGTGCCCGTCGTGCCGGAGCTCAACGTCTTCGTCAACCGCCGACGGTCGAAGGCCCGCGAGAGGAAGGCGTCCTGATCGGCCAGGACCTCCTCGCGGCTGACGGGTGGGAACAGAGCCAGCAGCTCGAAGACGTCGTTCGCCGGATCCTCGATCTCTGCCAGCCGTGGACGAAGACTCTCGTAGCGCGGCACCTGACGCACGGCGTCCACGAGCAACCGGCGAAGGCGATCGCCGACGTATTCCCTCTGTCGATCCTCGGGCCAGTGCTCCGAGTCGTGCAGTGCCGCGATGATCGGCATCCAACGCCGGCGCCGACGGCGATTGTTGACGCCGTACAGGCTCAGGGCGACGTTCTGCCCGGTCGGGGGCAGACGGTTGTAGATTTGCCGCGCGATCGAATCCGCCATGTTCTCTGTGCCCCGAGGGCGTGAAGCGCAAAGAGTGTAGTTCGGCGTCGTCCCGGGCCTTCGCCGTCGCCACGGCGGCTAGGCTGACCGCTCGAGACCTCGTGAGCGATCGGCGATGACACTTCCGGAGCCGCTTGACGGTCAGAGGGCAAAGAGGGCGTCGCGCGAAGAGCTCGACCTTCTCCTGCTGGGGCCTGTCCCGCCGCCCTTCGGCGGCATCTCCGTTCACCTCAGCCGGCTCGTCCCGTTGCTCGAACGAGCGGGACTGTCCGTCGGCGTCCTGAATCACTTCAGCTCGACCGAGGCCCCGTGCGTTCTCGGCGCGCTCAAGAAAAACCCGTTGAACTATTACCGCCTGCCGAAGCGCTTTCGGCACCGCATGCTCCACTACCACCACTCGCGCTGGCCGCATCTGATCGCCGTGGCCCTCGGCAAGGGCAAGAGCCAGGCCCGCTACATCGTCACGCTGCACGCCGGCGACGTCCAGAAGCACCTTCCACAGCTTGTCTCGCGGGTGCCGTTGGTCGCGCGTCTCACGCGCTGGGCGCTCCATCGCTTCGATCTCATCGTCGTCGTCGAGCCGAGCATCGCCGCCGCCATTCGTGAGCGCGTGGACGAACAGCGCGTCGAGCTCGTGCCCGCATTCATCGAGCCGGGCGCCGACGAGCTCGGATCGTACGACGCGGCCCTCGAAACGTTCGTTCGGGGAGCGGACACCCTGCTTGTCGTGCCGGCGTTCAGCATCCAGTTCCGTCCCGACGGCGGTGAGCTGTACGGGATCGACACCGCGGTCGACGCGTTCGTCGGGCTGGCAGCGCAGCGAGAGGACCTCCGGATGGCGGTCTTCATGGCGCGAGAGCCGGAGCGTCCGCGTTCACGAGAACATCTCGACCGGCTCGAACAGACGCTGGAGCGAGCCGGCTTGCGAGACCGCGTCAGGGTCGTCTTCGGTCAGCCGCTCGCGCCCGCCCTGCGGCCGAACGCAACTTTCGTCCGCCCGACTCGAGCCGACGGGGACGCCGTCAGCATCCGCGAGGCAATCAGCGCCGGCGTACCCGTCGTGGCCAGCGACGTCGTGGCTCGTCCCCCGGGCGTCGTGACGTTTCCGGTCGGTGACAGCGATCAACTCGCGTCAGCGCTGCTCGCCGTCCTGAACCGTCAGACGGTGACTGTCGACCAGGCGGGGGTCGCCCAGCCGGCAGCCGGCGGATCCTTCGCAGAAAGGCTGATCGCCCTGTACCGTTCCGAGCTCGAGCGGGCGCCCTCGAACGACGGCGCCGCGTAACGCTCGACTGCCGGAGGCGCAGGTACTCTTGGGCTGAGCGTCGCGCGCGGGAGAGCCCGAGGTCGGCCAAGTCGTAGGGGAGGGGAGGCAAGGAGCATGTGCGGCATCCTCGGCATCGTCAAGACGAGGGACCGCCGCGATCCCGGTCTCGCATCCGTTCTGCGCCGCATGGGACGCTGGCAGTATCACCGTGGTCCGGACGGCTGGGGCGAATGGATCGAGGACGGCGTCGCGCTCGGCCAGAACAGGCTGGCGATCCTCGATCTCGTTCACGGCAAGCAACCGATGTCATCTGCCGACGGCCGCGTGCAGGTCGTCTTCAACGGGGAGATCTACAACTTCGGCGAGCTCTGGAGAGAGCTGAGTCAGAAAGGTTATCGCTTCAGGACCGACCATTCCGACACCGAGGTGATCGTCCACGGCTACTGCGAATGGGGGCCCGACGTCTTCGACCGGCTCGAGGGGATGTACGCGATCGCCATCTGGGATGTCGCCGAGGAAGCGCTCTTCCTCGCCAGGGACCCGGTCGGCATCAAGCCCCTCTTCTACGCGTGCACGGACGACGGCCTCGTCTTCGCGAGCGAGCCCAAGACGATCCTCGCGAGCGGGCTCGTCCAGCCGGAACTCAATCTCGATGCCGTCCACGACTACTTCATGTTTCGCGCACCGATCGCGCCGGCGACGCTCCTCCACGGCGTCAGGAAGGTTGGCGCAGGCTCGTGGTGCAGGTTCGACCGTGTCAACGGCATGGGAGCGCCGACGATCTTCTGGGAGCCCCAGCTGTCGGCGCCGGGGGACCCCGCCCTGCATTTGACGGAGGATGCGGTCGAACGCGCGTTGGAGGATGCCGTCGTCTCACACTTGGTCGCCGACGTGCCGGTCGGGCTCTTCCTCTCCGGTGGTGTCGACTCGAGCCTGCTCGCTGCGCTCGTCGCGAGGCACTCGCGGGTCAACGCCTTTACCGTCGGCACTCATAGCCGACTGGACGAAAGCTCGTTCGCGTCGCAGGTGGCGAACCATCTCGGGCTCGACCTGCACATCCGCTGGGTGACCGGAGACGACTTCCTCGCGAACTTCGATGACTGGTCGTTCTACAACGACGACCCGGTCTCGGATCCCTCTGCCCTCGCGCTCATGCTCATCACCGAGCATGCTCGCGAAGGGGGAATGAAGGTGATGCTCGCCGGCGAGGGCGCCGACGAGCTGTTCGGCGGCTATTCGTCGTACGTCCGCTACCGCACGTACTCGTTGCTGAGCCGCGGCCCATGGGCGGGGCCGATCGCAAAGCCTTTTGCGCGACGGGTGCGGGGGGTCGACGGCGACTATCTCCGCTCGCTCGGAAACCTTCGCTTCTTCGGCTCTGCCCATGTGCTGCACGAGCCCGATCGGCTTTCGCTCTTCACGGGACGCGCGCGTCAGTCGACAGCGGAGTGGGAGAGCGCATCGTTTCCGCGGCACGACGCCCGCAGCGACGTGGCGCGGGCGGCCATGCTGATCGACCAGTCCGTGCGCCTGCCGAACGACCTGCTGCCCCGCACAGACCGGGCGACGATGGCGTACTCGCTCGAGGCTCGCGTCCCGTACCTCGACCGGAGCGTCGTCCAGATCGCCAATGGACTGCCCGCGAACCTGAGCCTGCGTCTTCTGCCGCTGCAGCCGAAGTGGCTGCTCAAGCGGATTGCGGCACGGCACGTGCCGCGCGAGGTGATCTACCGACACAAGCGCGGCTTCAACGTGCCGGTCGAACAATGGCTCGCGGTCGACTTCAAGGACCGCATCGACGAATTCCTCGAGGATCGTGCGATCGAGGTCCTGGACTACGACTATCTCGCGGCCGTCCGGCGTGCGCACGACGACGGCCGGCACCGCGCGGCTCTGCTGTGGGCATGGCTCGTGCTGGAGCAGTGGTTTCGTCTCTGGATCCGCCGCGAGGCGCGACCGCCGAGGCCGGCGATCATCACCGACACCGATGCCTACGAACTGCTCACGAACGCGAATCACGGTGAGAGCGGCCCGCGCTTTGCAGGAGCTCTAACGGACAGCTAGCAGCCCGCAATGCCAACGGGCTCGCGCACTAGTATGGCGAGCCTTGTCTGACCTGTTGCTGTGCTGAACCAGTCGGAGCGTCGTCGATCGGTCTCGCGACCGTCGTGGTTCGGCGACGCGGGCACGGCGATGTGCGTTGGGGCCGCCCTGCTCGGCCTCGCGCTGCGCCTCAAGGAATTCATTGCGAACCGCTCCCTTTCGCAGGACGAGGCGATGCTTGCCCTCAACGTCATGCACCGTTCCTACGACGGGCTGTTCGACCAGCTCGACTATCTGCAGGGCGCTCCCTACGGCTTCCTCGTCCTGGTGAAGCTGTCGGTGCAGTGGTTGGGCGAGAACGAGTACGCCTTCCGACTCGTCGCGCTCATCGCCGGGAGCCTCGCACTGCTGTTCTTCCTCTTGCTGGCGCGCGAGACCGTGACCGCCAGAGCAGCACCGCTCGCTGTTCTCCTGTTCGCCCTCTCTGACCCGCTCGTCAACTGGACCGTCTATGCGAAGCCATACGCGGTCGACGTCCTGCTAACGGTTGTGCTGCTCTGGCTCGCCGTCCGCCTGTTACGGCGTCCGGCGACGTCGGCGCTCGTGCAATTCGGCATCGTCGGTGCGATCTCAATCTGGCTCTCCTTCGCCTCGCTCTTTGCCTTGGCTGCCGCCACGACCGTGCTCGTCGGTGGAGCAATCGGGCGGCGCGAATGGCCCCTGGCGACGCGGCTTTCGCTGGCGAGCGTGCCGTGGCTCGTGAGCGCCGCGGTCTTCTCCGTGACGTCTCTCGGCAACCTCTCCGACCTGCAGCGCGTGCAGTCGCAGTGTTTCCGGTGTCCTGTGCGAATCGCTGCGGCTGCCGCAACGGTGACGTCAGAGTCCCCCGGCTGGCGGGACCGGTTGGGCGAGTTCCGCTACGTGTCCGGCATCGCGCATTTCCTCGACCGGGGCGGTGTCGATCTCGGCCTCCTTCTGTTCGTCGTCGCGCTTCTCCTCTGCGCTGTCGGCTGCTATTCACTCGCGCAGCGGCTGCCCGAACTGGCGCTGCTCATGGTGCTGCCGCTGCTGTTCATGCTCCTCGCCTGGGGTATCGGCAAGTACCCCCTACTGGGCAGGACGCAGCTGTTCCTTGTCGCGCCTTTCGTGTTGCTTCTGTCGGAAGGGATCTTCTACGCAATCGTCCGCGGGGCCCGCCGAGCTCTCCGAGGGCTCGTGCTGATCTCGGCCGTTGCAATCGCGCTGCTCATCGCGGCACCGAGCATCGGTCACGTCTGGAGGCCCCGCCGAATCGAGGACCTCAGGCCCGTGCTCACCTATCTCGCCGAGAGGCAGCGTCGCACGGACCGGCTGTACGTCCACTACACGGCCGAATACCAGTTCCGCTTCTATCTCGAATGCGGTTGCGGCGGACCTCCGATCGAGGCCGCACGGAAGACGGGCCTATGGCCCTTACGGCGAGGACCGGGAGGCCTGGACGAGTTTGTCCCCGCGCTCCTCTCGGTCCCGCCGCGGTTGATCATTCCTCCGTATCGCGGGCGCGACGCCGCCCCGTACGTGGTCGACCTCGAGAGGATGCGCGGCGCGCGTCGCGCCTGGTTCGTGCTGTCGAGCCTGGAAGACGAACGACGGACTTTTCTCCTGAAGACGCTCAACGGCTTCGGCCGGCAGCTCGCCGGCTTCAAGCTGGGCACGGGCAAGAACGCGTCTGCGGTCTACCTCTACGACCTCGCGTCGCCCTAGCGCGATACCTCCCGGTCGAGCGGCCGCTCGAACCCCCACACGAGGCGGATCTGATTGTTGCGAACCGGCTCGAAGCGGGCGGTTGCGTCGTCGAGGCGGATCAAGGCCCTGAGGAGCCACCTGCGCGAGCTGAGGAAGGAGAAGACCGCTCGCGGGGGCAGCCGCTCGGAGGCGCGGGTGAAGAGGTAGTGGAAGAAGCTGCTTCGGTCGAAGAACGGCTTGCCGCCTACTGCGAGGATCATGTCCTCGAGCTCCTCCTCGCGGTGCCAGCCCGACAGCGTCGCCTGCAGGTCGGCGGGGGAAGGCTGTTCGCGACCGTGGAAGTAGCGCATCAGCGGTCGCAGGACGCCGAGCTTGGCGCGCTGCCACACGGGCGAGTACCGGTTGTCCATGAAGATGCAGCGGCCGCCGGGGCGCAAGACCCTCGCCACCTCGGCAAGGAAGCTCGCAGTGTCCGGCAGGTGGTGAACGAACGCGTACCCGTAGACGACGTCAATCGTGCTGTCGAGCAACGGCAGCCGGCTTGCATCGACGACCGCCCACTCGACCGGCCAGCGGCTCTCGTCGACCCTGTGACGCCGACGTCCGGCTCGCAAGCCCTCCAGCGAGAGGTCGGAGACGATCAGGCGCCGTGGCTCCAGCTCGAGGAAGTACAGCTCCTTGGCAGATGCGCCGTTGCCGAGCAGGAGGACGATCTGATCGCGCAGGTCGCCGACTCGGCGCAGGACGTCTGCGTTCATCGGGTAATACAGGCTCTCCCACTCGGAGCGCAGCGACGTGGTGTCGCCCGAGGCTGGGACCGGCGTCCCCGTGTAGACGTCGTCGTAGAACGCGCCTTCTTCCTCCATCGCGTCTTCGGGAGCGAGCAACAGGATCCCGTCGTCCGTCTGCACCACCGCTCCACACTCGGCGCACGTTCCAGCTCTTGGCACGAGCGGACGGCTGCACGACGGACAGCGATAGATGGTCGGCAGGTGATCGTTGCCGATCGCAGCATCGCCAGACGAGATCGAAGCGCCGCCGGCCACGCTGGAAGTCTAGGAGCGACTCGTCACGCGGCTACCAGCCGGCGATCAGCGACCGGGCATAGAGCAGCCAGCCCAACTCGTACGGCCGGCACTCCCAGAGCACCTCGAAGCCATCGCCGGCGGGCCCGTCGCGTCTTCCGCGCAGGCCCCAGGAGTGGAGAACGACGCCGCGCCATTGCTGCCCGGACATCCCCAGCGGCCCATCGGCGTCCGCTCCGGGGCGCTGGATGCAGCGCGCGATCCGCCGGTGCTCGAAATCGACGAGAGAGGTCTCCAGCTCGTTGCTCCCGAAGAGCCAGTCGACGCCGAGTGCGAGCTCCGAGCGGTAGCGACGCACTCCGAGGTTGTCGAGCGGAGCGAGCGCCATCAAGGCCATGGCGTGCTGGTGCACCGAGTAGACGGGATAACCCTCGAGCACGGCTCCGGACCTCGTCGAGTAGATCCACCACCACTGCCCCAGCGACCCCTGGAGATCGACCAGTCGGTCGGCAGCGTCGAGGATTTCAGCGGGCGGATCGGTCGCAGTGGAGCGGGCGAGCTCCGCCAGTCCTAGTAGGGGGTAGACCTGGCTTGCGAAGCTCGTCATCCTCCACTGCAGGTTGCGCTTCGGCCGTGGCGCCCAGGCACTTCCCCTGAAGAGGCGCGCTGACGGCGAGAAGCGCGAAAGGAGCTCTGCGGCCGCCACAGTCGCAGGCGGCGCGACGAGGCTCGTGCTCGCCGTCGTCTCGACCGTCGCGGCCAGCGCCGAGAGGACGAGCCCAAGCTCCATCGACGTTGCCGCCTCCGGTCTCAGCTGGGACTCGAGCAACCTGAGCACTTCCTCCAGTCGCTCGTCGCCGGACTCGGCCAGCGCCCACACCGTCGTTGCCAGCTCTCCCGTCGTCGACGGCTCCGCGACGGCCCGCGCGTGCAACGCGTCGAGGCCTTCGACCGGCGAGCGGTCATTGCGAACGGCGTTGTCCCGGCCCAGGCCGATCGCGGTCATCGCCGAGTAGAGCCTGTTGGAACCGAGTCGGCGCCCGCCGTCATTCGTCCACTCGACCTTCTGTGCATAGAGCCCGCTATGCGCGTCGTGCATCGACGGCAGCAGCTCGCGTGCGAGAGCTGCGAGCTCGTCCATCTGCGTGCGCATGTCGGTCGGTTGAGTGATCGGCGTCATCGCCTTTGCCTCGTCGCGTAGCGGAGGCCCTGGAGGACCATTGCGATGTCGATGGCCACGTAGACAGAGGTGGAGACCACGGCGATTCCGACGACGCCGAACGATCGCGCCACTGCAATGTCACCCACGAGGTTCGCCAGCAGCCCGACCGCGTAGATCGTCGCGAGAACCGCAAAGCGGCGCTGAGCCATCAAGACATTGGCGGCGGGCGCAGTGAGGTAGGCCGAAAGCGCGGTCCCGAGGAAGATCTGCAAGGCGGGGATCGAGTCGGGATAGCGCCCGTTGTCGATCACCGGGATGAGTACCGGCGCGAGGAGAGCTGCCCCTCCGACGAGCAGGCCTGTCGGCAGCGTCCCCCGACGAATCCACTCCACGATCATCCTCTTCTGGTTCGCCGGCGAGTCGACGACGTCGTACTGGGACGTCCGAACCCGCAGAATCGCGCCGAGCGCTGGGATCGCACCCAGGATCACCGCGAGGTACCGCAGGGCGGCACCAAGTGATGCGACCTGCTCGTGGTTCAGGAGCGCTCCGGCAACCATGACGTCGACGTAGGCGAAGCCCGCCGCCGCGACGTAATAGAAGGAGAGCCACAGCTCTTCGCTTTTGAACCGCAACCACGATGCGCGGTTCAGAACCAGCTGATGGGCCTGTCGCAGAATGGGCAGGACGGCGACCGCGCCTATGACCGCCATCGTGGCGATGAACCACACGCTGATCGCGGCAATGCTCTCGCTGGTCAACACGACCGCAAACGACGCGGCGAGCAGCGCGACCGCGCGGATCACCCTGAGCACGCCGGCAGCAAAGAAGCGCTTGCGCGCCTGGTAGTGCGCAACTGCGAGCTCGACAGCCGCAAGACCGATCGCGAACCCGGTCGCAGCGAGGATGACGACGCCCGCTCCTCCCAGCTTCGAGCCGAAGCCGGCGAGAAGCGCGATCGGAATCGCGCAGCCGTCCAGAATGACGATGAACAGCGTTCCTCTGACGAGCGCGTCGGTGAAGCCCCTCGGAGGTGCCTCGTCGCCGATGCGCGACACGCGTTCGGCTTCCTCGCGGAGATAGCGCGTGCGGACGCCACCGGCCGCGCCCGCGCCCGCGAACTGCGCGAAGGTCAGGAAGAGCGTCGTATAGGCATAGCTCGAGACGGAGAGGCCACGAATGAGGACGACGACGCTCGCAGCGGCGAGCGCGCTCGTGACCAGATCGAAAGCAAACGTCGTGAGCAGGCCGCGACGAAAGATCCTCCCGAGCGTGGCACCGCCGGTCGTGCCGGTCTGTGGATCCTCCTCACCCTCGACCCGTCCGTACACGGAGCTCGGCACGCCAGTGAGCCTCGAAACGTCTGACTAGCCGGCCGGCCTCAGCGCAACGCTTGCGCCGGACTCCGGATGCCGACTCGCCCCAGGGTCCGGTTCGACTGCCGGAGCCCGTTGTGGGAGTGCGCGAAACGTCAGAAGCACGGCGATGATCACGGGGGCCGAGTACTCGAGCACCCCGTTGAAGGCAGCGAAACAGCCGAGCACCACCAGCGGAAGCTTCACCTCTGCGCGGGCGATCAGGACGCGCCAGATCAGAAGTAAGCCGAGTAACCCGACGACGCCGAGCCCGACCAGCGCTTCGACCGCGTCACTGTGGCCGACGAATGCCTGGCCGAGCCGTTCGTTCTCGAAACGCAGGACGGCTGTCAGCCCTGCCCCGACGAACCAGTCGAGCGGGGGCGAGGCTCGCCAGCCGTCCAGGGCAGCGGAGTAGATGTGCCCACGTCCACTCCCGACGTCACTGAGGGACTGGTACTCACCGCGCTTCTCTCCCTGATGGAAGCGCTTCTCGACGACGCCTGCTGCGCCCGACACGAAGATTGCGCCCACCGCGACGCCGACGAGGAGGATCATCCGGAGCCGCACGCGGCCGCTGATCATCCGCAGCAGCGCGGCGGCGGCGAGCCCCGGCAGAGGGCTCCGGACACCGGTCGCAACCGTCGCGATCGCGCCCATCGCAATGATGGGTGCCCACGTCAGCGTCAGGCCCGACGCGAGGGCGGCAGCGGTGACGACGCCGGCAAGGAGCGCGAGGACGTGCTCGCTTGCAAGCCCGAGGATCTCGCCGGTGTGGTAGTAGCCGATGTTCGCGATGCCGCTGAAGCCGAGGAACAGGTTGACGGCCAGCGCAGCGACGCTGCTCCACAACGCGACCGTCCGCAGGCGCGCCAGAACGTCCCGGTTTCTTCCCTCGGAGACGATCAGGACCATCAGCGGAAAGACGATGAACTTCACGGCCTGATTGGCACCGACCGACAGGCCGTCCCGTGCGAGCGAGAGGAGGATGGGGGAGACGAAGAGGAGCATCCCGAGACGGAGGAGCAGCCCCTCCTTCGATCCATCGTCCCTGGGCTTCGTGAGAGCGAGCAACACCACGACGGTGGCTCCTGCGACCAAGGTGAGCGTGAGCCGCGGGAGGACGTTGCTCAGGACGATGAGCCAGGGCAGCACGCCCGTGAGCAGCACCGCCAGCCCGAACAGGTCGAAGAACGCGGCCACCGCGAGCACAGCTGCGGCGCCGGCGATGCCGGCCGCCAGGACGGGCGATACGGTCAGAGCGACGCCCGTGCCGACCCCGAAGATCAACCCGATCGTGACCGCCGCGAGCCCGGGCTCGAGCCTCAAGCGGTGCCTGATTCGGGCCGACACGCCGAGGGACGGGCGACGGTAACCCACCGCGCCGTAGTCGTGGCTCGTCAGCGCCGCCCTCACCGGGCAGAAAGATGGCCCGCAGTCATTACTTAAGCGTACGTGGATCTGGCTGAGACGCCACCTCTCAGCGGGACCCGGTCCACTTCGTCCAGTCGATGATTCTGAGATGGGTTGCGAGCTCCGGCGGGAGGGTTGCCCATCCCGGTTCCCACGGGTAGACGTATCCGCCGACGGAGCGCGGGTTCTGCACGAGCAGCGCCGAGCCGGTGTCCACGAGAACCATCCCGTACTTCTGGAGCGTGCGGCACAGCTGCCGCTGCCACATCGCGAGGCCAGGCCATTGCGCGCAGCGGACTGCCGGATCCAGTTGGATTCGCGCTCCCATGGGGATGCAGGCATCGGCGTCCTTGCACGTCCCGTCCGAGTGCGTTGCCGGACGAGCGTAGACATCGTCGAGCGTCCCCGGATAAGCCAGCGCGACGGCGTGATCCCACGACGACGGGCTGGTCCGCTTCGTGTCGCGCGGGCGGATCAGCCCGGTGCCGAAGAGCGTGCCCGACCCGCGCGGAGACGCTTTCGTCGTTCCGGATCCCGTCCACCCCGGCTGCGCTCTCGTCACGACCGTCGCTGCCCAGTTGCCGCTTGCCGCGCAGACGGGCCCCGACGACATCGGCTTGACCCCGGGCTGTGTCAGCTTGAAGAAGTTCCACTCGACGCCTGTGTCGCGGACCATCACCACCATGCCGCCCTCGGGCGGGCCCTCCGGGACGGCTTCCGGAGGGATAGGCGCTCGCACGCGGCGGGCGTCGCAGGTCGGGTAATTTACCTGGACGGTGCTGAGTGGGGTGGAGCTCGCTGCCACCCAGACGGTCGGAACGGACACCATTGTCGGACCGAGGCAGGTGCTCTGCCTGCACCATCTGTCGTTGAAGGCGCCGATCAGGCTCTTACTTCGGGCTGCGATCGGCGGATTCCGCGGGATCGGCGTGTTCCACGCGCTCGTGGGCCGATACCAGCGACCGCCTACGCACATCCTCTGAGGGGGCTTCCCCTTCCGATCGACCCGCGGGCACCTGCTGCTCTGCTCGTTCTGGGCCGAGATGGCCCTCGACGGTCTCGAAGCGGTCTGGCCGGACCGACCCCCCTCAGCCTGTCCGACGGCGAGCCCCGTCCCCAGCGCGGCGGCGGCGCAGATGAGGACGAGACCCCACCTGATCGCCGACCCCGGCCCGCGCGAGCCCTTCCCGACTGAGACAACCCGTTCCACAGCCTCGGTGGCCGAACCATATCCAGGGCAGGCTCTGCGGACGAGAGGGCCCTTTCAGGTGGTCACAGGCAGGTGATGTCGAAGCGGTCGAAGCTCGCCGTGACAGCCCCTGTGGCAGTGATCGTGTAGCGCAGGAGGCCCGTCAAGCGGAACGCACCAGGAGCGCCCACCAGCACCGCACTGACCTGCGAGGTCTGCGTGCTCGGCACGCCGAGGCGCCAGTAGAACTCGAGCGAGGTGTGGTGGTCCCAGATGTACGTGGTACCGGTCACCGTGTCCGTCGCAACGATTCCCGCGTCGACCGAGCTGAAGATTGAGTGCTCGACTCCGTCTTCGAGCACCGTTCTCTCGACGAAGCGCCGATCACCGTTGAGGTCGATCAGATGTCCCGTACACGGGTTGAACACGAGCGGCCCCGTCCACGGAATGACCGTGACCGTGGCCGGCGTTCCGGCGCTTGCAGCGGTCGCAACCGCGGCCAGCATCACCACGAGGATCATTGCGGCTAGTGCGGCAAGACGGAACGTTCCCTTGACCATTGTCCCTCCCTTTCCGAGGCGGCACGGAGGAGGGAGCGTATGTCAGGAAGCCGGCCTCCGCGCTTCGCTTCCTTCGAGTCGAGGCTCGACGTTCAACCGAGCGCGCGACCGCGGCGGCAGCCTCCCCTACGGCCTGACCTCTGACATCTTCTTCAGGATGTGCTGTCTGTGAAAGCCGAACCCCGGAAAACAACCGGAGCAATCGTCGTCGTCTCCTACCTGGCCAACGCACGGTACGCGCCGCGAGGCATTCGAACGCGTGAGCTGGTCTCGGCCCTCGAGCGCGAGACCTCCGTCGAGGTCATCGCGGGCGCGACTGAGAACTCACGCCCGCCACGGCCTGCAGCGAATCGCACGACGCTGCGAAAGATCCTCCAGCTCGTCCACTCGTCGCTCCTGCTGGACAAGTTCGAGCTCTGGAGCCGACGGCGTTTCCGGTCGTGGCAGCCGGAGGCCGCGGGCGCGCTGCTCATCGGCTTTCCGTTTTCGCCGCTCGTGTACGCATCCCGGCGGCTACGGGCCGCCGGGATCCCGTACGTCGTCGACCTCGGCGACCCCTG
>JGI10216J12902_101116134_pt1 | contig 13437 bp, 17 predicted proteins | sample KanNatreferecore_FD_12902 | JGI IMG/M metagenome (IMG submission 12902)
GAAACGCGGCAGCATGAACAGGCCCGCGATCCAGAAGATCACGAAGATGACATGGCCGGCCTTGATCCAGGCGTAGGTCAAGCTGAGGGCCGTCGCGAGGGCATCGGTCACGCGCGCACCAGCTCGATGAGCTTCTCGACGTGCGGGATCGGCGTGTCCGGCAAGATGCCATGCCCCAGGTTGAAGACGTGCGGTCGCTCCGGGAAGCTAGATAGGATGCGTGCCACCGCCGTTTCAAGCGCCTCGCCGCCGGCGATCAGGGCGAGCGGGTCGAGATTGCCCTGGACGGGAAGCCCGGGAGGCAGGACGGAATCGGCCCAGTCCGGATCGACCGTCTCGTCGAGGCCGATCGCGTCGACCCCGGTTTCGCGCGCATAGGCCGCGAGCTTGCCGCCCGCCCCCTTCGGGAAGCCGATCACCGGGACTTCGGGGTGGCGAGCCTTGAACGCGGCGACGAGCGCCGCCGTGGGCGCGACGACCCAGCGCTCGAACTGCGCCGGCGACAGGCTTCCCGCCCAGCTGTCGAACAATTGCACGGCCTCGACCCCGCTTTCGACCTGGCGGGAGAGATAATCGACGGTGAGCCCGGAGATCGCGTCGACGATCGCCTGAAAGGCGCCCGGGTCGCCATAAGCGAGCCTTCGCGCCTCCCCCTGATCCTTGCTGCCCTGGCCCGCAACCATATAGGTTGAAACGGTCCAGGGGCTGCCGGCGAAACCGAGGAAAGTCGTGGCTTGCGGGAGACAGTCCTTCACTTTCTCCACAGTTGCGTAGACGGGCTCCAGACGGCCGCGGGCCGAGTCGAGCGACGCCAGCGCCGAGTCGACCAGAGGCGGCGACAGGCGCGGCCCCTCGCCCGCCTCGAACCGCAGGTCCTGACCCAAAGCGAAGGGGACCATCAATATGTCCGAGAACAGGATGGCGCCGTCGAAGCCGAAGCGGCGGATCGGCTGGAGGGTCACGTCCGCGGCCGCTTCGGGATCCTGGACGAGGTCGAGAAAGCCGCCCTTCTCGGCCCTCAGGGCGCGGTATTCGGGCAGGTAGCGTCCCGCCTGGCGCATCAGCCAGATGGGAGTTTTCTCAGCTTTTCGGCCTCTTAGCACGCTGAGCAGAGGCTTGTCGGCGACGGCCATGTCCGGGAAGGGCTCCGCTCTACTCTCTATAAGAATCTTATTTAAAGAGAGTCAGTAGTAGGTTGTAGGAAGGCGCGTCGCGGGGTTTATTGGCTTCGCCCGATTTTGCAAACAGCTTGACTCTCAACGGTTGGCGGAAGCCCGCGGATTCGCGCGCTTCATCCCCGCTTTCCACAGCCGGGGGTTAGGAACTTTTTCACCTTTGCGACTCTGTGGACGAAAAGCGGATTGCGGGGGCAAAGCCTTGGCTTGCAACGCTCCCGAGGCTTGAGCTAGCGATTCCCACATGCTTATCCACAGGCGGATTTCATGATCGTCGCCCCAGCGAAGGCTGGGGCCCCAGCGGGTGAAGACCGCCGGCAACTTTCACCCGCCGGGATCCCAGCCTTCGCTGGGATGACGGTTTTCGACCCGTTCGGACCGACTCTGTGACAACCCTCCACCTCCACCTCCTGTCGGATTCGACGGGTGAGACTCTGGAGGTCATCGCCAATGCCTGCCTGGCCCAGTTCGACGGCGTCGACGTTCGCCGGCACCTTTGGCCGATGGTGCGCTCGGAAGGGCATCTCGACCGGGTGCTCGACGATGTCGAGCGGCGGCCCGGCCTCGTCCTCTATACTTTGGTCAACAACACCTTGAGGCGAGAGCTCGAGCAGAAGACCCGCCGGCGCGGAATCCATGCCGTCGCCGCCCTCGATCCCGTCACCCATGCGCTTTCGGTGGTCCTCGGCCGGGAGGCGGCGGGACGGCCCGGCCGCCAGCATGCGCTCGACGCGGCCTATTTCGCGCGGGTCGACGCCATCCAGTTCACCATCGCCCATGACGACGGAATCGGCTCGGACAATTGGGAAGAGGCGGACATCGTCCTCGCCGGAGTCTCGCGCACCTCCAAGACCCCGACCTCCATCTATCTCGCCAATCGCGGCTACAAGGTCGCCAACATCCCGCTGGTTCCGGAAGCGCCGCCGCCGCCCTCGCTCTTCGCGCTCGAGCATCCGCTTGTCGTCGGACTCACCACCAATCCCGACCGGCTGGTCCAGATCCGCCGCAACCGCCTGCTCGCCCTCAACCAGGCGCCCGAGACCGACTATGTCGACATCGAGGCGGTCAATGCCGAGCTCGCCTTCGCCCGGCGAATCTTCGCCGACAACGACTGGCCGGTGATCGACGTCACCCGCCGCTCGATCGAGGAGACGGCGTTCGCCATCGTCAAATTGTGCAACGAGCGGATGGACGCCGCCGCGGCGGCCGGCGTGGGCGAGGGGGCGTGAGGCTCCTGCTCGCCTCGAAGAGCGAAGCGCGGCGCCATATGCTCGAGGCCGCGGGCGTGCCCTTCGAGACGGTCGAGGCGGAGCTGGACGAGGCGGCGGCGAAAGGCGGGCTCGAGGCCGCGGGGTTCGACGCGCGGGGGATAGCCGAGGAGCTGGCCCAGCTGAAAGCCTTGTCGGTTGAGGCGCCGGACGGCGCTCTGGTCCTCGGCTCGGACCAGACTCTCGAGCTCGAGGACGGCAGCCTGCTGAGCAAGCCCGAGACGCGGGAGCACGCCCTGGACCAGCTCTCCGCGCTCAGCGGCCGGACCCATCTCCTCCATTCGGCCGCTGTGATCGCGGAAGGCGGCGAAGCGGTCTGGTGGCACAGCGAGACGGTCGAGCTTACCATGCGGCGCCTGGGAAGCGCTTTCCTCGAGGATTATCTCGACCGCGAATATGAGCATATCCGCTGGAGCGTGGGCGGTTACCGGATCGAGGGCCCCGGCGCTCAATTGTTCGAGCGGATCGAAGGCAGCCATTTCGCCATCCTCGGAATGCCCCTCCTCCCCCTGCTCGGCTATCTGCGCGAGCGGGGGATGCTGAAGTCATGACCCGCTTCCCGTCATCCCCGCGGAAGCGGGGATCCAGGCGGAGCACGGCGCCGCCCGGAGTCAGCCTGGATTCCCGCTTTCGCGGGAATGACGACGAACTCTGATGGGCATCCCCTATGCCGAAGTGATTGGCGACCCGATCGCCCATTCGAAGTCGCCGCTCATCCATAAATTCTGGCTGGAGAAGCTCGGTCTGGAGGGCGATTACCGCGCCTGCCTCGTCCGTCCCGCCGAACTTGGCAGCTATTTCGAAGTTCGCGCTCGGGATGAGAATTGGCGCGGCTGCAGCATCACCATGCCGCACAAGATCGAGGCCCTTCGCTACGCGCCGAAACATCGGGATCCCAGCTTCCCTGTCGAAGCCATCAATACGGCCGTTCGGCACGAGACGGGCGAGCTGGAAGGTGTGAACACCGACGTCAGCGGCCTGCTCGAGCCGCTCCTTCGGGAGGATAGCCGCTTGGGCATTGCCCGAGGCGCCGCGGTCGTCGTGGGGGCCGGCGGCGTCCTCTTCTCCGTGATGATGGCCCTGGCGACCCTGGGCTACGGACCGATCTGGATCGCGATGCGGGATCGCGCGAAGATGGCGAAGGTGGCTGACGATTATAAAGGCGTGAACGGCTTCCCGATCCCCTTGGCGAACCCGCTTCCGCCTGCGCGCCTGCTTGTCAATGCCACGCCTCTGGGCATGTCGGGATTTCCGCCCTTCCCGCTTTCGCTCGACTCAATCGAAGAAGGAGGGATCGTCTTCGATCTGGTATACGCCCCGGTCGAGACCCGGCTTTTGCGCGAAGCCGAGGCCCGGGGCCTTCGGACCCGCGACGGGCTGACCATGCTGGTCGGACAGGCGGCGGCGGCATTTCAGCTGTTCTTCGGCCAGCCTGCCCCGCGCCATTTCGATGGCGAGCTGCGTGGAAGGCTCGTCGCATGATCGTCCTCGGCCTCACCGGCTCCATCGGCATGGGCAAGTCGACCGTCGCGAAAATGTTCGCCGACGAAGGCGTGCCGGTGTTCGACGCCGACGCGGCCGTGCATCTTCTGCAGGGACCGGAAGGCGCGCTTGTCGAGAAGATCGAGGCGCATTTCCCCGGCACGACCGGGCCCGGAGGTGTCAATCGCGGGGCCCTGGCGGAGCGCGTGCTCGGCGAGCCGGAGGCGCTCCGCCGGCTCGAGGCGCTGGTCCATCCGGCGGTCGCTCGCGAGCGGGAGACGTTCCTGGCCGCGAACGCCGCAGCGCCCGTCGTTCTGCTCGACATTCCGCTGCTCTTCGAAGCGGGCGGCTCCGAGAAGGTCGACAGGATCGCCGTCGTCTCGGCCCCCGCCGAGGTCCAGCGGGAGCGCGTCCTCGCCCGTCCCGGAATGACTCCCGAGAAGTTCGAACGGATCCTCGCCCGTCAGCTGCCCGATTCGGAGAAGCGTGCCCGCGCCGATTTCATCATCGAGACGGGCGGATCCAAGGACGAGACGCGACGAGCCGTTCGCCGCATCCTCGCTTGCCTGACCGGCGGCTCCGATTCATAGTCGAAGCCATGCGGGAAATCGTCTTCGACACGGAAACCACGGGCCTTAGCCCGCTCGCCGGCGACCGGGTCGTCGAGATCGGCTGCGTCGAGCTTTGGAACCGGGTCGAGACGGGCCGAACCTTCCATGCCTATTTCAATCCCGAGCGGCCGATGCCGAGCGGCGCCGAGGCGGTGCATGGCCTTTCCGACGCCTTCCTGGCCGACAAGCCGCGCTTCCGCGACGTCGCCCGGGACCTGCTCGAATTCCTCGGCGACTGTCCGCTTGTCGCCCACAATGCCAGCTTCGATTTCGGCTTCCTCAACCATGAGCTCAACAATTGCGGCCATCCGCTCATCTGCCTGACCCGGATGGTCGACACGCTCCAGATCGCGCGCTCCAAGCATCCCGGCGCCAAGCACAGCCTCGACGCGCTCTGCACCCGTTTCGGAGTCGACCGGAGCCTTCGGGTCAAGCATGGCGCGCTGATCGATGCCCAGCTTCTCGCCCAATGCTATGTCGAGCTGACCGGCGGCCGCCAGATCGGCCTCACCCTCACCGATATCGTCGCCGAGCGGATCGAAGAGGCGGCGGAGGCCGCCGCCGCCGACAATGCGACGATCGTCATCGAAGTTCGCCCCCCGCGCGCCCACGCGCCGAGCGAGGAAGAGCTTCAGGCGCACGCCTCCTTCCTTGCGACGCTCACCGATCCCATATGGCATCGGCTGGACGGTCGCGGTTGACGTCGAGCCCCCGCCGCGCCTAATCGCCGCGGCCCTTTGCTGGAGAAAGCCATGGATATCCGCGTCTCCGGTCATCAGCTCGATACGGGCGAAGCGTTGCGCGAGCGCGTGGCCACCCGGCTCACCGCCGTCGACGGCAAATATGAAGCGCGCCTGGTCTCCGCGCAGGTCACGTTCGGCAAGGGACCGCACGATCACGGCTTCACCTGCGAAATTGTCGCCTACGCCCCCAAGGGCGTCGTCCTGAAGGCGGCGGATCGGGCGGCCGCTGCTCCGGCGGCCTTCGAAGCGGCGGCCGACAAGGTCGAAAAGCAGCTTCGACGCCATAGCCGCAGACTCAAGGACCACCATCCGCAGGCCGCCGCCGAGCTGGCGGAGATGGACGGCTTCGACTACCGACGAGGCGACGAACGACCGCAAGGCGAATGACCGCCGGCGGGCAGTCCCGCCATTCCTCCACATTTCCAAAGAGCGGCCGGGGGCGACCGCATCCGGTGAACCGATGAACGAGATTACCGACATCCTCACGGTCGACTGCGTCGACGGCGGGATGACCGTTCCGAACAAGAAGGGCCTGTTCCAGCTGCTCGGCGCCGCCTCGGCCCGGCGGACGGGGCTCGATTCCAAGACCATCGTCGCCGCCCTCACCGATCGCGAGAAGATCGGCTCGACCGGCTTCGGCGGCGGAGTCGCCATCCCGCACGGACGGATCGAGGGCCTGAAGGGCGTGTTCGGCTATTTCGCCCGGCTCACCGCGCCGATCGACTTCCAGTCGGTGGACAGGATGCCCGTCGACCTCGTCTTCCTGATCCTGTCGCCGCCCGATGCCGGCGCCGACCACCTCAAGGCGCTGGCCTCGGTCAGCCGGGTGCTTCGCGATCGCAATACCGTCGCCAAGCTCCGCGGCGCGCGCTCGCGAGATGCGCTGTTCGCCTTGCTGTCGGGAGTCGAAAGCCGCAATGCCGCCTGAGGCGGACGCGGGCGCGGCGGCGCACTTCCGGGCGCTCGAGTCGCTCTACCGCCACGCCCCGGTCAACGGCCTGTTCGAATCGGAGCTGGAGATCGTCGAGGCCGGGTTCGCCCGAATCCGCTTCGAGGTGCGCGAAGGCCTCTTCCACGCTGCCGGCGCGGCTCACGGCACGCTTTATTTCAAGATGATGGACGATGCGGCTTTCTACGCCTGCAACAGCCTCGTCACCGACCGATTCCTGCTGACGACGGCGTTCAACCTGCTCTTCACGCGGCCCCTGCGGGCCGGACCGGTCGTTGCCGAAGGCCGCTGGGCGAGCGGCCGGCGCCGGGTTCTGGTCGGGGAAGCGCGGCTGATCGATTCGGACGGCGAGCTCGCCGCCAGCGGCACAGGCACCTTCATGCGGTCGCATATCCCGCTGAGCGGCCTGCCAGGCTACGTCGCGGCCTGATGCAGGCGCGAATCGCCGCCTCGGTGCTGGCGGGCGCCCTGATTCGCAAGGCGGAGGGCGAAGGCGGGTTCGCCGCGGTGCTCGCCAAAGGCGATGCGACGGCGGGCTCGATCCTCGTCATCCTCCTGGAAAAGGGCGTTAATCCCCGGCTGTTCGAGCGCCTGCTTCAGCCCGACGGACGCTATGCTTGGCAGGAGAGCACAAGCCAAAGTCTTGAGAATCCTGGCGAAGTTCCGGAGCTCATCGCGCGCCGGAGGCGGTTCGACCCGGATTCATGGTTAATTGAACTGGATATCCCGTCAGCCGAACGGTTCGCCGCTGAAATGAACGCCCTCGATTGACTCTGCTGCAGCGCACAACCTAGCCGGATGCGTCCTTCGAGAGCGGGGGGCCGTCACGCACCCGGGGTATTGGGAGGGGGCGGCCACGCGAGACGGAAGGCGGTCCGGGATGCAGCTTTCTTCTCACGCATCCGGCTTGGGACCGCTCGCCGCACTGATTTGAGATTGAATGATCCGTTTGTTTCGCGCCGCGTCCGTCGCGGCTGCCGCCTTCGTTTTCGTCTTCGGCGCCCCCTCCCTGGCCTGGGAGCTGACCGGGACCTCCCTCACCAGCGAAATCTCCGAGCCGGCCGGGATCGGCGCTCCGCCTCCGGCGGCGTCCGCGCCGCCTGCCGCCATCGTCGAGCCCGAGCCTGTGCCCGCCGTCGAGCCGGAGAAGCCGGTACGCCGAAGCCTCGCCGAGCTGGTTTCCGAATATGCCGGCACGCAAACCGTCGATGCCCAGCATGAATGCCTCGCCGGCGCCGTCTATTTCGAGGCGAAGGGCGAGCCGCTGCAGGGCCAGCTCAGCGTCGCCGAGGTAATCCTCAACCGCGCCCGCTCGGGCCGATTCCCGGCTTCGGCCTGCGCCGTGGTCAAGCAGCGCGGGCAATTCTCCTTCATCCGCGGCGGCCGTTTCCCGGCCATCGCCCGCGGCTCGCTCGCCTGGAAGCGGGCGGTCGCCATCGCCCATATCGCGGTCCAGGACCTGGCCGACGGGCCGGCCCCGAAGGCGCTCTTCTTCCACGCCAAAAGGGTCTCGCCGCGCTGGAAGCTGACCCGCGTCGCGGCGGTGGGGAACCACATCTTCTACCGCTGATCTTTCCACGTCATTCCCGCGCAAGCGGGAATCCATGCTGAATCGGAATGGATTCTCGCGTTCGCGGGGAATGACGGAGGTCAGGAGCTTTTCCTCCGAGTCGCGGCCTTCCCCCCGTTCCCGATTCATTCTAGTCTGGCCGGATGGCCTCCCGTCCGAGTCTCCAGCCCGAACCCTGCTTCGCCGACGCCCCGGTCGCCGCGCAGCATGTGGCGCGGGGCGTGACCCGGCTGTTCTTCAACCGGGATCTGTTCGCCTTGTGCGAGGTGCCGCTGCCCAACGGCCGCCGGGCCGACATGATGGGAATCGATTCGTCGGGCCTGATCACGATCGTCGAGATCAAGGTGTCGCGGGCGGACCTGATGGGCGACTGCAAGTGGAACGATTACCTGGGCTATTGCGACCATTTCTACTGGGCGGTGCCCGCCGGATTCGACCTGGCGCCCTTCGAGGCGCCGGGATTCCAGCCCCAGCTCTGCGGCCTTATCGTCGCTGATCGCTACGACGCGGCGGTGGTTCGCGAGGCGCCGCTTCGCAAGCTCGCCCCGGGCCGCCGCAAGGCCGAGACCCTGCGCTTCGCCCGCCGCGCCGCCCGTCGCCTGGTCGGGGATCTGGACCCCGGCCTGGCGGGATTCGCCTAGTTCCCCGGCGAAAGCCGGGGTCCAGCCCGCGGCAACGGTGAATGGGCCCCGGCCTTCGCCGGGGAACGCGATCCGTTTATCGAACCGGGCCCGCCGCCGGCTTCGCGGATGCCGGCTTCGCCTCGAGCAGCTTCAGCACGGCGCCGGCCCGGGGATCCTGCCTGGCATAGTCCAGGGCGGACATGCCGGCGACCCGGTCGGTGCGATTGGGATCGGCCCGGCGCGCCAGAAGCATCCGAACCATCGGCACGTCGCGCCTCTGCGCGGCGATGATGAGGGCGGTTTCGCCGCGGCCGTTGGGGAGATCGACCGTGGCCCGGCGCGCCAGCAGGATCTCGGCACCGTCGAGCCAGCCGATCTGCGCCGCCAGGGTCAGCGGCGTGTCGCCGCGTTGGCTCTGGATGTCGGGGCGGGCGCCCTTGCCGAGCAGGAAGCTCAGCCAGGTCAGGTCCCGGCCGCGGACGACGATGTGGAGCGCGCCTTCGCCGCTGCCGCGCTCGCGCGTGTTGATCACCACCGAGCCAGGCTCCGCGACGAGGTCGCTCACCTTGTCGCCGTCGCGCTCCCTCACGGCCTTGAGGAAGGTGTAGCTGTCGGAAAATTGCTGCTGGCCGAGGGCCGGAGCCGCGACCGCCAGCATGATTGACGCCGCCAGCGCGCGGCCGAACTTGTTGAACACTCTGACTTCCCCGTCTCGACTTGAGACCCCACCTATAGCAAGACATGCCTGCCTCCGCCATGAACGAAACCCGCCCGCACCGCCTTCGGCCGATCCTTCTCCTGTCGCTCGGGCTGGCGCTCGCCGCCTGCTCCGGCGCCGAGGAGCCGCCGCTCAAGGGCGCGGCCATCGGCGGGCCCTTCACCCTGACGAATCAGGACGGGAGCCGGGTGACCGAGCGCGATTTCGCCGGGAAATACCGGATCATGTATTTCGGCTTCACCCATTGCCCGGACGTGTGCCCGCTGGACCTCGCGGTCATCGGCCAGGCGCTTCGCCGCCTCGAGACGAGCGATCCGGCCAAGGCGGCGCGGGTGGTGCCGGTCTTCGTCACCGTCGATCCCGAGCGGGACACGCCGGCCGTGATGAAAGAATATGTCGCCGCCTTCCACCCCCGCCTGGTCGGACTGACCGGGACACCGCAGCAGGTGGCCGAGACGGTCAAGCGCTACGGCGCCTACGGCGCCCGAGAGGAAGCGGGAGCGGGCGGCGGCTACAACGTGAACCACAGCCGGGTGGCGGAGCTGATCGGCCCGGACGGCCTGCCCATCGCCCTCCTGCCCTACGAGAAGGGTGCCGACGCCGTCGCGGCGGAGCTCGAGCGGTGGGTGAAGTGAATTTCTGGGAAAAGCCGCTGGCCGCGCTCGACCGCGCGGAATGGGAGGCCTTGTGCGACGGCTGCGGCAAATGCTGCCTTCACAAGCTCGAGGACGACGAGACCGGCGAGATCCACCCGACCAACGTCGCCTGCCGGCTTCTCGACCGCCATACCGCCCGTTGCACCAATTATCGGGGCCGCAAGGCCTATGTCCCCGACTGTGTCCGGCTGACCGCGTCCGGGGTCGGGGCGCTCGCCTGGCTCCCCTCGACCTGCGCCTATCGGCTTCGGTCGGAAGGCAAGCCGCTTCCCGAATGGCATTATCTCGTCTGCGGCGATCCCGAGGCCGTGCATCGCGCGGGCATGTCGATACGCGGCTGGACCGTGGCCGAGGACGAGGCCGGAGATCTCGAGCATCATCTGGTGGAACGTGAGCTTTGACCTGAAGCTCAGCGTCTCGCCGACGGCGCGCGCGATGAGGCTCCGAGTCGATCGGCGCACCGGCGAGGTCGTCCTGACGATTCCCCGCCGGGCATCGCGCCGCAAGGCCCTGGCCTGGGCCGACGGGCATCGCGACTGGATCGAGGCCCGGCTCGCGGAAGTGGCGCCCGCGATCGCCCTGGTCGCCGGCGGAAATCTTCCCCTGTACGGCCGGCCGCACCTCATCGACTGGAGCCCGGCCCGGCCGCGTACTCCCCGGCTTGAAGGCGAGCGGCTGGTCGTCGGCGGACCCGAGGAGGGGCTGGAGGGGCGGCTGCTGCGCTGGCTTCGTCGCCACGCCCTCGACGTCCTCGCCGCCGAGACGGCCGAATTCGCCGCCAAGGCCGGGGTGGCGGTGTCGAAAATCGGGGTCGGCGACCCGCTGTCGCGCTGGGGCAGCTGCTCGGCGAGCGGCGGCATCCGCTATAGCTGGCGGCTCATCCTCGCGCCCGACTGGGTGAGGCGGGCGACGGTCGCCCACGAGGTCGCCCACCGTGTCCACATGAACCACGGCCCCGACTTCCATCGCCTCGTCGAGCGGCTGCTCGGGACGGACCCGAAGCCGGCGCGGCTATGGCTCCGAAGCCAAGGCCCGTCACTCCATAGGGTCGGACGGCCGGTCTGAGCGGCGCTCCACCGGCGGGGCGAGATCGGGGTCGCGCCGGCGCTCGCGTCTCTCCTCCCGCTCACGGCGGCGCTCAAGCCGTTCCTGCCGGTCCAGCTCGCGGTCCCGGTCGATCGCGCGGTCGATGAAGTCCTGGTCGAGCCGGTCCTCCTGCGGCGGCGAGGGCTCGTCCTCCGGGGTCTGCGGCAAGGGCTGGTAGGGGGCCGCCGGGCCGCTTCCGTCGGGATTGACCAGGACTCCATTGTCCGGCGCCTCGAACCAGGTCTCCTCGTCCGGTTCGGTGACCGCCCATTCGGGCATCTCCACCGCGATCTCGAAATTCTCCGCCGGCCGGTTGGCGACCGCCCGGGCCATGAAATCGTGGAAGGCGCGCGCCGGCGCCCGCCCGCCCTGAAGGCCGGGAATGGCCTTGTTGTCGTCGCGCCCCATCCAGATTCCGGTGGTGAGGCCGCTCGAGAAGCCGAGGAACCAGCCGTCCTTGTTGGAGCTGGTCGTTCCGGTCTTGCCGGCCACCGGCCGGCCGATCTGCGCCGCCCGCCCGGTCCCGGTCAGGACCGCGGCCTGGAGCAGGTCGGTCATCTGCGCCGCCACCCAGGGCGCGACCAGGACCCGGTTCTCGTCCGGCTGGTGCTGGTAGAGGATCTGGCCCTCGACGGTGGTGACCCGCTTGATCCCGTAGGGAACCACGGCATTGCCCTTCGAGGCGACCGAGGCGAAGGCTCGGGTCATGTCGATGAGCCGGACCTCCGAGCTGCCCAGCGCCATGGAGGGATGGGTGACGACAGGGCTCGTGATCCCGAAACGCTGCGCCATGTCGGCGACGGTCCGGAAGCCGACCTCCTGGGCGAGCCGGACCGAAACCGTGTTGATCGACTGGGCGAAGGCCTGGCGGACCGGCACCTGGCCGGCGAAGCTTCGGTTGTTGTTGCGCGGGCTCCAGCCGTTGATCGTGATCGGCTCGTCCGAAACCATCGATTCCGGCCGGTAGCCGGCCTCGATCGCCGCCAGATAGACGAACAGCTTGAACGACGAGCCCGGCTGCCGGGTCGCCTGGGTGGCGCGATTGTAGAGCGAGCGGACATAATCTCGCCCGCCGATCATGGCCCGGACCGAACCGTCGCGGTCGAGCGCGACGAGGGCGCCCTGCGCTCCGTCGGGGGTGGCCGCGTTGATGACCTGGTCGGCCAGGCGCTGCATGTTGGGATCGAGAGTGGTCCAGACGTCGATCGGCTCGACCGTCTCGTCGATCAACGTGTCGAGCTGGGGCAGCACCCAGTCGGTGAAATAGCGGACGCTGTTCTGCTTGGCCGTCGGCACCATCTGAACCTCGGCCGGCTCAGCGGAGGCCGCCTCGGCGGGCGAGATGTCGCCATTTTCCTGCATCAGCCGGATGACGACCTGGGCCCGGCTCCGGGCGGCCTCGGCGTCGGCGGTCGGCGCATAATTGGACGGCGCCTTGACGAGGCCGGCAATGATGGCCGCTTCGTCCAGGCTCAGGCTTTTCGCGGAATGGCCGAAGAAGCGCCTCGAGGCGGCGTCGATGCCGTAGGCGCCGCCGCCGAAATAGACACGGTTCAGATAGAGTTCGAGGATCTGGTTCTTGGAGAAGCGCCGCTCCAGCGCCAGAGCCAGCACCCCCTCGCGCGCCTTTCGGCCGAAGGTCCTGCTGTTGGTGAGGAAGATGTTGCGGGCGAGCTGCTGGGTGATGGTCGAGCCGCCCTGCGTCCAGCGGCCCTTCGATACCCGCACCTTGGCCGCCCGGGCGAGGCCGATCGGATCGACTCCGATGTGCGAGCGGAAGCGCTTGTCCTCGACCGCGACCATCGCGTCCTTCATGATCTCGGGTATCTCGTCGTAGCTCAGCCACTCGCCGAAGCTGGGCCCGAGCGCGACGAGGACCGATCCGTCGGCCGCCTTGACCCGGATCATCTGGCCGAGGTCGTCGCGCTTGACCAGTTCCTGGTAGCTGGGCAGCGAGCTCATCGCCACTCCGACCGCGACGACCAAAGCGACGAGTGCGAGCAGGCCTCCGTAGAGGCCGACCTTGAGCGTTGTGATCAGCGTCCGGCGAAGGCGGGACGGCGGCGGAGAAGCTTCACTGGCCATCGGGCGCGTAGCCTAGGGACAGTTGAGGGGGGCGACAAGGGAGCGGGGAGGGAGAAGCGGAGGAGGAGGCGTGCAGTTCAGCGTCCTCCCGGCGAAAGCCGGGACCCATGAACACGGACCGGCGAGACAATTCAGCCCGCGGTGTTCATGGATCCCGGATCAGGTCCGGGATGACGGCTTCGCCGTCACTTCCTCGCCTTGAAATCCAGCGAGGCGCTGTTGATGCAGTAGCGAAGGCCGGTCGGCGCCGGGCCGTCGGGGAAGAGATGGCCGAGATGGCCGTCGCAGCGGGCGCAGCGGATCTCGACCCGGCGCATGTTGTGGCTCATGTCGGCATGCTCGCTCACGGTCGGCGCCGCCGGCTCGGTGAAGCTCGGCCAGCCGCTGCCGCTGTCGAACTTGGCCTTGCTGTCGAACAGCAGCTCGCCGCAGCCGGCGCAGCGATATTCGCCGTCCTCGTGATTGTCGACG
>JGI10216J12902_103357695_pt1 | contig 13426 bp, 16 predicted proteins | sample KanNatreferecore_FD_12902 | JGI IMG/M metagenome (IMG submission 12902)
GCTGCCGGTCTTGCTGGTGCCGGAGCAGGCGGTTTAACGGGAGGAATAATTGGAGCTCTTGTGGGGTCCGGAATCCCCGAGGAACGGGCAAGGTTGTATGAATCGGGAATTAAAAAAGGAAAAGTAGTTATGGGTGTTCGTCCGCGCAACGAGGAGGATGCTGAGTATTTTAGAAATCAATGGACTTCCAAAAACGCTGAAGAAGTCTATTACTAAACCAATCGTTAAAGGCGGGTCTTAAGTGACCCGCTTTTTTTGTTCTGTTAGCAGAAATTTAATGGACAATTTCCCGTCAACTATCAAGTCATGCACGTTAGGGAATGTTGTGTTGCCTCCAGGCAGCTCATCCAATGCATAAAATTAAAGACCTTTCGTCAACTGATCTGGTCAAAATTAATAAAACTGAAACTGTTTTTTTGGCGTATAAATAATCAGTTTTGAGATGCATTCGCCGCTTTTGTGTTAAATGTGGCCAATTCAAACTCACAAGCCGATCCGCTAAAGAAGAGAAAATTGAAAAGAGATTTACTAACCGCGTATCTCGCTCTCGCAGCAATCTGTCTCATCTGGGGAACGACATATCTTGCCCTGCGCATAGGAGTGCTTCACTTTCCTGCATTTTTATTTGTGGTTTTACGCCAGCTAATATCAGGGACAGTCCTCGCTACCATAATGCTAACCATCGGAAAAGTAGCATGGCCAACGCGTGACACCATCATTCGTCAGTCAATTGCCGGCTTCTTTATGATTACAATGGGTAACGGTCTTGTCGCCTATGCTGAAATACTGATACCAAGTGGCGTTGCCGCTATCATCTGCTCTCTAATGCCGATGATGGTAATACTTATCAACCTAACGGTCAACCGCGAAGAAAAACCGACGATTCCTATTGTGCTTGGTGTAATGGTTGGCCTGGTTGGTATTATTATGATATTCGGTCAACACATTGAAGAGTTTTCAAACCTTCAATATCAGGTTGGGATCATCCTGATATTCCTCGCTGTTGTATGTTGGGCAGGTTGTAGCGTTTGGTTGAAAAAGAAGTCTGAAGGAAATCTATTTCTCAATGCGTCATTGCAAATGTTCTTTGGTGGCGTTTGGACCATTCCGCTTTCGCTGCTATTTGATGATTTTAGTGTGTTGAGTTGGTCCTCTGAAGCAATTTATTCACTTGCTTACTTGGTTGTATTTGGATCAGTGACCGCATACGCCTGCTACTCGTACGCGTTGCGAAAGCTTCCAATGACGATCCTTTCGTTATATGCTTATGTTAATCCTGTGGTAGCGGTGATCCTGGGCTGGCTTGTTTTGGATGAAAAGCTAAACGCGTTGATAGTTGCAGCGATCGGAGTGACAGTCGCAGGTATCTACATCGTCAACCGTGGATACTACTTAAGTAAATTGTGGAAGACGCAATTTACAAGATGACTGATTCGAGTTCAGTATTTAGTGAGTTTTAAGTTGTCGGGTTTTCAGTAATCTAAATTTTGGGTTGAGCCCATGGTAAGTGACTTGGTCACGTCGATGGTCTCTTCAAAATTCTAGATTCTAAATTCTAGATTCTAAATTCTAAATTCTAAAAAAAATGAGTCCCTCAATCATAACCATGCTCGAATACTCTTCCCTCTACCAACCCTGGTTTGAAAAGCTTAATCGAAACTGGATCGAGCAATACTTCTGGATGGAACCTATAGATGTTGCCGTTCTAAAGGATCCGGAAAGTCATATCATAGAAAAGGGAGGCGCGATAATTATGGCCAGCGTCGGCGACGAGATTGCAGGGACTGTAGCATTAAAATATGTAGAGCCTGAAGTTTATGAATTCACAAAAATGGCAGTCGATGAAAAATTCAGAGGACAAAAAGTTGGATTAGCATTAGCGGAAGCCGCTATTGAAAAAGCGCAAACACTCGGTGCGAAAAAGATTATTCTCTACTCGAGCACCAAACTAGTTCCAGCAATCAGCCTCTACCGTAAGCTTGGGTTTGTGGAAATTCCCGTTGACGGACCATATAAAAGAAGTGATATCAAAATGCAGTTACTCTTACAACCATGAATGAAGATTTAACGGTAAGGACCGCATCAATAAATGACGCCGAGCTTCTCGCGGATCTTGGCGCAGAAACGTTTCACGATACCTTCATGTCATCAAACACGGAGGAGGATATGAAGTTGTACCTGGCAAAAAACTTCTCCCGTGCACAGCTCGAGGCCGAATTGGAGGAAGCGGGAACAATCTTTATTATCGCCGAACACAATGGTGAAGCAGTAGGATACGCGAAGATGAGAACTCAGGACGAGCCGGAAGGATTGAACGAATCGAACCAAATTGAGATTGAGCGAATTTATTCTCGAAAAGAATATTTCGGAAAGGCCGTAGGAAAAACTTTGATGGAAGCATGCCTTCGTATCGGTAAGTCGGCCGGCCATAAAGTGGCGTGGCTAGGAGTATGGGAACATAACCCGAGGGCTATTGCATTTTATGAAAAGTGCGGATTCCAGAAATTTGGAACGCATCCATTTCGGTTGGGGACAGATCTGCAGACGGATATTCTGATGAAGAAGGAAATCTCGTGAGTACTACTATCGCGCGGTGGTATTGAAAAGAATACATTATTAATTCTCCCTCGGAGGGGTCAGCGGCATATGAAAAGATTGGAATGGTTGGAACGTAAATTCGCTTTTGGTCTTCCTGCGGCAATGCTTCCGTTTTATCTCGAAAGATTAGAAGGAACCATCGCCCGGATAGAATCCAAAGTAAAAGGAGTGAGCGAGAACATCCTGTCTGAAAAACTGGATGGCAAATGGTCGGTGAAACAAAACATTGGTCATCTCGCTGAAGTAGATGAGATCGCCAACAAAAGGATCGGTGAAATGATCCATGCAATCTCGCCTATGTCACCAGCGGTTTTCGAACCCCGCGGCAACTACAACACGCAATCTGTTGAAGAAGTGATCGGGAATTTTCGCACGGCCCGAACGGCCAACGTCAAAAAATATTCTGATTTGTCAGGAGATGATCTTGAAAAATCATCACTCCATCCACGGCTGAAGGTAATGATGACCCCTGTAGATCTTGCATGGTTTGACGCGGAACACGACGACCATCATCTGGTTAGAATTAATGAAATTTTATCAGTGCTCTTGAAAAGAAATTAACCTTATGTACACGCCCAAACAATTTCGCAATAACGATGCATCCACGATAAACGATTTTATCCGGCAGCACGGATTTGGTATACTCGTCAGCCAATCAAATAACCGGATCGTGGCGACACATATTCCTTTAGAGCTTTCCGAAGACGAAACGAAACTTAGAGGTCATATCGCCAGAGCAAATCCACAATGGAAAAATTTCGAGAATAACACAGAAGTAATGGTGATCTTTCCGGGTCCACATGCTTACGTCTCTTCTTCGTGGTATGATCATGAAAATGTCCCTACGTGGAATTACATCGCGGTTCATGTGTACGGAAAGATTCAAATCATCGAAGGAGACGAATTGTATTCCGCGCTGAAGCAACTCGTGGATAAATATGAAAAAACTTCCGAATATCCGGTGTCGATTGAAAAAATGTCGCCGGAGTATGTTAGGCAATCTATTAAAGGCCTCGTTGGATTCGCGATAGAAATTACTTCCGTCGAAGCGGCGTACAAATTATCTCAAAACCGCGATCGAAAGAATTATGTCAACATAATCAGTGAATTGGAGAAACGCGGTGATCATGACTCTAGGTCAGTCGCCTCTGAAATGAAAAAAATTGAAAAGTAGATTTCCTCTTTAAATACATCACAAATATGAACTCAATTCTTGCCAGCGATAGTGCCTCTTTGAATGATATATTAAGCGCCACCAAAACACTCGCTGAAAAATATTTCAGTAAGCAGAGGGATCTGCCACCGGGCATATTCGTTCCGGATCTGGAGTTTGAAAGTCTGTCACAACAGGGTATTGGTGCAAAGGCTACCTTGACCTATTTCGAGAAGAAATATGCGGACAAGATCACTAATAGCGCCGGGCCGAGATATTTTGGATTTGTCACCGGTGGATCAACTCCCGCAGCTGTTGCGGGCGACTGGCTTGTAAGCACCTATGACCAGAATGCGTGTGGCAGCAATGATTCAATTGCACCACAACTGGAACGGCAGACTCTTCACTTTTTAAAACAATTATTTGGTTTGGATGAATCTTACTTTGGCACATTTGTTACCGGTGCAACTCTCTCCAACTTTACAAATCTTGCAGTTGCAAGGCAGTGGGTAGGAGAACAAAACAATATCGACTTCAGTACGGATGGTGTCTTCTCGTCAAGCCCGATCAAGATCGTGAGCGGAACACCGCACTCAAGTGTAGTCAAATCCCTGGCGATGTTGGGGATCGGTCGTAATTCCGTAATCAGAATTGAAACGATGCCTGACAGAGAAGCCGTCAATATAACGGCGCTTGAAGATTACTTGCGCGATCACCGCGAACCGTTGATAGTTGTGGCAAATGCAGGAACTGTTAACACCGTAGACTTCGATGACCTCGTAGCAATAGGCAAACTTAAGGAGACGTATAACTTTTGGCTTCATGTTGACGCTGCATTCGGAGGTTTCGCCGCGTGCTCGGAAAAATTCAGGCATTACGTCGAAGGAATTAATCATGCGGATAGTGTCACCGTCGACGCTCACAAATGGCTCAATGTTCCTTACGATGCGGCTATGCAGTTTACGCGGCACAAAAATCTGCAGCTAAAAGTCTTTCAAAATAGTGCCGCCTACCTTACAGATCCGGAAAAAAGCCAGGATTATTTCCACTATACGCCAGAAAGCTCGAGACGATTCAGGGCTCTTCCATCATGGTTTACTCTGATGGCGTACGGACGCGAAGGATATAAAGAAATTGTCGAACGCAATTGCCGCATTGCCTTCAAGTTGACCGACCTTCTCAAAAATTCGGATAAATTCAGGCTCCTTGCCCCTACTCGCATGAATGTGCTATGCTTTACGCTGTCGCACGCCAACGTTTCCACTGAAGATATCCGGACATTTCTCGCCGCGATTCGGGATGACGGAAGAGCTTATTTTACTCCCACCGTATACAAAGGAATCCCAGGCATCAGGGCGGCTGTATCCAACTGGCAAACTGAGGATCACGACATTGAAATCACTTTTCAGGCGCTCAGCGAAGTTCACCAAGCTCTCTATAACCGCAAACAGAATGTTGCCGTAGTATCCTAACGGGACAGATACGGAAAGTCCTGTCTACAAAATCTTTTGGAGGACAGGGAATATTAAAAGATAATTATGAAATTCACTCCTTAAAGTATACCGACTATGACGACCATGACGACCACTTTCGCAATCAAACGAACGCCGAAATCAAGAATCAGTGAAGTTGACTTCAACAACCTCGAATTTGGCAAGTATCTATCAGATCACATGCTTATGGTTGACTTCCTGGGTGGAAAGTGGCAGGAACCAACAATTATCCCATTCGGTGATATTCCAATGTCGCCCGCGATGCTTTCACTTCACTACGGTCAATCCGTGTTTGAAGGAATGAAAGCATTCAAGAACAAGAACGGTGACATATGCATCTTCCGTCCACACAAGCACAGTGAAAGGTTGAACAAGTCGTTACACAGGATGTGTATGCCTGAGATACCTGAAGAACTTTTTATTCAGTGTTTACATGCGATCGTCGAAACCGATGAGGCATGGATCCCTACAAGCGAAGGGACGTCTCTTTATATCAGACCAATCGTATTTGCCTACGAGCCGAGATTAGGTGTGAAGATCGCCGATCACTTTAAGTTTTTTATACTAACGAGTCCGGCGGGTGCCTACTTCAGCAAACCGGCAAGGTTGAAAGTCGAAGAGACATTTGTTCGCGCTGCAGAAGGAGGAACGGGTTTTGCGAAGTGCGCTGGAAACTATGGCGGTGCTTTTTATCCCACACAAGTTGCGCGCCAGGAAGGTTTCGACCAGGTTTTGTGGACAGACGCAACAGAACATAAATACATCGACGAAGCTGGCGTGATGAATGTGATGTTTGTTGTTGACGGCAAAGTAATTACACCAAAACTAACCTCTGCTCTCCTGGACGGTGTTACCCGCGATACAATCCTAACCCTTGCGCCGTCATTAGGTGTAACTGTGGAAGAACGAAAAGTCAGTGTTGCCGAAATCGAACAAGCACTTAAAAATGGCACGCTTACAGAAGCTTTCGGAACAGGTACAGCGGCCGTTGTGTCTCCTATAGCAACGATTAACATTCATGGGAAAGATTATAACATTCCGGCGGCGGGTCCTGAAAGCTTCCAGTTGCGTGCAAAGGAAAAATTAAACAACATCCGCCTCGGACTTGACCCTGATATTCACGGGTGGAATTACATTATTCCGACTCACTAAATTTAAGAAGTCATTATTTTATAACAGAGCGTTTGAAGTTAAAGCAGTCAAACGCTCTGTTGTTATCTACTCATCTTTATTTTACGCTTTTTATGCGAGCTGTTTTTTTCAAAGGCAAAGACCAACCGCTAGTAGTTCAAGAGATCAAGAAATTCAAGCCTGTTAAAGATCAGGTTTTGGTAAGGCTACATAACGCAGCTCTTAATCACCGGGACATCTGGACATGGCGCGAGCAAACGAACGTAACGGCGGAGGGTATAATTCTTGGCTCAGATGGATGCGGTGCAATAGAAAGTGTCGGGGAGGATGCTGATCCGCTCTTGATGGGTCTCGAAGTTATAATCAACCCGAGTCTTGAGTGGGGAAACAATCCTATTGTTCAGGGCAACTCTTTTAAGATCCTGGGTTATCCCGACAATGGAACGTTCAGCGATTACATTGTCATTTCAAAAAAGTATGTCTTCGAAAAACCCGAGCATCTGACTTTTGCAGAGTCCGCCGCAGTTCCACTCTCAGGACTTACAGCTTACCGTGCCCTCTTTTCCAAAGCACGTCTCCGCGCAAAGGAAAAAGTACTTATTACCGGGGTAGGTGGAGGTGCAGCGTTGTGGGCCTTGCAATTTGCCGTCGCCTATCAGGCACGCGTGTACGTCACGTCCGGGTCCGACGAAAAGCTGGCGAAGGCGAAAGAGTTGGGTATACTTGGTGGCTTTAACTACAAGGACCCTGAGTGGGCACAAAAAGCCCTGAAAGAATCTGGCGGCGGATTCGATATCATCATCGACAGCGCGGGAGGTAAGGAGTTTTCAAAACTCATCGATCTGGCATTGCCCGGTGGACGTATTGTCAACTTTGGGAGAACGGCGGGAAATATTTCAGATATCTCAACACGGTTGCTCTACTGGAAGCAACTTTCTATTCACGGAAGCACAATGGGTACACGCGACGAGTTCCTTTCTATGCTCGACTTCCTCGAAAGCCGTCACATAAAACCTGTTATCGATAAGATATTTCCACTTGAACAAACAGCAGAAGCTATTCAGCGAATGGAACAAGGTGATCAGTTTGGAAAAATTGTTTTACAGATATCAAAAAGCAAATGACCTCATCGGACGTTATATACCGGAGCAATGTAAAGATATCGGCTGATGAATTTATCGATTTGTTACAACGGTCAACCCTTGCTGCAAGGAGACCCGTTCATGACAAAGGTCGAATTCAGAAAATGCTTGACCATGGAAACGTGCTTGTCACTGCATGGAAGGAAAACAAGTTGGTCGGGGTTTCCAGGGCGCTAAGTGATTTTTCGTTTTGCTGCTATTTGTCAGACTTAGCAGTAGACGAAGCGTTCCAAAAACAAGGCATCGGCAAAAGACTTATTGATGAGACACACAGGGCCGCCGGCCTTCAAACGATGCTCATATTGTTAGCTGCCCCCGCCGCTGCACAATACTATCCAAAGATTGGCATGGAAAGATTCACTGATTGTTTTATCATCCGCAAAAAAGTCGATTAAAAATGTCAAAGTTTAACATCACAGAAAAGACGGAGATTACACGTCTGCCAAAGCGTGGCGTATACGATAAGGATCAGATCAACGTAATACTTGACGAAGCGTTGTTTTGCACCCTCGCGTATGTGAGAGATACTCCGGCGGGTCTACAAGCTTTCCAGATACCTACGGGCTTCTGCAGAATTGAGGATAAGCTTTATGTGCATGGATCAGTTGGCAGTTTCTATATGAGAGAATTGGCAGAAAGGAAGCTTCCGGTCTGTATCAGCGTTACCATAATGGATGGCTTGGTGCTGGCTAGATCAGCTTTCCATCATTCTGTGAACTACCGATCAACGGTGATCTTTAGCAATGCAGAAAAAGTGACGGAAGAGAATGAATTGTACAAAGCGCTTGAAGTGTTTACAGATAAAATGCAACCAGGAAGGTGGAATGATGTCCGTAAACCTTCCGCTGGCGAATGGAAAGCCACCATGGTACTTTCATTCGCAGTGAATGAAGCTTCGGCAAAAGTGAGAACCGGTGGTCCCATCGATGACGATGAAGATTATTCGTTAGACATCTGGGCTGGTGTTGTACCTTTAAAACTGCAACGACTGCCGCCAATATCAGATGTCAAATTAAAACAAGGCATTCCATTGCCTGACTATTTAAGATAATGGCATATTCAATTAAAAAGCACCTGGCTTATAACGAATGGGCAAACACCAAGATAGCTGACGTGTTGCGCGAAGTGGACGACAGTATTTTCTTTCAGGACAACAAAAGCAGTTTTCCGTCCATCGCCAAGACAGTACTTCACATCTGGGATGCACAACACATCTGGGTGAATAGAATGCAGGGAGTTAATGTGAGTAAATGGCCATCTGCTAGTTTCAAAGGAAGTAAAGATGATTCGTTGAACGGCTTAATTGAATCATCCTCGGAATTGTCTGCGTTTCTTCTTTCAAAGTCAAAATCACTCTTATCTAGCTCCTATCCTTACAAAAACATGAAAGGCGAGCCTTTTGAAAACACCTATGAGGATACGTTATATCACGTCGTAAATCACGGCACTTATCATCGTGGACAGATTATAACCATGCTGCGAGAAGCGGGTATGAAACAGCTTCCCAGCTCGGATTTGATTCACTACCTGAGGTCTGTTGTAAAATGAGAATTGATCACGTGGCATTGTGGACGTTTGATCTCGAAAGGATTAAACAGTTCTATGAGAAATATTTCGATGCAAAAGCAGGCGAGAAATATTTCAATCCGAAAAAGAATTTTGCATCATACTTCTTGTCCTTTAACGATGGCTGCAGACTGGAAGTAATGCAAATGCCGGGAATCACATCACTGGAACGGGGCGAAAAACAACACACGGGACTTGTCCATTTTGCTGTTTCAGTTGGCAACAAGAGTAACGTTGATGTGCTGACTGAACACCTAAGGACCGACGGATATGAAGTTGTTGGAGAACCCCGACTCACTGGCGACGGTTACTATGAAAGTGTTGTACTTGATCCGGATGGAAACCGTATAGAAATAACAATTTGATTTTTTACCTTCGTTTCCTGTCAAGTCAAATTTAAGTCATGAAAAAACAATCACGTAGAAAATTTGTGGCCAGCGCAGTTGCATTGGGAACGAGTGCGGTGGCTACCGGAATGCCGACTATGGAATCAAAAGATAAAAAACAGCTTGTACATCACGTGTTCTTCTGGTTGAAGAATCCTGATTCAAAAGAAGATCTTGCAAAACTGCTCGCGGGCCTTCAAACATTGCGCAAAATCGAGACAATTCGAAAGATTAATATCGGTGTACCTGCATCGACAGAAAAAAGAGATGTAGTCGATACGAGTTACCACGCGTCTGAACTAATGTTCTTCGATGATCTGGCTGGACAAAAAACCTATCAAGATCATCCCATACATCAAAAGTTTATCGCTGACTGTTCTCATTTATGGGAGAAGGTTATCGTGTATGACTCAATGGATGTTTAAGGATTGATAGTTGTTACGTTTCCGCTACCATACACTCGTTAGCGGTTGCAAAAAATTCTTTGATATATGTTGAAGCTAGCGCTAACTTTTTTGATCTTCGTGGATCAAAAGCACCCTCTTAAAAGTTTATATTCTTAGATTAAAAGTACATCTCAAGTGAGGTGAGTTATTAATAGTAGAACTTTGCACGCGCCCCGTCTCCTAATCGAGACGGGGCGGTTTCATTTTTAACAGTACTGAGCAAACTAACAGTTGTTACAAGCTTGACTAATTGTCGACCACATTGACATGATCCAACATCGAAAAACATTATTTGACAAAATTTGGGATGCCCATGTTGTTAAGAGCAGCGAGGGTTATCCTGATGCGTTGTATATCGACCGTCATTTTATTCATGAAGTTACCAGTCCACAGGCTTTTGACGGACTTCGTAAGCGGAATGTCAAGGTGTTTAATCCTACACGTACGACAGCAACTGCCGATCACAACGTACCCACTATTGATCAACACCTTCCAATCAAGGAAGCGTTGTCACGCCATCAGGTTGAAACGTTAAGAAAGAACTGCAAGGAGTTTGGCGTAGACCTTTACGATCTTGGACATCCTTACCAGGGAATCGTTCACATCATTGGTCCTGAATTAGGGCTCACATTGCCAGGCATGACAATAGTCTGCGGTGATAGCCATACCTCAACGCACGGGGCATTCGGCAACATATCATTTGGTATCGGCACAAGCGAGGTCGAACAAGTGCTGGGCACTCAGTGTGTTTTACAGTACCGACCCAAGACCATGCTCATCGAAATCAATGGCAAACTCAGCAAGGGCGTGGTTGCAAAAGATATTATCCTCTACGTCATATCCAAACTTTCCGCTAGCGGAGCGACCGGTTATTTTGTAGAGTATGCGGGTGAAGCGATTCGAAATCTTTCCATGGAAGCACGCATGACGATATGTAACATGAGCATCGAAATGGGTGCGCGCGGTGGACTCATTGCTCCCGACGAAACCACATTCAAGTATATCAAAGGAAGGAGATTCAGTCCGCAGGGAGAAACGTTCGAACGCCTTGTCGAACAATGGCAACAATTGAAATCGGATGAAGGCGCTCAATACGATCGCGTGGAGAGATTCGATGGTTCAGACATCGCTCCTATGATAACATATGGTACAAATCCAGGAATGGGTATAAAAGTTACTGATCGTATTCCTACCGTAAATGAATTGAAAGATATCAGCGAGCAAACCTCTTTCACGAAGTCATTGGACTATATGGGTCTCGAGCAAGGATCAGCTATCCTGGGTAAACCTGTCGATTATGTGTTTATCGGGAGCTGTACCAACGCACGAATAGAAGATCTGAGAATGGTGGCATCCATTGTCAAGGGAAAGAAAAAAGCATCGAATGTCGAAGTATGGGTAGTACCTGGTTCAAAACAAGTCGAGAATCAGGCTAGAGAAGAGGGTCTCGATAAGATCTTCGAAGCGGCCGGATTCCAGCTTAGGCAACCAGGTTGCTCAGCTTGCCTTGGTATGAACGAAGACAAGATCCCAGCCGGCAAGTATTGCATCAGTACGTCCAACAGAAACTTTGAAGGAAGGCAAGGTCCTAAGTCAAGAACATTCCTTGCAAGTCCGCTTAGCGCGGCAGCAGCTGCGATCACTGGAAAAGTTACTGATGTTCGCGAACTGACAGATAGCTTCTAACGAAACGAATAGGATTAACGGATAACGGTACCCATGAGTAAAGAAAAATTCATAACGTTAAAAAGTAGTGCGGTTCCTCTGCCTATTGAAAACATTGATACAGATCAGATCATACCTGCGCGTTTTCTTAAAGCGACGACCCGCGAAGGTTTCGGGGAAAATCTGTTCAGAGACTGGCGCTACAATTCCGACGACAGTCCAAAGGATTTTGTGCTCAACGACTCAACCTACTCCGGAAAAATTCTTGTCGGTGGAAAAAACTTCGGATGTGGTAGTAGCCGCGAGCACGCTGCCTGGTCGATCTATGACTATGGGTTCAGGGTAGTTATCTCCAGCTTCTTTGCCGACATCTTTAAGAACAATGCATTGAATAATGCTTTGTTGCCGATCCAGGTGTCAGACGATTTTCTGAAAAAAATATTTGCTTCTATTAAAAAGAATCCTTCAACTCAAATCGTAGTAGATCTTTCACAGCAAAAAGTAACGTTGGAAGATGGCTCATCTGAATCATTTGAAATCAATGCATACAAAAAAACGTGTTTGATCAACGGTTATGACGATATCGACTATCTGCTGAGCCTTCGTGACGAAATAAAACACTTTGAACTCACACACTAAATGAAGAAAAAGATAACCATAGTTCCTGGAGACGGCATTGGTAAAGAAGTTACAGCCAGTGGTAAAAAGGTCTTAGAACAGATTGCCGAATGCTTCGGCCATGAATTCATTTTTGACTATGCAATGATCGGTCACGAAGCCATTGAAGCAACGGGCGACCCGTTACCCGATGAGACGCTAAAGAAATTGAAAAATTGTGACGCGATCCTTTTTGGTGCTGTTGGCCATCCAAAATATGACAATGATCCTTCGGCGAAAGTACGACCTGAGCAAGGACTTCTTAGGATGAGAAAAGAGCTTGGTCTCTATGCAAACCTGAGACCGATCAAACTATTTGATGAGCTGCTGGGCGCATCAAGCATTAAGGCTGAAGTATTAAAAGGCGCAGATATATTGTTCTTCCGCGAGCTCACGGGAGATGTGTATTTCGGAGAGCGCGGCAGAAAGGATTCCGGCAACACAGCGTTCGATACGATGATCTATTCGAGATACGAGGTTGAACGTATTGCGCACAAGGCCTTTAAAGCTGCACTTACAAGAAAGAAGAAACTTACTTCCGTCGATAAAGCCAATGTCCTTGAAAGCTCACGCCTATGGAGAGAAGTTGTGCAGGATGTTGCCAAGCAGTATCCTGATGTTACCGTGGAACATATTTTCGTGGATTCTGCAGCAATGAAGCTGATCCAAAATCCCAAGAGCTTCGACGTGGTCTTAACGGGAAATCTTTTCGGAGATATTCTTACCGACGAAGCCTCACAAATCGCCGGTTCGATGGGAATGCTGGCGTCGGCCTCAGTGGGTGACACTGTGGGTTTATATGAGCCCATTCACGGAAGTGCCCATGACATCACTGGAAAAGGTATTGCCAATCCATTGGCTTCTATTTTATCGGCGGCATTGCTGCTTGATATTTCGTTTGGTCTCAAAGAAGAAGCAGATACAGTGATCAGAGCGGTAGAGCAAACCCTGAAAGATGGCTACAGAACCAAAGATATCGCCGATGCCTCAACTGCATTTGAAAAGGTTTTGGGAACAGAGGTTATGGGTAATGTTGTTTGTAATAATGTAAGAATCCTGGTTACGGTAGATACGCGTTCATAAAACAAAAAGCCACACCACACACCCGCACAATAAACTAAAAAACGTATGAGTAGTAGAATTCAAATTTTTGATACCACACTTCGCGATGGAGAACAGGTACCAGGTT